>Ga0247723_1002227_pt1 | contig 10541 bp, 19 predicted proteins | sample MSEWelMarce5H_FC_FD_189079 | JGI IMG/M metagenome (GOLD analysis project Ga0247723, IMG submission 189079) | Subsurface sediment microbial communities from gas well in West Virginia, United States - MSEEL Well Study Marcellus 5H_FC | ecosystem: Environmental > Terrestrial > Deep subsurface >...
GTTTAACCTTGCCTGAATTTGATGCTCTAATGGAAGAACAAAACGGTTTATGTTGGATATGTGGCGGGAATAATGGAGTAATGGCCTCACTACGCTTGCCTTTCATTGCGTTGCATCTACGGCATGCAGCTACTAGATTGTCGAGGTCATCTGTTCCACCTAACACGCGTGGTTGTATATGATCTACTTCATTGGCTGGCTCACCACAATACGCACACGTATAGCAGTCTCGCTTCAATACTATGAGTCGTTGGGTTTTCCACTTGCCACTACCCAGATGCTTACTACCCATTAGTGCCAGTTCCTTGTCTTAAAGTGATGTAACGCATTGCACATACTACCGTAACGTGCATTGCTGTATTTGATTCCCCACTTAACCTGCTCTATTGGATCAGCAGTCTTTAGATATATAGACCTACCTTGTGGTATGCCATAGTGGCTACCGTTCTTAGCCTCTGGTCTCCAGTTACTCTCTTTGGTATATAACTCTAAAGCGCATTTATATTCATGTAATGGAAGATTGGCTTTTGCATATTGTTTAGGTGTTTGTTGTATTTGAATACCATCATGTATTGGTGCTGAGGCATTAGCCGCGCTAATGAATAGTATCCCCATGACACTTACTACCGCGCAAGCTATCCGCGTAGCGGCTTGCGCTGAGTGCCTGAAGCACTCTAGCAAGCTAAGTGTAATGCCTCTGTCAAGCATTTGGGTAAAAGCCCTGGTCACAAGGCGTGTCGCTTTTCTCATTCTCGTAATTCCTTCCAGTTGGCCATCTCATTATTTGAGATAGTTGCCTATCGGTTATCGGTCTTGTAAAAGCCTTTCCCACGAAATACGACTGCCGGTGCAGTCCAAATACGTGTCATAGTTCCCCCACAGCTACATCTAATAGACTCTGGGTTATCGGTGGTTTCATAGATCGCGTTGCAGGTATCGCACCCGTAATCGTAATTAGGCAAGTTGTTCCCTTTCATGCAAGACTTTAATGAGTTCGGCAAAAGGATGTTCAAGACTTCTATTTATAATTGAAGAAGGTTCTACATAATCAAAAGGAACACGAATTTTCTTTCCATGTTTCATAATGAGTTTTCCTTGCAAATGCGTAGGCACACCTTTTTCTAGGTATTCTGCCGCTTTTTTGATTAGTTCAGGATTATCTTTGAATAAACCTAAAGCTCTATTACATAAATTGCACAACAAGCCCCTAACATTGTTTGTTACGTGATCGTGGTCAATACATAAGGCCATTACTCCATTATTCCCGCCACATATCCAACATAAACCGTTTTGTTCTTCCATTAGAGCATCAAATTCAGGCAAGGTTAAACCATACGATCTAATCCTTTTACCCCTTGCTTGTTCATAAGTAGTTTTTTCTCTAGGCAAGGCTTATTCCCCCTTGTTGGCAAGTGTGGCAGATTGTGTTTTCAATCATCCAACCACCACATTGTAGGCATCTGGTTGGTTCATTGTTGGGTGCGCGGTCTTGGAGTATCTTTATTAGATCACCAAGCCGCATGAAGGCTAAATACTCCTCAGCGTTTTCGCCCTGTCCATTACAGCGGCTAACTACAAAGGCAAGTTTACCACCTTTGTTGGTCTCAGCTTGTTTAATCCAAGCTAATGGCTGAAAGTCTGAACGAGCCTTAACCTCGATTGAGAATGGTATCCCTGTTATATCTTCGCCTTGTCTGCCTGCCCCAGTAGATTCAGCGTAGGGATACCATTGCTTCAACCAGTCAGCTACTACGCGCTGTGTTTTGTAGCCCCTGTGCTTGCGGTGATTAGCCATTGACGGTATGGCATTTCTCGCATTGCCATTGCAGCGGTGATAGACTAACTGTCCAAACGCCTTCATCCTGATCTGGAATGTTGTTGCACATCTGGCAGACTAGCATTGGCACATCGCCGTAGAATTCGACTGTGCCATCTGGTCTGACTATTTCAGCATAACCCATTTATTCAACTCCTTCCGGTAATCGCCATTTGCCTGTTTCTTTTGACATCACATACCAAATTGCTGGACATCTTTCGCCCTTTGATGCACCACGAACTTCACACAAAGCACCTTGCCACGGCTTACCTGCTGCACTAACGCCTTGCTTAATTGTTCGTGTGCCGTGTGAACATGTTGGAATTGGCTCTGCTTCACCAAAGGCTTGCTGCACCATTTCAGCTGCTTCGCTTAATGTTGTTGGCTCTGGTGTTGGTTCTTTACCTACAAACTCATCCCAAGTGTTGTTAATTGCTAGTGGTGCATTGGCAATAGTCTCACTGGCCAAGTCATTCTTTACTCTAGCGACTTTTCCCATTTCTTCGCGGCTAGGTCTTTTTCCTTTAGCTGCATAACCTGCGTTTGCAAGCGCTCTACCGATTGCGCTAGTCTCACAATTCTCCAGTGCGCTAGTTGCATTAACGCCGCGATCAGTAATCTTCTCTTCAGCGTATCCTGTTGAGAACGCGACACCATCCGCAAAAGTCCTGTATATATACGCTTTAACAATAAATCTATCATTTGCAAAACTCTCCAGTTCTGTGTCTATGCGGAAGTCTGGAAAGTCCTTAATAAACTTCTCCAGGCGAACTTCCACTGTCTCGTAATTGTCTAGGTTAAAAGCCATTTAATACTCCTTGTGTAGTGTTGCCATTGGTCTTTGCATACTCTATCTGTTGATCTAATGAGAAGTATGAGCCATCAGCCCACTTAGATACGTCAATCGCGCAGTCATTACAGTAAGAACGCTTGCGCCCATGAGACTTGGGCAGTTCACTTGTAACTGTCCAGGCCGCTTGTGTTGTGCCTTTAGGGTTGTGTATGCCGAACCTGCTCTTGCAGTAATCGCACCACACTCCATGCTTTGCTTTAGTAAGCATCAAGATCGTTGTCGAAGTCGGTAAGTGCGATGTGTCCTGCAATCGCCATGTATGCGACAGCGTCCGCGTATGAATCACGGTGCGTTGCTTGCTCAGACAAACGCGAGATTTTGACGAGTGCCATACATATCGCAACTTCGTGAGGTTCGATTCCACGATTGAGATACGCACTCCATAGCTGCGCGATTCGTATGTGATTAGCAGTTGGGTCTCCATACTGCAAACCTCTGTCATAGAGGAGTCTGGTGCTTTCAGTAAGGAGTTCATTAGCGATCATTGCGAACCGGAACACGCATTAGTGAACGGCCAGCGTGCCAGCCTTCTCGCTTGCCTCTTGCGTGGCCTTTCCAATAGGCAATAAACACAACGCCTGGAGTCATTGCCAATAGTCCTACAGCTTCAAAGTAGGTTAGGTCTATCATTTTGTAGCCCTTCTCGTTGGCTACTGTGCTTCGCCAACACCTAAAGGGTCGCACTTAATTCAGGCTATTTCAACCTCATAATGGCAAATTTGTATAACGATTTGATAACGAAATCTTCGTCATATCCAAGCCATTCCTCGCCACAACAAGGGTCATCCATAGACTTTACCCTCAAATTGGAAAGACCCATCCTTCTCGATGGGAACGGCAATAGGCAATACACGCTTACGATCTGTGTAGATAACACCAAAACCAGCCTGCCAGTTGAATGTGCCTTTGGTGTAGTAAGCCTGACGTGTGTCCATCATGTGACCTACTTCAAAGCCTGTAAGCCTAGATACCTCTAAACCGCCTGAGGATTGCGTATAAGAGGATATTCCTTGCCTGTGTGTATGTCCACAGACTACGCTCTTTCCGTGTCTCTTAGCGGCTTCTAGGGCTGTTATGCCCCCTTGTGGCTTTGTGCTTTGCTCATCGCCATGCACCATAATCCAATTAGTGCCGGGAATCTCGTATGGCTTCTTATGATACTTGATGCCTAATTCCGGCAGTCTAAGGAAGTTCTCAATCTCTAACTCAGGTGCGCCTATTAGTCCAGGCAGTCTAGTAGAAATGGAGTTAAAGAGCCGCGCTCCGTGGTTGCTTCTTGAGAGCTGTGTGATTTGCAGGTCATACATGACGTCAACGCACATGTCTCTGTCTTTGCCGATGGTCTTGGAGTGTTCGTCAAAGCCTGAACTCCAACGGCTAATCGTCTGAAAGTCAATCTCATCACCGACACAAAGAACCTCATCTGGTCTGAACTTCTTAATAAACTTTGCTACGTTGGCTACTGCTTTGGGGTTGTGAAAGGGAACTTGTAGATCACTTATCACTACGATTTTCAAGGTTAGTCCTCGTCATCCTCATATGGAGTGAAGTTCGGATTGTCTGGGTCAAAGTCAATAGGCGTTGGAAGTAGCCAATCTGGGTAACTGGCCTTGTCCATAATCATTGCCATGGCTATATCAACAGTAAATCCAGCCTTGCGCAAAGCCTTATAGTATTCATTCAGCCCGATGCAATACATCTCTAATGGTGAGTATGTATCGTCTTGAACTTTAACCTTGCGTGCCATAGTTAAATTATCGCTCTAGGAGTATGTTATAAATCTCATCAACACGCGTATTGAGTCGCTTAATTTCACCCAATAGATGAGTAATGACATAGCCAGATAGTCCACCGATGATGGAAACTGTTGCTATGTATAGCGTGAAGAAATCTTGTTGTGTCATTTCTGAATTACCAATACAGCTGCGGTCTCTGTGCCTGATGCAGTAATTCCATAAACGGCGTTGCCATGGTTCTGCAACACAACCTTATCTTTATGATCTACAAGATAACCGTTGGCTGTTGTTAGGTCAGCCCCACCGATATAGAAAGAACCGGAAGTAGCGTGTATGTGAACTTCCTCAGCTGCTTGGTCATTGGCCACGATGATAGATCGTGTAGTTGTAAGAGTGTATTGAGTGCTGGAAATTGTCATTTTTTAGGGGTCGCATATCCAAAGACACCGGCAAGGACAGCCCAAAGCACAGCGCGATAATCAAGTGCAAAGTTGCTTGCAGCCCAAGCAGACAGGAAAGCACCTGCGGTTAGGAATAGTGGATGTTTCATTGTGTGCCCCCTAGCATAGGTATTTCAAAAAAAGTTTCATTATAGTCAGCCTTGCCTTTATTGAATGAGATATGGATATGGCTGGTGTGTGGGTTTGTTGAACCTGTGTATTTACGCCATTTCCAATTAAGGATGCGGCTAGCAATCTTGTGGTTATGTATGACATAAGATATTCGTTTAGCAGGGTCAGACTTTGCAAATGCACGAATCTGATCTGCCAGGTAGATACTTTCAGATTTGTGGTCTGTGAGGTCTGCGTCAATATCAAGGGCACGAACCCAGCCCTCAGCATCAGGCGTATGATCTGATTTACTGTTGTGCTTAGCGTCTCCGATCCAACCGTCAGTTCTACGGTCGCGGTCTGGATACGTGTCATCTATCTGTTCGCGTAGTTGAATTGCGCTTTTACTCAGGCGAGGCTTCAAGGTCATCCCTAACTGGCACAATCCACCGACAAGTTTCCTCATCAAAACCAATTTGATTGTCTGGTTCTGGTGCAATAAACGCGTCTCTGGTTTCATCATAAGTAAAACCTATTCCTGCATAATTCTTGCGTATCTTGCCATTGTATGAAGTGCGCTTGCAGACTTGTCCTCGATAGTTTCCATACCAAGTTTCTGTGTCTAAACCTTCTATTAGTTCTGTTTCGTCAATACCTGTAATGACTTCAGTTACAAGATTGTTATTATCTAAAAATGCGTAATGTGCCATTATGCCCAGCTCACGTTTCCTGTGCCAGCAGTGATTGTTGTTACTTTGTATGAACCATCTGTTGCCGTTGATCCTGTTAAACCAGCACCGATTGTTATTGTGCCAACAGAACTTAAATATCTAAGAATGACAACACCTGAACCACCATTGCCAGAAGCAACACCGGAATCAAATCCACCGCCACCACCACCGCCACCTGTGTTTGCAGTTCCAGCAGTTGCGTTAGTTACAGCGTTACCGCCTGTTCCACCACCGCCAGTTCCACCTGTTCCGCCTGTGCCGTTACCGCCATTCATGCGAACGCCACCACCGCCACCGCCTGCATAAGTTACTGATGAACCTGTGATGCTGTTTGCAGTTCCATTACCACCTGAACCGCCTGTTGTTGAGTTACCTGTGCCACCTGATGCGGTTGCTCCACCACCACCACCACCGCCGCCATAATCGGGATCGTTATTACCTGTGCCACCATTTGTGCCTTGTGCTGGAGAAGTTGATGGAGTGTTACCAGTTCCACCAGTTTTGCTCCCAGTTCCACCGTCAATAGAACCACCACCGCCTGATGCACCAGAACCACCACTTGATAAACCTTCTGAACCACCGCCGCCACCGCCTGATGCGGTGTTTATAAATATAGAATCAACACCAACAGAACCTCTGGATGCGTTAGTTGATCCAGCACCACCCGCTCCTACTGTCAAAGAATAATTATTTAATGTGCTTAAAGTTTGTGAAGTAAATGAACGATAACCACCTGCACCACCGCCACCGCCTCGGCGATAACCGCCGCCCGCGCCGCCGCCAACAACTAAGTAATCACAACTAAAGTTGGCTGGTAGTGCGGCAGGTATGCCTAAAAAAGAAGCAATAGTGTTACCTATCATTATGCAATAGCACCTACGACATACCAAACATCTGCTGCAGTCTTAATACAAGCAGCGGTTTTGTATTGTCCAAGAGTAGGAGAAGCGGCCACTGTGCCGCCTGATAGAACTGTTGTTGTGCCTGGAGTTACCGCACTTATTGTTACTGTGCCAGCACCTTTGTTTAATACTGTAATCACTGAGCCAACAGGAATAGCAGCTGTGGCATTAGTAGGGAGTTTAAACGCTACGGCAGTTGCCTTGTTCATTGGAATTAAATCTTGATAACTATCATTCAACACCGCTGTGTAATCATCAGTTTTATCGCTTGCAACTTCAAACGTTACTAGCCCGTTATACATTGCGGCTGATAGAACATCACCGGTTGCTGCTGGAAAAGTTGCCATTTATTACCCCTTAATATGTCATTACTGACGTGCCGATTATACCGTATAAAGAACTGCCTATGATGAAACTGTCTATGATTGGCTCACTTGTTACAAAGGTTGTATTCCAAGTGCCTGGAGTAATTTCGTGTGCCACTCCCATACATTGCAAAGTCTTGTCTATAACTGTGCCGTCTTGCCCTACGTTCTTGACGCGGATGGTGTCAAAGAAATCTAGGGTAAGAGCTGCTGTTGTGCCAGCGGCGTAGTCGGCTGTGTTTAGATCAAGAGTAAGGGCATCAACCCGTAGAGTGGTCTCTGCCCGTGTCGCGGTATAAGCCCTGGCTATATCTAAAGCCTGTGCGTCTGTCTGGACTAGCAGGTCTGTAGCTGTGTAAGAGTGTGGGAAATACTTAATTTGGCTTGCTGTGTTGCTTGCAGTCTGAGCTGTGCCACCTGCGCGAGTGATTGAAGTCTGGTTAATAATCAGCTTGTCATCTAGGGCAGTAACTATGTTGCGGTATGAAATGCCAGTGCCATCGTTGCTAAAGAATGTTGGGTTGACGCCAGACTTGCTTTGAATGGTAGCCCGGCTTAGGAACTCAGCGTTACCGGATGGCAGGATATAGAACGCGCCTTGCTCTGAAAACTCCATATTCTTGATGGCCTGGAGTGAAGTGCGAGAAGTGCCAGGGTCAGCTTGAACGGTGGTTGAGCCTGCCTGAATGTTACGCATAGAATTAGGAAAGCCGATTGTGTCCAGAATATCGGTTACACGGCTACCTGTGGTCTCACCAGCAGTTGCGCCTGTAACGGTGGTAATGTTGGACATGTTAAGCAAACGGAAAGCATCTGCTAGTTCAATATCTACGTAGCCTATGTTCTGCTCTTTGTCCCATGTGTAGTTATAGGTGATTGTGTAGCCTGAGAACAGGAATTCACCATCGGCTGAGATACGCACCTTGCGTAATGGCACTAACTTGCCAAAGTAAGGCGATGATGGATTAGTCGGATTCCAATCACCGTTCTGATCTAATACCCTAATAGTGGCTGTGCCAGCCTGAAATTCCTCTTGGAGCAGGTTGTAGCCGCGCCTAATGCTTACTCTGTTAACCTGGTTGGAAATGTCTATTGTGTCGGCTGCTTGGTCTGCTAACGTGTTAAACCCTAATATGCCTTCGCCAATAATAAACGGGTAGCCAAATACCGCACCGGAACTAAAGTCAAAGGTTACAACTAGGGTTGGTGTTGCCACTACATGCCGCCTGCAAAACTCTGGATGGTGCTGTAGTTGTTGCTATTGCCATTGGCTGAGTTATTGACTGAGGCTACGCCTATGCCATATTGCGCAGCTGATGGGTCTATGAATATGCGTAGTTCGGTAGGGGTAAATCCACGGGAAGCATTAGGGCGAGCAAAGGCATCTTGGTAGCCGCCTAAGCCATCAAGCATGGCAAACTCAGGGTTAACTGCATCTGCTAGGGCAGCAGCATAATCTTGGGCTAATAATTGCTCAGGGCTAACAACGCTTGGAGTTCCTAAAGTTGCTAGGCCGCTGCGAAGTTGTTGTAAGGCTCGCATTGCTTCCATTGCTGACTTGGCGTATTGACCAAATGGATCAACACTTGCAGCCATCATTGCAGCTAGTTGAACTGATAAAAGTTCTTGGGATAACTTGGCTGCGGCATCTGAATTGCCTAACAAAATTTCGCGTTGAAGTTTAAGGCGTAAAGTCTCATCTTCAGTTACTTTGCCTTGAAGGGCTGCTGTATTTTGAATTAAATCCATGTCCAAAACTTTGGAAGCAGAATCAAGGACTGCCTGAGCCTTTTTTAACGCTAGTTGTTTTTTCTGTTCATCTGTTAATTTCTTAGTGTTCGAGACTATGGTTTTTGTTACTTTGCCTGTTTGTTTGGTATTTTCAACAATCTTTTTAGAATTGCGAACCGACTCAATTTCAGCCTTACCTGCATTTCTAAAGAATTCTAGGTAAGAACCGACCACTGGAATAGACTGTAAACTAAATAAACCTTTGAGCAAATTAGCACCTGGGATGGACTTAATCTTTTCGATCATTACGCTAATGCCTACGATTACCTCAGCAATAGATGTAGAGAAGTTATCCATAGCATCGCTTAAATTTACAATGTTATTATCTGAAAGGTTAGATAAAGCAATAGCCAAACCTTCACCAATAGTTTCCTTAGCGTTTTCAGATGACACTTTAAGAAGTTCTAATTGGCCTTTGTAGGTTTGAACGGCTGCTAACGCATCGCCTTTGAAGTTATCGCTTAGACTGCTGATAATTTTATCTAAATCACCAGATGCAACGGTTGCTTTAGTAATACCGCCACCAAGCCTGGTGAGCGAAGTGTAATTTCCTAAATAAGCCTTGCTTAATGCCGCGCTAACTGCGGCTACATCTTTCCCTGTGCCAGCTGAGATGTCTAACGAAAGGTTAAGAAGTTTCTGTGCCTCAGCATAATCGCGTGTCGCAATAAGTAAAGATTGAAAGGCAGGGCGCAATAAATCATCTAGCACGCCTGTGGCTTGTTGAGTCTTGCTTATATAATTTTCAACATCAACACTATTAAAGGCTAAACCTAAGTTTGATAAAGTTTTAGTTAGTTGCGCTGCTGCTGCGTCATCTTCTACAAATGCTTTGAATGATTGTTGACCCAGATTATATGCTTTTTGCACGCCTGCTAAGCCAACATAACCAGCCGCTAAATTTTTTACGGCTTTAGTTAAACCAAAAACATCTTGGCTAGCCTTATTAAAGGCGGGGCGGCCTTTGTATTCCGCACCAATGCCAATTCCTAAATCTACATTTGCCATTAGTAACTTCTCCTTGAATTAAACTTAAGAGCTGCATTTTGTAAGGCTTTCATTACTGCGGCATTTGCTTTGCCTTGATCTTCAGCCCATGCACGAAAAATTAAACGACCTTTCATATAACGGCCACGTCTACCTGATCCTGAACGAGTATTGCCCTGTGCCATCGGACTAGCGTTCTCTAATGCTCTAATGAATTGAGAACCGGCTTGTGGGTTGTTTGAATGGCTAAAGTTCTTGTTAGTTCTAGGTGTGCCTTTAGGTGCTTTCTGCATACCATTAGGATTCTTGCGGCCTGCGGTTTCAAAGATAGCACCGGAAGCAGTTTTGTTGTTGATAGAAGCTGCATAAGAAAAGCCACGACGATTAGGTTTAGAAGGTGTTGTTTTATAGCCAATACCTTTACGCATAAGTGCTGCGTTGTATACAGGCCACTTTCCTGTTTTTGAAGTGCCTCGCCAATGAGACGGGGTAAAGTCTGAAGGAATAAATCCACGTGCTTTTTGCACAATGGGTTTTAAAGCCAAAGCCATCTCAGTTTGTAATTCTTTGGCTAGGTCAGGCTCAAAGTTACGCAGGGCATATCGGAGTTCTTTAACGCCTTTTACCTGCGTTGCCATTCTTGATCTCCTTTGCCCTATCTTTCATAGCCATCAAATAAGTCTTGAACATTCGCACATCCATATCTATAAAGGATTGTGCAGGAATTCCCGTCTCTAGGCTCATTCGTGCAATGAGGTAGTGAAGGGAATCCCTAGTTAGTCCAAAGGGTCATCATCAAGAACTTCCAC
>Ga0247723_1002228_pt1 | contig 10539 bp, 19 predicted proteins | sample MSEWelMarce5H_FC_FD_189079 | JGI IMG/M metagenome (GOLD analysis project Ga0247723, IMG submission 189079) | Subsurface sediment microbial communities from gas well in West Virginia, United States - MSEEL Well Study Marcellus 5H_FC | ecosystem: Environmental > Terrestrial > Deep subsurface >...
GGAGATGTGTCCTCTGTGAGTTATCATAGCGCGGTACCGTTGAATGTTTCTGTTAATCTTTTCTCTCTGCGTGTGAAGATTTTTGTAATTTGGTCCGACTGCAGTCCGACTTCTGGGAGTCGCCATAAGAATCAACGCGTTCAAATTTCTACGCTGTTTCAGCAACTGTTCTAGACGTGAACTGGCAACCGCCGCGACCGTCGTAGGAACTGTACGCGGTGTTACATGAGACCGTCCTGCGTACGGCGTGTACCAAACCTGTGGGTTTCTCTTGGTACTTTTTGATTTTCTTTTGGCGGTACGTCTTTTGCGAGTCAGAACGGACTGGGCATCCAGAAACCTCGATCGAGCCACCATTTATAATTTACAAGTATTTTTTTCGCGGTACGTGCTAATGGAGTTTACGATGATTGATGGTGAGCTCACTGTTCTTCGCGACGGTGAAATCGAGTACGTCTTTGAGCGCGATTCGCTCAGCAGAGCGGCATACAACTACATGATCCGCTGGATCCAGGACAGAAAGTCGCCTGATGATGATCCAGAGACATCGTGGCTCGAGGCTGAAAAGGCGTGGGACGCACTCAGTCCTGAGATTCAGGGTACGCTCATGTCCATCGCAAATAAAGAGAGACAACAGGCGCTTGACATTCGTGACGGGCTGCTTGCAACCCTTCACGGATACCAGGGTGTCAAAAGCATCAAGGACACCTACGCTGAATGCATTCGCGCGTGTTTTAATCAATGGTGACCTCACACTCTTCGACCGGAGCTGATTCAACTGGAATTTCGTCAATCTCGACGTCGCAGATACCCTTCTTACGCATGGCGAGTACGCGGTCCCAAAACTCTTTCATGACCGGGAGGTAATGTGCAAACCACTCACGGTCGCGTGGAACCTCGACGACGACAAACTCCTCTGGAGGGCCCTGTTTATACTGTAAGAAATCGCAAACCTCGAGGTCCATAATTTCCAGTAAAAGCTGAATCTGAGGAAGATAGTACCCTGGAACTTCGGGTTTGATCTTTCGACTCAGAGGGCACTTGATTTCCAGGAGACGACCCGACTCCGTGATGCCGTCGGGACTTCCGCCGAGAAATTTGTGTACCGGATGTTGCACGAGACCAATCTCGTGTGAAATTTGACCGTGGCGCATGTCGTACAAATCACGGACCATGGGCTCGAGGCGTGTTCCGTGCGCAGTCGCTTCGTTACCGGCCCATGGACGCGCCGCGCCGCACTTTTTCGCCAAGAGTCCTTCTGGCTTTTCGTACGGATTGAGCCCGATGGCCGTCGCTAAATCGCTCGCCGTCAGGAGGTTTCCACGGAGATCGAGCCACTCTTGACTGCGCTGGTCGGCGTATGATTGTGCCAAGAGTTCAGCGACTCTCGGATGCATCCTACTTTTTAAATCGTTCCGTCGTCTTAAGTGCAATCTGGGCCGCAAATTGTTCCGCCTGCTTTTTTGTGGTTGCAAATCCAGAACCGTACGGAACACCATCTACGACAACCTCGATGTGAAACGTGCCGTTGTATTGACCACGAACCTGGTAATCGGGCAACGGCACTTTGTTCGCTTGACACCACCGCATCAGCTGGTCCTTGTAGTTGTCATCCGTGAGGTTCATGTCGACGTGTTCGAACGCCGCAAACACAAACGACTTGGCGTGAATCATCCCAATGTCCAAGTAAATGGCACCGACAAGCGCCTCGAAAACATCCTCGAGGATATTCTCGTTGGTGTTCCAGCCGTTACGCATCCCCTTGTCATCCATGAGGACCCACTTGTCGAGTCCAAGTCGTTTTGAAATTTCGCACAGCGTTTTACCACGTACGAGTTTCGTACGCGCCTTGGTCAAAAACCCCTCCTGCTCAGCTGGAAACTTTTCAAAGAGAAATCGCGTAATGATAAATCCAAGAACGGAATCACCCATAAATTCCAGCGTCTCGTACGAGCCTTCAAGACCCTTGTACTTTTTGAGGGCTGATTTATGCGTGAAAGATCTGCGGTACAGTTTAATATCATTAATTTTCGTTCCTACCAGGCGTTCAAGCGCCACGCGGTCGATGTTTGGGGCATCGACGAGCTCTGGCGCTTCAACGGTTTCCATTACACTATGTTCACTTTTTGTTTTTAAGTTAAATTCTCTCCTCATGGTAAGATGTCCGCTCGCATTGCAGATTTGCGCAACTTCATTCACTGGTACAACACCAGGTATATTGCACCAGCAGGTTTCCAGGGACTAATGCCCGCTCCGAGAGCTAATGTAGAGCGGCGACGAACGAACAGCGCTCGAGAACTTCGGGGTCGTCTTGCATTTCGCAAAATCCTTCGTCGTAAGATTGCAACCAAGAGAGCCGTCGCACACACGAGAGCGAGAACTGCCGGGAACAGCTTGGCCCGAACAGTTTTCAGTCCCGCACGTGTTAACGCGATGATCAAGCGCTACGGAAACAACTGGCTGAATCATATTTAGGCACTTCTGACACCAATCTCAGGGTGTCCCTGGAACGCCGGAATGTACCCGGGACCGGTACCTGACGCGTTATCCATCGGGTTCGCTGCTGGCTTTCGCATAACAAAGAATAAGACCAGGAGAATAAAAGCTATGAGCAAAATAATCTTCATTTGGTACCTACATTGATTTTAATTTCAGAATATCAATGGCGAGTAACGGAATGACAATCCCAAAAAATTCAAAGAGCTGCATGCCATTCGATTTATGGATGATCAGTCTGTCTTCATCAGTATATTCAATACTGTTTCGCTGCCATTCTGCCAAAAAACACTTGTTACCGAACATGAACCAACATATTAAAGCCGCAACGACAACACCGAGATGAACCCTGATGAGACCACTTGTTTTGAAAAAAACACCAAGGATCATGAACAAAATGACAAAGTGATGAAACGTCAAAAGAAGTACATCTTTCGTGGACAAGGAATATTTAGCATGTATTACAGTCACGTCAGTTCGAGCGTTCAATATTGTCATGAGTGCGATGATAGGAAGTACTGTGTTCATTACTATTTAGTGGAAAAAAAATAGATCCAGTTGACAACACCCTCTGTTTCAGGCCTTCTTCACAGTCGGACGCTTCGCCGCTGCGGGCTTTGGCGTCTCGGCAGTCGCAGCGGCTGCCGGCGTCGCCTTCTCCTTCACGGGCTTCTCCGCCTTGATGTAGTGCTTGTTGATGTACTTCTGGATGTTCAGGAACGTCACCTGCACGTCGGCAGGGGGGTCCAGGATAGCCTTCAGAGCGGCATCCATGTTGATGTTCTGACCCTGCTTCAGACCCTTCTCCGTCACGTACTCATTCACCTTCTTGGTCACCTGGGAACGGGAGATCTGCTCACCGGCAGCCAGCTTCAGAAACTTACGCAGCTCCTCGGAAATGTCCAGGGGCTTGTTGAAGCCGTTGCTGGTCGAACGAGCCTTGGCCTTCTCACCCAGAGGGTCCTCAATCAGGCTCTTCACCTTGCGCAGGTCCTTGCGCAGGAGCTTGATCTCATCGATAACAGTCTGCAGGGTGATGGTGGTAGTGTCAGCCATTGATACTTGTTGAGCTCTTCACGTCTTTAACTAGTTTCGCGGTCTGGGTACCGAACACGAGCAGGAGAAGTACAAGCATCGGCCAGTTGAGCATGGGCCCGAGAACCATAAACAGTATCAGATGCCAGACCATGAAATTACCATACACTGGTGTGTCTTTTACGAAATTGTACGCAGTGGAATATTCCGTGAACATTGCGAATACGTTGCTGGTACTCATCTCTACTTATTCTTGGACATTTTTTTGAGAGCGAATGCGATGAATATAGCCATCAAGATAGTCCCTGTAATAATCAGAAGGATGATTGCCCAGATTGGAAATTTAGGTTCCGTTCCGTCGCCGGTTCCGTCGCCGGTTCCGTCGCCGGTTCCGTCGCCGGTTCCGGACCCTGTTTCTGTTTCTGTTTCAGTCGGAAGAGTACAGCACCCTGGATCACACGGATACTGTGCATCGCCCTCCTGGAATGCACATATCATGTTCGGACCCGATTCCGTTCCTGTGATGGGTGTTATTCCCGGTGTCACCTGTGTCTGATACATACAGTTCTTCCCGGTGTACTGTGGTCCACAATACGTCGGCCCTGTTGTCACGTAGGTGTTGCCTGTTCCACAGAGTCCATTCGACTGAAGCGTGTACCCATCCGGGCATTCTTTGGCCACGATGGTTGAACTGGTCGACGTGGCACAGTTGGAAGGGTCGGTCGGAATGGGCATGTACCCAGATGGACACGTCGGTTCGACTGTTTCTGGTGTGTTGACCAGACAGAGACCCGATACATCTATCGTGAATCCGTCCGGGCAAATCTTCGGAACGGTTATAGCAGATCCTGTCGGGCGACGACACCTGGTCTTGTCGACTGGTAATTCAACATAGCCATCCGGACAAACACCCAGGCTCATTTCTACTTAGAGCTTAGGTTTGTTTTCTGAGCAGTACCATGGAGTACGGAACTCCCGTAAAGATTCCAGACGGTCGTTACTTTCTGAAGGTTTCAGCAAAGGGTGACGCTCGTGTCTTCCACCAGGTGAACAACGTGGTGGTGGATACGCCATTGACGAAGGAGACGCGTCAGGTGAATCTCCGCATCCCCTCAAAAACTTTGTTCGAGTCTATTGATAACGAGCTTCTGAGTCAGGCGGAGGTGAGCAAGCTCGAGTGGTTCGGCAAGGACATCTCGGCTGAGACGATTCGTTCGGCTTACCAGGCGAGCCTGTCCGCTGACGGTGAGCTCTCAGCTGCCCTGGCATCCATCAAGGGAAATGTGGTGACGACGTTCTTTGACGCTCAGAAGAACCCGATTGAGGAGATTTCAGGGGCGTGTGATTTCCTGTTTGAGCTGGCTGGTCTCTGGTTCCTCAAGCGTTCCTTCGGTCCCATCTGGCGCGTCGTCCAGGTTCGTCAGCGGCCGGCACCAAAGCCAAAGACGAAGGGATACCCAGTCGAGTTCCAGTTTGCAGACGAGCCAGAGGGTGAGGAGGAGGACGACCCGACGGATTACCTGGACTGAAAAAAAAAGTCGTATACTATTATAACATGGACGGCAAAGGTCTGGCGATTCTGATTCTTCTGTTCCTGATTGCCATGATGGTATTTTATCCTCAGCGTAGCGGCTACACCCCAACAGGCGATGACCCAGTCGGCGCCGCCCCACTCGATTCGAAGCCAGCCAGCGATGGTCCCCGTATCATGCAGGGCGGCGGTCACATCTCTGCTCCAGGTGGCACCTTCACGTCAGTGGATGAGCCCGCCCCGTTCGACATGGGTGGCTCCGGTGTGCGCACGGTCGACATGCCAGTGTACGACAACACCAACGTGGGTCTGATTCCCAAGGAGGTGGTGACGACCGAGGACTTCGGCCAGTTTTCTCCAGACGCCATCCTGTCTGGCCAGAACTTCCTGGATCCCCGTGCCCAGATTGGTTTCCCCGAGACGATCGGCGGCAACCTGCGTAACGCCAACCGCGACTTCCGCTCTGAGCCGCCCAACCCCCGCGAGGCGGTCAGCATCTTTAACCTGTCCACCATTCCCCCGGACACGATGCGCCCCAAGTTTGAGATTGAGAACAACTACGAGAAGTAGAGACCAAGTCGACGTTGTCGACTTGGGATCAAGTCGACGTTGTCGACTTGGGACTTAAAAAATAAACAACTTTAAATAACAAATGGACGACTTTAAGGCCGTCATGACTGAATGGCTCTCCCTGAAGCACCAGCTTGCTGCTGCGAGGAAAGACATGGCTGTACTGAATAAGCGTGAAAAGGAGCTCCGGGCACAGGTCCAGGGCCACATGAAGGAGATTAAGGAGACACAGGACGTTGACACGGTCAAGGTGAATCAGGAGAAGGTTTCGCTGCACACCAAAGAGTCCCGTGGCAGCATCACGAAGAATGTCATTCTGGCGGGTCTGCGTGCCTACTTCAGCGGCGACGAAACTAAAGTCGAGCAGCTATACCAGATCATAGTCGACCACGCTCCAGTCAAGGAGCGCAACACCATCACCGTCAAGAAAACCGCTTAAAGGTCACTGGTCGCGAAGTGACCAGTGTCAGTAGACAACAACAGGCTACGCGGCGAAGGAGACGTGCTTCGCACGCCTCCACCTAACTAAAAAGGCGAGACGTAAGAAAAACAAGTAGAAACCAAAAATGGGTATCAACAACGAGTACCGTGACGACGCTCTCATCGGTCCCGACGACGTCGATGACACCTACGACGATCAGGAGGACCACGAGATTGTGCTCGGTCCTCAGGACTGGCACGACTGGCACTCTGAGGATGTCCTCAACATGTGGATGTCTCTTCGCCAGTACCTCGAGGACAACCACCTCAGCAGCACCTTGATGAATAAGGCGTCCTTCCACAACTTTGCCGAGTTTGTCCGACAATTTTCTCGGTAGATAGTATCTGCTCTCATGGATATCACCGGTCCCAAGATTCTGACCCCAGCCATCCTGTTCGCCCTGCTCAGCCCGGGCCTGCTCCTGCGCGTGGGCCCCAGCCCAGTGCTGGTGCACGCCCTGGTGCTGTCCCTGGTGTACTACCTGATTGCCAAGTTTGTGCTCAAGGTGTCCCTGCGCCCAGCTGACATGATCGTGCCCGCCATCCTGTTCGTGCTGCTGACCCCAGGCGTGCTGCTGACCATCCCACCGGCTGGCAAGGGCGTCTTTATGTCCGGCCAGTCTTCCCTGCTGGCCGTTGGCGTGCACACCCTGGTGTTCGCTCTGGTCTTCTCCTTCCTGCGTAAGAATTTTGCCGCCTACTATTAAATGAATGGTCAGAAGTACGTCGGTCTTCTTATGAATTCCCGTACACAGGCGCACGCCTTTCACCTGACGACAAATTCGTTTGCGCAGCACAAGGCGCTCCAGGCGTACTACGAAGGTATCGTCCCTTTGTTTGACAGTTACGCCGAGGCATACATGGGTAAGTACGGTCGTTTCCGCCGCATCATTGTCGGCCGTCGCACTATTGCACGCAACCCGAAACTGTATTTCCGCTCGCTTCTGACACAGCTTCGCCGCATGCGCCTTCCACGAGACTCGTACCTGAAGAACATTCAGGATGAGATTACAGCACTGGTACGTTCGACACTTTATATGCTGAGCCTAAAGTGAACACTCACTGACACATTAATGAAACATCTGGCGATAGGACCAGGTGCGATGGCATATTTTGCATTTCTTGGCGCGATGGGCGCCCTTCGAGATTGTCACGAACTAGACAATCTCGAAGCAATTTCTGGGGCGAGTGCTGGTGGGCTCCTCGCCTTTTTCTACGTTGTCGCCGAAGGCAACATCAAAACGATACTCGATTACTCTGTGGACATCCCGATAAAGGATATCATGAAACCCAACATCCGTCAGTTTCTGAAAAACTTTGGACTCGTCAGTCAAAAAAAGATTCGAAACGTCATCGCTGACATCATCCGAGTCTTTTTCAATAAAGAGGATCTGACGTTTCGCGAACTGCAAGCCCTCCGCCCGACGATGCCCAAGGTGCACATCAGCGCGTACTGCGTCAACCTGGGACGTACCGAATACTTTTCATGCGACTCGACACCAGACGTGTCTGTGATCGATGCGCTCTGCATGACCATCGCCGTCCCTTTTCTGTTTGCAACCATCGAACACCAGGGAAGAAAATACATCGATGGTGGTACGATGGAGGATACGCCGTGTGGAATTTTCGTCGGATCCACTGACGTTAAAGTGATGCGGTCGGCGTGGTCAGAAAATCCAGAGTACGACACGCGAAATTTGAAATCGTACTTGGCGAGCATTTTGTTTACGATGATGCGTTTGAGACCCCGGTACAGTTATCCTTTCATCGATATCGACATGTCTAAGATTGAAATTTTTGACTTTGGGGTTTCTACAGAGGCGAAGCTGAAGATGTTTTCGTTTGGGTACCATTCCACGCGTACACAGGTGTCGAAATCATGTACGATTTGCCATCCAGGGGAGGATTCGCCGCCGCGAGAACCTCACACAGATCAACCACATCACACGGAGCAATGTGCTGCTGAGAGTAGTCCCGGTCGTCCCGAACAAACCGAACAAAGTCCTCGAGACGAGACGAAAACTTTGTCGGCGTCCACCCATTCATCGTCATCCACGACTCGTACCGCGCAAAAAACTCTGGACACCGCGTCGTGAGCACGTGCTGCGAACACACCTTGGCGAGCTTCGACCATCCGGGAATCGTCGAATGGTCTGGAAACGCCCGGAGCGGTTTCGGAAACAGACCCGTCTTGAAGTGCTTGTCGGTCACCTGTAGAATCTCAAGCTCGTTATCCATCGAGTGTGCGAGCCAGTTGCCATCCCCTTGCTCCCACACACAGTGCATAAACTCACATATGGCGTCGCGAAACGGAAGCACAACCGCCTCTTGTCCGTGGATGATCGTCCGGCCGAGCTTTGATTGGACGCGATCATTCTCGGCAACCATAGGGTCATCGAGCGCCTCCTTGATGAAAATTGTTCGGAGCTCACCGTGAGTCACGGAACGATTCTTGCGGTACTCTGGATTTTGATGACGTCCGTGTGACACCCACGTCTTTTTCTCAGTGACGTTCACAGGGGCGAAGCTTATCGAGTGTATAATCTTTTGAGCCGTGGACTCGAAATCACCGACGACGTACTTCATTGGAAGACAGACACTCTGTTTTTTTATCTGGTAGATAGTAATGCCAACCATCATTCGTCGGGCGTACACGTTCCGTCGCAAGTCGCGGACGATCCGCGTCCCAGCCAGCCCGAATCACCGCGCTTACACGCGTCACATTTCAAGCGGTGTCGTCCGCGTCAAATCCACGCGCATCAGAAACCGTGGTCTTCCAGGCAAAGGCCCGTACACGCTTCCACCCCTGTCGCCAGGCAAGCTGTACGGGTACACCGTGTCAGCCAACGTGCCGAACCGGTACAAGTCGCTGACCTTTGCCATGAAGAGCAACTCGCCGCTGGCGGTGTTCCGTCGCCTCCAGATTCTGGCGCGTTACCTCAAGCGTACGTCGCCGACGGCACAGAGAACCGTGCTCAAGAACGCGGCGTGGGTCCGTACGAAGTTTTAAGGTCATCGTAGATGACCGCCCGCGTAGCGAAGACCCCAAGTCGCGCAGCGACTTGATTTAAAGACTGAATCCTATTCGTAGATATGGACGTTTCTACACTTTTGACGTGTCCGTGTCGTCCCAACTTTACGTATAAAAACCTGGCACAGCACAAAAAGTCCAAGATGCACATTGCATGGGAAACTTCCAGGGAGGTGAAAGATGTTCGTGTTCAGTCGAAACAGTTTGAGAATGAAATAGAGCGTCTCAGGAACAGGCTCGAACACAAAGAACAGGTTGAGATTGAACTCCTGAGTCGTATTCGACAACTCGAATCAGACGTTCAGTATTGGAAACAGGCTTCTGATGGTGTTTACGTTTGAGCCTTCTTCAAGAAATTCGCCTTTGCTTTGGGCATCATCATCTCAGCCACCTTTCGTCCAGCGAGAAACTTTGCAAACTCGAGGCGTTTCATGTGTTGCTTCATGTAGTAAATTATTTTTCGAAGCGTGGCACGTGGATGAGGATAGTAAGAAATCAGACGAGTGTCGTGATTCGACCAGTTTTGGGCCCGAGCCAGCTCGAGTTCTCTTGTGAAGCTGGCGAGTAATTTTTGAACCTTGTTTATGTTTCTGTTTCTGGCGGCGAAATTTGCAATCTCTTTCGCTCGCTTGTCTACATAATGACGCGACAAATACCTCACTCTCATGTTCTCCTCCTTTGACATTCTTCTGAGTGTTTTCGGAGAAGCTTTCCGGACCGTCCTTTGATACTCGCGACTCGGTGTGTACATTCGAACTATATCTTTCGGCGTCGCGTGTCTGATGGCCGTATAGTACGACATACTGAAGCGCCACATAATTTTCTCACCCTAGTATCAAATGAAGCGTTCGACCATCATTCTTATTCTGCTGCTCGTTCTCGCGATCCTCGCGATGAGCCGCGCCGGCGTTTGGCGCGTCCCAGGTCAGACGACTCAGGCTGAGCAGCGTCGCATCAAAGGTATGTCCGTCATGACGGAGGACTATTAAACCCGTTTCTTCCCGGCTAAAATAATCAACATGAGGCCAATAACGAGCGCGAGCATCGCCCCCCACACAATCTTCTGATTCTCCTTTTCAAACGGGACGGGTGGTGGTAAACTGACAGGACGTTCGACTTGATCCGGTACGTGTATCGTATGAAGTCGTAGCGTGAATGAATTCACATCGAGTCCGTGGAAATCCAGAGGTTTTCCGTTTCGGTCGAGCCAACTGATCGTGAGTCGGTCGAGTGAATCGAGCCGCGACGGAAACGTGACGTATACGGGGTAGTCTGCAGCCTCTCTGAACGATTTGATTCCACCGGACGGAACATCCATCGGTATGATAGCGAACGAACGTGCCGATGTATTGCTCGTCGTCGTGTAGACACCCTGTGGATTCAGAATCAGTTTGCG
>Ga0247723_1002229_pt1 | contig 10535 bp, 15 predicted proteins | sample MSEWelMarce5H_FC_FD_189079 | JGI IMG/M metagenome (GOLD analysis project Ga0247723, IMG submission 189079) | Subsurface sediment microbial communities from gas well in West Virginia, United States - MSEEL Well Study Marcellus 5H_FC | ecosystem: Environmental > Terrestrial > Deep subsurface >...
TAGATCGTATGGCGTGGAGTGCTTCTTGTGAAATCGTTTTCATGTGTAAGATGTTAACCATGTTTTGTGGAGATGGTCAAGTTTAAGACAAAAAAAGGGGATCAGCGCGAACCGATCCCCTAAAAGGCAACTGGCGGTGACCTTGAAAACACCGCCGATGCTGAGTTTACAAGAATAATAGTTGACTAGTTTGTAGGGTTTATTAAATAGTTGTTGACGAGTTAGTCATCTATGATATGATTCATCCATCAACAACGCAACGGGACAACAAAATGCAATATCACTTCGACTTCAACACTGGCGACATTACATACACCATCGTTGCTACTCGTTATGCCCAAGCAAGATTGCACTTCAAGAAAATGTATGTTGGTGGCTATGTAGTGACATACAAAGGACGCTATTGCGGTGAGACTGTTCGTAATGGCAAATGTGTCAAAGTGACACGCAAATAACCAAAGGAGACACCTCAAATGAACCACACCCAGCACCCCTACATGGAAGAGCAAGCAAGGCGCTTAGATCGCCGCGCTGACTCTGCCCTTGATTTCCTCACCGCCATCGCTATCGGCGTTGGCTTTGCCCTCTTACTCGCCGGATGGTGGTCAGCATGAGCAAAAAGATGCAAGACGAAATTGATGCCGAGGTACTGCGCCTCTCACCCCCCAAAGAGACTGCCATTGGCGTGATGACTCGCGCCGAGATCGTGCAGCTCATCAACAAAGCAGTCCACTGTGGCGCCGTAATCGGATGGGCGCACGCTGAGAGATTCACCCGCGAGCGTATGCAGCGCCAGCTCGATCAGCTCGACTACGAAATGAAGTGCATCAAGGATCGCCTCAAGGACGCCGAGATGGAACTACTGGCGGCGTCCAAATGAGAGGCGATTGGCGTCCCCCACAAGGCACAAAAGTGACGCTCCCAAGTGCCTACGCCAAAGAGTTGAAGTATGCAAAGCCAACCGATGTGCAGGCCACTTGGCGGCGCTTTGGTTGGCTACCACCAAGTGAGGCCAAGTTATGCAAACAGCCCTGATCTTCTTTCTGATCGCCTTGTTTGGCGTTGCTGTGGTGCTTGGCACACTGTGCTGCTTTGTTTGGTTTTTGTTGCAATGCGAGGTTGATTGATGGTTAAAGAGAAGACAGAAATGGGACGCGCAGTCAATTTGCGCCTCACCCAATCCGAATACGCCGAATATGTAAGGCTTGGCGGTGTCAAGTGGATGCGGATGTTCCTGCAAATGAGCGCAGGCATTCAGAAAGAGATTAAGGAGAAGAAGAAGTGAGCAAAGCACAGCAAGTCTTTGAAGCAATGATGCGAGCCAAAGGCTATACAGACTTCAGCGAAACAAAAGGCAGATACAACGTACTTGCCCTGCAAACTCGTTGGAATTACTTCCTGCTTGGTTGGGAAATGCGAGGAGTCCAATGAACTGGAAAGAGTTGACAGTCAGGTATCTCAAGGACTTGGTCAAGACAAGGACCATACGCGAGGTGATCCTTAAAGAGCTGCAAGAAGCTCAGTTGCGTAAACTGGATGCCGAGTCAGCGGTGGAGTATGCCGTCAGTGTGGTCCAGTACAACGAAAAACGCATCAAACGATTAGAGGAAAGATTAAACCATCATGAGGATGAAGAGCAATGACTGAGAAGAAGAACGCATTCGACTGGCGTGACGGCACACCATCGATCTGGACACGCGATAAGGAATTGAAGATGCTGGCGCAAGGCAGAGCATGGGGACAGGCGGCGCAGGCCAAGATCGGTTTGCATGAAAAGCAGCAAATCACTGTCTACTCACGCGCAAGGTTGGACAAGCCAAATGATTGAAACTATTCGCACATTCACTGGCAAAGTCAGCGGCCAGCACCCCGATAAGCAGACCACTGTCTACCAAGGCAAGAGCTACCGCTGCACGCGTTGCGGCTTGATATTCACCGACAAAGAAGAAGCAGAGCGCCACGCAAGACGCGAGCATCTCAACAAATGAAGTCTGTCAGGCTGCCACGCATCATCGATCTGCTTCAGCGTGTCGGCTGCACAGCGCCAGAGGTGGCCGCCAAGGTGTACTGCACCGAGAGGTCAGCTCAGATACTGATTAACAAGCTGCGCGTGCAAGGTGTGGTCCACATCCAAGAGTGGCGCAGATCAGGTAATGTGATGGTGGCCGTGTACCGCTATGGGATAGGCTCTGATGCAGTCAAGCCTAAACCTCTGACGGCGCAAGAGAGGCTCAAACGCTGGCGGTCTAAAGAGTCCCTTGACGATCATGCTTTTCGCATGGCCAAGGAAAGAGCAAAGAAGTGGAAGATTAAGCGCGATCCGCTGGTGGCTGCGCTGTTTGGAGATAGATGATGAAAATTACTTTAGATGTTAAATTGATACCTGATTATGGAATCAATGTTGATGTTCAGCCAGATGACGCAATGACAAATATGTCTACGTCAGAGCAAGAAGCAATTGTCAATGAAGCAATTCGTGCTCTTGAGCATTACATAATTATGATTAGTCATCCCCAAGAAGACGCTTGAGTCTTGCTATTTCTTTGTCATCCATGAACATGGAAATATCCTTGCCAGCAGTGGACAACACACCGCGAGTTAATTGGTTTGGGTCTGCATATGTTCTACCAGCAGGGATGTCGCCAGGGAATTGATAATTGAGAAACAAATCTTCTAGACTTGCTCTTTTTATATCTGAGCCAGGCTTATTCATTTGCGTTGGCAAAATTTTGTTGTACAAGGGCTGCATAAATTCGCTGATTGGTGCGCCCCTAGTGTTTCCTAAGAAAACGCCAGGAATGTCATATCCATATGCGCCATGAGTACCGCGTGAAATTCCTAAATTTGGTAATGCCTCAAAGATTGAGTCACCCATCAAGAATGGTTGTTTGTACATCACATTGGGATCAAGCATTGCGTTTTGCAGATCGGGATAGTTAAATCCCAAACCCTTCTCTACACCAACATTGCTCATCTTGTCCACAAATACTTTACGCAAATCTCCTGCACTACCAACAGGCAAACCTTCTCCCGTCAGCAATTGCAAACGCGATGCTGGATCATTTAATCCGACAAAGTCTTTGTATTTACCAGGCTTACCCTTAACAGTCATTGCCCTCATCTGATCTGATATTTGATTAAGAAATTTGGGACTTGGGTTTGTAGCATCAATCAACGATAAAAGTCCAAGCGTTGGGCCAGTTGAGAAGTTTTCTCCACCTGGCGGCATTGTGTGCGGAGCCATAAACACGCGCCCAGTACCGCCCATCTTTAGGTTTTCTTCTATGGCCTGCAAAGCTCGATTATTTTGCGACATGGCCTGTGCCTGACCAGAGGCATAACCAATAAATTTTGCAATGTTGTTCTCATCCATCATGTACATCAACCCGCCTGGGGTAACAAAAGAATTGTTTCCAAGTGGTATGTCGCTGACATTGGTGACTTTGACATTGCGACTTAGTTGATCAGTTGGGTATGTGAAAATGCTGCCGCCACGCATTTCTTCGTAGTTAACTTTCCGTCTCGGCACAATGCCAGGTAATTGTTCGGTTTCATATCTTGTACCAACTATCGGATTTGGCTTTGTTTTGGTGACAGGTATATATACATTGCTCCGTGTACCCTGCGCCATATCACTCAGCAGTCCAGCGCCAATACCACCACGCTCCATCACTTGAGGCACAACCCTCTCAGCCAATCTCTCGCCAGCACGACCAGCGGCCATCGCTGCTCTTTCAGCACCACGCGCAGCAGGACCAACCATTGGAGCCACATTCATCATCGCTTCAGCAGTCTCAGGCTTGAGCAATGGCACATTGGCAGCGCCAATATTGGTGAGTGGCTCACCATACGCCATACGCTCAGTAGTCTTAGGGATGCCAGTTGATTCAAGCAGACCAGCCAAACCCTGCATCTGCTGAGTCCTACGCGGGTCTTTCATGTACTCCAAGCCACCATACATAGCGTCAGCCAGTAATCCTAGAAACTCATTGCGCGGTGTGGCGCGTATGTTGTCTGCCATGATTTATTGTCCTGCGAGGTTAGATCCGATTATTCCAGTTTGTCCACCAATATAACCACCAGCGCCAGCAGCGCGTGAGCGTGCCTCGTTCAACCGGCGAATTGACTCGGACAGATCAAGCAGTTTCTGCTGTTCGCGTGAGAGCAGCATACGCCCCATTTGGTTGCGTACTGCCTCTGGCGTCTTGACCTGACCAAATAGGTTAGACATTGATGTAATCATGCCAGGCACATTGCCAGAGGCAACCGCCTGCCCTGCCTGCATCACTGGTGCGACATCAAGATCGGCCATGCCAGCAGCGCGTGCCGCTGTCTGCGCTCCACGGCCAGCAGACTCCAACCCTTTGAGGCGAGCTTCTTTGGCAACGGCTGCTGCGAATTCTCGGTAGTCATTACCGAATACAGCCTTGAGTCGCTCTTGCGTTGCTGGCTCTTTCCACATCTTCAGCAATGAAGTCTGACCAGCCTCTGTGCCTGTCTTTTGGCGTAGAGCCTGCAACGCACCAATGCGGAATGCGTCCATCTCTGAACCAGTCAATCCGCGCAATTCCTGCTTGAAGTTGACAATGTCACCAGTCATCGCCTTGCGGCCAAGCTCGGCGGCATCCATCATCTGTGATGGTCCTGCCCACTTCTCCATGGCCTGCGCGTAGGCAGACTTGCCGCCAACTTTTGGCGATCTTTCACTCAGTGCCTTGATCAATTCTTGGCGCACATCGTCATAGGCCATGGCCTGCTGATTAGCGCCAGAGCGTTTAAGACTTTGAGCTGAGTCATACAAAGACTGCTTCAATGTGTCCAGCACATTCATTGGTACTGGCTGACCAGACTGCAACTTTGACAGATCAATTGCCTGACCAGTCTTTGTGCGGTACAGCAATTCGGCAGCACCCTGCAAAGACTCTGATCTACGCAATAACCGCATCAAAGGCTCATCGACTTGCACCACTGCTTGGTCAATGACGTTATAGAAAGGACGCGACTCAATGCGGCGCAGCTCACTGAAGTTGTCGATGCTCTGCTGGAACTGAGAGCCTTGAGTGCCTAAAGCCGTATCAGCGGCAGTCACAAGACGGCCAGCGCGTCCAGCTTGGCGCTCCCTGATGGCACGCTCCAAGGCTTGCTTTGTCTCGCCTGGCAGCGTTGCAATGGTGTCCAACAGTTGGCGCATATTCGCACCACCAACATCAGCCACGCGAGCTTCAGGACCAAGCCTGCCCATGCGAGCCTGCGACATAGTCAATGCGCTGGCGAGCAGATCGGGTGGCGTGTCACGCAGTAAAGCCTCGGCCACCTTTTGCTGTGCATAGGTTTCAGCTCTTGCGGGTGATACTCTTGCGGCGATCTGACGGCCAGTAGCGCCAAGAACTCCCATCACTGGCTGAGATATTGGACCTACCACGCCACCAATGGCGGCACTCTTTGCCACATCTTTGCTGATGTCGGCAATGGTTTCACCCTCTGATGTACCAAGTCCACCAACAGTGCCATAGCCCAAGCCAGCAGCACCGGCCTGCGCCATACGCTGACCCATACCCATGACTTGGCCTGCGGCTGGTGGCTGAGTAAGGTAGCGTCCAAACTGTGCAAGCCTTGGCGATACAGCCTCAACAGCAGGCATGACAACATTGCGTGTGACGGCTTGGCTAACCCTTGCTGGTGCGCCAATCGCCAATGTTGGCAATGTGGCTGCCGCCTGCAATCCCATAGCTGTATATGGGTTTTCTTTGGAATAGGACTCAGCAGCGCCGCGAATGATGTCTCGCTGCTCTTGATACGCCTGAGACAGTGGAACGCCCTCGGTGATGGCTCTTATTGGCGCGGCAACAGCGCCAGCAATCTCATCATAGAAACCCATTGTCGGACCCTGCATGGCCGCCAAGAATCCTTTTTCCAGCTCTGACTTTTTCGCGCCAGCTTCATAAGCAGGCGATTTGCGCTCAGACAAGAACTTCAATATTTCTGATGGTGTGTAGTTGTTCTCAATGGCGGTATTGATTTGAGGTGCTAAATCAGGCAGATCACCCATGCCACTTGAAAGAAACTGAATAATTTCATCATCTTGGTAGCCCTCTTTTTTGGCTAGATCAATCTGCTTTTTTAAATCACTCATGATTTTGCCTCATTGGGGACGTTTGAAGATATCTGTCATTGGCATACGCTTGGCTGCGCCGCCAGGTTGTTTCCTAATAATTGATGGAAGTTTTGCTTCTTCACCAAGCGCAGTATCAAGATTCTTGAATCCATATGCGCCGCCAAAATTTTTGTACTCACCACGCTTTTGGTTGTAAGCCTGACCAGCAGCCGCATAAAGCTCTGTTGACAATTGCTTAAAGTCATCGCGTTGAGTAGGTGTGAGCTTTTGCCCAGATGCCCATAGACTGAAATAATTCTGCAGTCGATCTAATCTTCCAGATGCTTGCATAGCAATAGCAAGTTCAGTCTCGCGCACGACAGAGCCAGGATCAAGCAACTTCATCACCTTGGTTGCACCAGCAACATCACCAATTGGTGTACCTTGGTCAAGTGCTGTAATCACCTGACCATAAGCAGCTTTCATGTCGTTGAAGTCTTTATAGATAGGCTCGCCTTTGAAGTCTTTGCCCAAATCTCTTTCGTTCTTAAAGCCTCGCTCACCAGCGGTGAAGTCAGGCACATTGACAATATTCTTTGGCGCGACTTGTTGACGATACTCGCCAAGAGCAGCAATACCTTTTGGACCACTTCCAGCCAATGGCACTCCACCAAGGTATTCAACAGCGCGAATATCTTGTGACTGTGGCTCGTATGGCGCAACACCCTCTGCAATTCTGCTTTGGCCTTTTTTGTTGTACTGCACCATTACAGTTTTTCCACCCCTAACTTCTGCTACTGGTGCGCCAAACTCTTCAAGCGCCAAATCAGCAGGCTTAATCGATGCTGGAATTGGACCCTGCTTGGTCATGTAGTAGTAGTTGCCATCCTCTGCCTTGAATGCTTGCCCTGTAATCTCAGGAGGTTGCAATAAATCTAAGAGCTTTGCACGACCCTCTTTGGGCGTCATACTTCTAAGCAAGTCTCTTTGTACCTGAGACAAAGAAGATAAGCCAGACTGAACAGGCGATACAGCAGGCATTTGCTGACCAATCATTGCGCCTTGTGGCTGGCTTGGTACAAGACCATAGTCAACATTAGGTGATGCTTCCGCTGGCATTGCACCTACCTGTTGGCCTGCAATTGGTGCTGGAGTAAACATATTTCTGTATGCTTGCTCATCAGCCACTTGGCGCTTGTACTCATCCATCTTTTGTTTGGTAAGCAACTGCGCCAAGGCAGCCTGCTGCGCCTTTTGGTAGCCTGCTGCGCCAGCCTCTAAGCCCTGTCCAATTGCTTGGCCTAGCGTTGTCCTTGTGGTGCTTGGACCGCTTGATCTAAGCAGAGCTGCGCCAGCAGCGAAAAGTGCTTGGCGTTGCATCGCTTTGCGCTGCGCCTCGCTAAAGTAATCGTCCATGCCTTGATCAGCCCCGCCAAAAAGTAAGCCGATAGGGTTTGAGCGCGGTGCTGGTGACGGCTTGAGATTAGATCCGTATTCAGAGCCGCCAATGGAGTTATATAAGTCTGTAAATGTTGCCATTTTTCACCTCAACCAAGTAGTCCTTGAACACCATACATCTTCAACAATTGCTCATAGCTTAAATTACTGCCACTAGGTATTTGCATTGGTTGCATTGGTAGAGGCTGTTGCTGCTGCTCTTGCCCAAACTCACCAAGCAATGACAGAATTGCCGCTGGATCAAATGGCTTGCCTGAGACATTACCAAATGATTCTGGTGGCTTAATGCCAAGCCCATCACCATAAGTAGGTGACGGCATACGCATTCCAAGCCCATCACCATAATTAGCTGATGGCATACGCAAGCCTGGTTGACCCATCTCGCTTTTTGGTTTTAAGAAGTCTAGATAGTTCACATTAATAGCCCGATTAGGTTAACGATAGCACCCAAGTCACCAGCACCCTGATTGCTATATGTTGGTTGGCTTGATGTGCCGCCAAGATTGGCAGGCTGCAAGCCAACAGCAGTACCAGTGATGCCGAGTTTTTCCAACGCAAGATTTCTAGCAGCATCAAGTCGCGCTTGTGCAAGCTGCTGCTGTGCAGTGCCAGCACCCATAACTGATCTTGCGCCCTCTAATCCTAAATTGCGTGCATTCATTGCCAAGGTAGCAGCAGTGCCATAACCGCTTTGACGCATCTGAGCAGATGTCTTTGCGGCCTGCTCCAATGCAGCCTGATCTGTCAATGACTGCTGGACGCCATAGCGTGATCCACCAAACGCTTTAGCCGCATTTGCCTGATTTGCTACTTGATTTGCAGCCATCATGCGCGACTTCTCAATATCACCCAATGTTCCTTGTATGACTTCTTGCTCATATGGATTCATAAACTCTCTGATAGATGAGGCATCAAATGGCTTGAGTCCAAGATTAGTAAGGAGGTTCTGACCTTGCATATACAAGGGATCAAAGTCAGCAAACTGACGCACGCCAAGATTGGCTGCTACTTTTTTTGACTGCTCTAATTGATCCATCCACGCTTTTCTCGCCGCTGGATCAATTTTTTGAGTCATTGTTTGGCTGCCACCGCCGCTGTCTTTACTCATCTCTTACCCCTTTAACTTGCCAAAGTTGTTTGACATTTATAAATCTTTGCTAAGTACAAACCACTTTGGCGTGTACCCCTCATCCTTTAAGAATGTCTTTGCCCAACCCTTACGGCCAGCTAAAGACACTCTTGTGCAACCCATACTCTTGCCCCACTGCTCAATCAAAGGTTGCATTAATTTGATTTCATCTAGGTCGCCGCCAGCAAGAAAGAAGTGCAGATTCTTGAGTCGCGGGTAGACATTGATCTGAGTGACTATCACAGAGTTATCAGCAGGCCACAGTTGGAATTTTCCCGCCTCAATACCCTCTGCAATGTCCTCAATTCCATGAGTTCCTCCAGAGTATTCTAGTGCCGCAACCACATGATGGCGCAGCCTCTCCAAATCCTCTTTGTCGCTCAACGCTTACCCATCGCCACAGCATCAAATCGATTCACGCCAACGCGCCAATCATCCAATATTGCGCCTGTGTACTTGACCTTTACCTGACGGCCAGAGAACCGCACATCGGTTGGCTGTGACGCTGGATATGGTCCATGTGTCGTTTCTGTTGACGTTGGGTACATCCGAGACTTGAAGCTGATCTGTACCTCGCCCAATGTCTGCTCGTCAGGAATCACTTGACGCACCGACATGATGTTCTCACCAGCGCCAATCTCATAAGGTCCTGACTCTGCATAGACAGAGCCTCCATCGTAGGCATAGCCAACCTCATGCTCATAGATGTAGCCTGATGCGTCAACCATGATGGGATTCTTGAATACGCCCCTGTCAGTGCCAGCCGTCCTGCCCATCACGCCAATATTCCAATGCGATTCGCGGTAGTTGTAGATGACATAAGAGTCAACTTCATTGCTTGAGCTGGATGGATAGAACCACCAAATCTCACCATACTTGCTGTTGTGTACGGCGTACACCTTGCTTGCTTGGTTGTAGTTCAAGTTTTGGAACACATAGTCGGAGACATCGCAAGGCAAAGGCTTGACGTATCCATCAAACATCCAAAAGCCTGATGTAGACATCCAAATGGCGGCAGTATCAATGGCTGCCACAGCCTGCGATGAAATCACACCACAGCCTGATCCAGCCTTTTCAAATGAATAGACATAGGGTAGGCCGACAAATGTGGCTGTATGGACATCAACGTCAGTGAATAGCAAATTGATGCCCCTGACGCGCTTTCCGCACTTGAGTGAGCCGCTGGTAGCTAATTCAAAATCACCAGCCTGATTGGTGGCCGCCGCCGTCCATACAGTATTGTTCTCCTGATCGCACCATTGCACCAGTCTTCCATTGCTTGATGCGCCCAAGGCAAAGACAAATCGCTCTGCGGTGGACATCACTGCCGCGCATCCTGTTGGCGCATTGGTGATGGCCGCAGCCAGCGTTGGCGTTGTGAAACCCAACTGCCACTCGTAGAGCTTGCCATCGGTGTCAGAGCAGGCAATCAGGTACTCGCCCCAAGTGTCTAAGCTCCAAGTCGTTGCTGGCGCTACAGAGCCAATGTCAGGTCGGGCAACGCCATAAGCAAATGATCCATAGGTGTTGTAGCCATAGCCTGTACCGCTGACGGCGCTGGCGCGTCCTGCTGTGAATCCTGATGGCGTGATCTCTTTGAGTACCGCATTCTCATCCATCACATAGAGCTTGGAGTGCGTACCAAGGGCAATGTATCTGCCGCCAGTATTTGATCTCCAAGTCAATATGCCTCGGCATGATCCTGTCATGGCTGTTTCTGACTTCTTGCGCCAGCCGCCAATCGGTCTGAGAGTGTTCTCAAACCAGCGTACCAAGTTGGCGTCAAACCACCGGCCAGCAGACTGGTATTCAGTGCCGTTTCGGTACACGCCTGGTGGGATCTTGAGAGGTATG
>Ga0247723_1002230_pt1 | contig 10518 bp, 10 predicted proteins | sample MSEWelMarce5H_FC_FD_189079 | JGI IMG/M metagenome (GOLD analysis project Ga0247723, IMG submission 189079) | Subsurface sediment microbial communities from gas well in West Virginia, United States - MSEEL Well Study Marcellus 5H_FC | ecosystem: Environmental > Terrestrial > Deep subsurface >...
CTCCATAATTTAGAGCCAAAATTACAGAATCCTGACCGTCGATAAGGTTAGGGGAAGATGCAACCACCGTGACTCTATACCCCACGAACGTCCCAGCCAGGCCCGACTCGTCCTTGATTATGTACTGTTTGCCGGCCGTGAGTGACGACCCGATTGGCAAATTAACGGTTTGACCGTTAGACATTCCGATGTAGTAGTCGTCGACTCCTGCGCCGTAGCTGGTCGTCCGCCCGGTCACGACGGCACCGAGTGTAGAGATTGTTACAGGAGGCCCTGACCCCCCGCCACCCTGAAGCGGGCCTATGGAAAGCCACGAGCCGCCGAGAGGATCGGATGTGGGTTTGAGCGTCGGAGCGTCCACCGCAAAGAGATCCACATAGTAATAGGCGGTGGTGGACCCCACGTAGAATTGAATGTCGAAAATTTCAGTTGGATTCTGGGTCACAAAGGTTGTGTACCGGTACACATACGTCTGATCCGTACGCGTCGTCGTGTCCGACACGTTCGAGCCGATGCCTATACCCGTTATATTGTCGCCCGTCGTCAAGAAAATTGCCCGTATGTTGTAAATACCTGGTTTGCTGAACCTGAAATTCCCATTCGCCGATCGGGACACGAGTGAACTCGACCCCTGTTCGTTGAACGTGCCGAGACTGAGCGCGAGTGCCTGCCCGTATAAGACTCCCGTATATGTTGGAGGTGTGTAATTTGAAGCGAGGCTGTAATACAGAGAGCCTCCCTCGCCAAGTGGAGAACCCGTGCTCGAAAAGACGTTCCCAGACACTATGATGTTTCCTTCAAGGTATGTGTTTCCATCGGCCGTACCGGGTAGGATATTACTCGTGACCGTCAGGAAGTTGACGTTGATATCCCCCACGTTCGCCGAGACTAGATTTGAATTTTGTGCAAAAATTGAGGAGGCATTAAGGGTCACAAGATTTGAATTTTGTGCAAAAATTGAAAGGGCGTTGAGGGTCGTGAGGTTTGCATTTTGTACAAAAATTGAGGAGGCATTGAGGGTCGTGACATTCTCGGTGGTTACGTTGGCCGTCACGAGGTTTGCATTTTGTGCAAAAATTGAAGAGGTATTAAGGGTCCCAATATTTGAATTCGTTCCAAAAATTGAGGAAGCATTGAGGGTCGTGACATTCTCGGTGGTTACGTTGGCCGTTACTAGGTTTGAATTTTGTGCAAAAATTGAAAAGGCATTGAGGGTCCCAATATTTGAATTCGTTCCAAAAATTGAGGAAGCATTGAGGGTCAGAATATTACTCGTGGTAATATTCGATGTCCCAATATTTGAATTTTGTCCAAAAATTGAAAAGGCATTGAGGGTCGCTAGATTTGAATTTTGTCCAAAAATTGAAAAGGCATTGAGGGTCGCTAGATTTGAATCTTGTCCAAAAATTGAAAAGGCATTGAGGGTCATTACATTCTCAGTGGTCACATTCGCGGTCACAAGATTTGAATTTTGTGAAAAAATTGAAAAGGCATTGAGGGTCACTACATTCCCAGTGGTCACATTCGCGGTCACAAGATTTGAATTTTGTGAAAAAATTGAAAAGGCATTGAGGGTCACTACATTCTCAGTGGTCACATTCGCGGTCACAAGATTTGAATTTTGTGAAAAAATTGAAAAGGCATTGAGGGTCACTACATTCCCAGTGGTTATATTAGCGGTCTCAAGATTTGAATTTTGTCCAAAAATTGAAAAGGCATTGAGGGTCAAAATATTCGCGGTTGTGATATTGGAAGAAAACAAATTGGCCAGTGTACTGACCGTGAGGTTCGTGACGTTTGCGGCGGTGGAGACGTTCAGAGTCGTGACATTACCTGTCACGATGTTACCGGAAGCTATATTTGCGGTTGTGATGTTGGCCGACACGAGATTGGCCAGTGTGCGGACCGTAAGATTCGTGATGTTTGCGGCGGTGGAGACGTTCAGGGTCGTGACATTACCAGTCACGATGTTACCGGTTGATATATTTGCGGTTATTATATTTGAAGAGAACATATTGGCTAGGGTACGGACCGTAAGATTCGTGATGTTTGCGGCGGTGGTGACGTTCAGGGTCGTGACATTACCGGTCACGATGTTACTGGAAGCTATATTTGCGGTTATGATATTGGAGGACACGAGATTGGCCCTCGTGTGGACCGTGAGGTTCGTGATGTTTGCGGCGGTGGTGACGTTCAGGGTTGTTATATTACCGGTCACGACGTTGCCTATTGTGATATTCGCTGTAAGAATATTTGCCGATACCACATTGAGCTGGGTGGGCACGACGAGGGTGTCGATGTTTGCCGAGAGGGTATTGATGGTTTCTATATTGGCATTGCCAAGCACGTACAAGTTGGACCCGACTGGAGGATTTGAAAGGGTCCCGATACTCACCCCATTTCCAAACGCAACATTTGAATCGACAGATGTCCATTGACTCGTGGCTATGAATGATATATTTGAGGCGCTCGTGAGCCGTCCGTATTGATCAACCACAATCTGAGGGATGTTGGCCACGGACCCGTACTCCCCGGGCGTCACGGAAGTTGTTGGTAAATTTGTATCCTGAATTGAATTCGTAAAAAAGATGTTGGTGGTCGTGACCGAGTTGGACACGTAAGCATTTCCGATGACGTGGAGATTTGCAGACGGCACGAACGTGTCGCCTATTCCCACATAATTTGCATAGTAAATTGTGTTTCCGGTATTACTGGTCCATTGTGAAGCTGTGATTGCTATATTAGATGCAGCGGTGATTCGGCCATATTGGTCAACGGTCACACTCGACACATTCGCACCCGACCCGTAGAGTCCTGCAGTCACACCACTCGTTGGGAAATTTCCGGTTGAAATTGTTCCGGTCAGATTTGATGAATTTATATTTGAAATACCCGAACCATTTCCAGTGATAAGACTGGTGATTATCGAATTCAAGTTTGAAATTCCCGAGACGTTCAGGGAGTTTAGGATACCTAAACTCGTGATGTTCGGTTGGGCCGCCGTGATGACGCTCTGGGCGGTTCCGACCGTGCTCACATTCGCACCATTTATGTTTGAAATTGCAGAACCATTTCCTGAAATTAAATTTGAATTGAAAATTCCAGAGACTGTGAGACTGGTCAAGGTGCCCACGGAGGTAATGTTGGGTTGGGACGGCTGGACGACCGAGTTGGCCGTGGCGACTGTTCCAGTTATTGAACTGGGATGAATATCTGTTATCCCGGCACCATCTCCTGAAATTGTACCGGCAACAAGAGATCCCGTGACCGAAAGACTCGTCAATGTACCAACAGATGTTATATTGGGTTGGGCAGCGTTCGTGACGCTCTGGGCCGTTCCGACCGTACTCACTATATTTGACCCATTTATGTTTGAAATTCCAGAACCGTTTCCTGAAAGTAAATTCGCCTGTAAAATTCCAGAGACGGTCAGACCCGTCAGGGTCCCTACCGATGTGATATTGGGTTGGGCCGGGTCTGTGACGCTCGAGGCTACGTTGGCCGCTGCAACGTTGCCGACCAAGTTGGAGGCGTTGACGTTAGTCAACCCCGACGCGTTCGAGGCTACGAGCAACCCATTCACAGTCAAGCCAGTCAGGGTCCCCACGGACGTGATGTTGGGTTGGGAAGGGTTCGTAACGCTCGAGGCTACGTTGGCCGCTGCTACGTTTCCGACCAGGTTTGAGGAATTTAGGTTTGAAATTGCAGAACCATTTGAGGCTACGAGCAACCCATTCACAGTCAAGCCAGTCAGGGTCCCCACGGACGTGATGTTGGGTTGGGAAGGGTTCGTGACGCTCGAGGCTACGTTGGCCGCCGCCACATTTCCAACTAAATTTGAGGAGTTGAGGTTCGAAAGGGCTGACCCGTTACCAATGTACAGACTGGCCAAAACTGAATTTAGGTTTGAAATTCCAAAAACATTTAGGGTGGCTGATCCAAAGACGGTTGCTGAATTCACGTACAAAGTTGAAACGTTGAGGACGTCCGTGATATTGGCCGAGCCGAGGACGTACAGGTTCGAGCCGTCGGGTGGGGCGTTCAGGGTTCCGATGGACACTCCGTTCTGGTAGGCTACATTCCCTGCGACGGTCGACCACTGGGAAGAGAGGATCCCGATATTGGACGCCGAGGTCACGAGACCGTACTGATCAATGGTGACCTGTGAGACATTTGCACTCGATCCATACGTACCGGCCACTACGCCACTTGGCGGCAAATTCGTATTTGAAATTGTTCCGGTGATATTCGAGGCGTTCAGGTTCGAGAGGCCGTTGCCGTCTCCGTAATACGCACCTGAAACAATAGTCTGCGTATTTATAACTCCCACGATATTGAGCGAATTGTATATTATATTTCCATAAACCTGACCGGCCACGTACAAGTTTCCTGTAAAGGTGCCGTCAACGGAGATAATGTTACCAGCGATGACGTTTCCATCGGTGTTTAAGACGTTTGAAGCGATGATGACATTCGCTGGAGGGCAGCTCCCTCCACTGGATACAGCATAACGAGGCCCCCCATTTGCGATGCTGTCACACATCGTCTATCTGTTTTTTATGGAGATTATTATCAAAAGACCTGCGATGGCGATACCCCCAACTATCAGCATTTTGGTTTGATCCCCACTGTCCCATGCGACGGGAGGGGGGAGGCTTTCTGGGCGTTCGGGTTCTTCTGGGACTCGGACCGTCTTGAATTTTAGGAGAAGCATGTTGCGCCCGGAATCGAGCAAGGTGCCACTATTGGGCTGACGCCATGAGATTGTCAAACGGTCGAGCTTGTCTATCCGTGCAGGGTACTGCGTACTGATGCGATAGTTGGCGTTGTAAAACTCTGCGTCTCCTGAAATTTTGATGGGAATTGTGGCGAAGGAACCGTCGAAAGCATTTGAGGTTGGGGTGGCCACCTTGAGTGCATCTGCACAGAGGTGCGTGGGTGTCCGGAGCTCTGCGATATCAAGCGTCACGAACTGTGAAGCGCCGAGAGTTGGCAACTGGGCCGAAACCAACTCAACCTCTGTGATATTCAAGATTGGGGTGGTCAGGTGGAGAATGTAATTGTTCGAATCTGGCCAGAGAATCTGGTCGCGATTATTGGAGTCCACATATACGATGTACTCCATTACTAAGATGTACCTAGACAATTTGTCCGCCGTATTGGCACACGTTGGGCTTGGCGCACGTGAAGCGGAAGGTTAAGAAATTGGGAAAGGCCTGATCGACGAGTAAAACACCATCGGCTTTGAACAATTTCACAGTCAGCGTCTTGAGCTGACGAATAGGTTCGACGAATGCCACGTCCGTTGGAAATCCGGAGCCGGATGCCGTATATATGGTGCGTGAACCCGGATTTGCGTCATAGGTTGGAATAGCCGCCACGGCCGACTTGAGATACTGGAGGTTGAGAATTGGGGTGGTCAACCCACCCTGAAGAGAGATGGCACCGGATGTGCTCATGTTAAACTGGAGGCTCGCAAGGTCGTTGAACTTGGACACGAGTTCGTCAATATATACATAAATTGCGTGGGTGTCAAGCAGATTCCCGTATATACTCGCGGAGATGAGCTCAGCCTTGACTACATTTCTCAGAGGAATGTTGATATAAGAGACGAAATCGACGTTTGAAACCGTCGTGTTCACTGAATCAACACGGACCGTGTACACTTCCGTGTCACACATTTAATTTAGGTTTAGATTAAAAACCGAGTCGGGAAACCGAAGGTTTCCTGTCTCGTGCGTCCTTTAGGATCACAAGGGTGAGTGCCTTCGGCACTCTCTTGGTCTCTATGTCCGCTCCAGCAGGGAGCCGCCGATGCCGTTCTCGATCGAGAAGTCGCGAATCTGGGAGCGGACCATGTCACCGTCACCGCACAGGCCACCTGGGGTCAGACCACGCGTGTAGTACGAAGCATTCTCCGCGGGGCCTGGGGTGCACTCCAGAGACGAAGGAATCTCCGTGAGGCTCGTGGGACCAGCAGACGCCTGAGCGCCAGCCACAGTCACCAGAGGGGCGGCCTCGTAGGTGCTGCCACGGCCCTGGACCAGCAGAACCAGGATAGCGACGAGCAGACCGATGATCACAGCCTGGGTCAGAACCTTGCCAAATTTGAAAGCCATTTATATTTGGTTAATATTTTTTTGGTGCGTTAAAGATTGCAAGTTCCTTTCTTTAAAGATTCCAGAGATGGCGACTACCGTGACCTTTGATAGTAATGACGGACCCATGATGAATATGGACGACGACGAGACCAAGTTGCTGGACGAGATCTCTATCCAGGTTCCAACCAAGAAGACCGTTCCCCTGCGCCCCAAGCCGGCGCGGCCTAGCCCATTTACGAAACGCGCTCCTGGACCAGTCGAGCCACAAGGGCAGGAGGATGCAGGTCTCGACATGTTCATGAATCCTGGGAAGCGCACCGCCCCTCCTCCACCAATGCCTGAAGAGTACGACGACGGTGAGGACGGGGACGAAGCCGAAGGCTTCGGACCTGAAGGTGGACAGCAACAGTTTCAGGGTGGCGGTGGTGGCGACCAGATGCCTTCCGAGGGCTACAAGACCATCGAGGACGAGAAGGCTGATCTACTGAACAAGATTACTCGGCTGATTAAGAAGGGCATTCAGTCGAGCGCCCGCCTGACGATTTACAGCGACATTGAGGAGATTCGCACCGAGTACAAGCGGATGACCTACTCTATCGAGGTCGAGCGTTCGATCAAGTTTCAGCGTCGGATGCTGGTGGCTTGTGTGACCGGCCTGGAGTTTCTGAACGACAAGTTCGATCCATTCGACATTGAACTGAACGGATGGTCCCAGAACACCATGGAGAATGTGGAGGATTACGACGGCGTTTTCGAGGAGCTGTACAACAAGTACAAGACAAAGGTGCAGGTGGCGCCAGAGGTGAAGCTGATCATGATGGTTGGCGGTTCTGCGATGATGTTCCACCTGACGAACAGCATGTTCAAGGCTGCCGTGCCGAACGTGACTCAGGTGATGAAGCAGAATCCAGGTCTGATGCAGAACATGATGGACGCTGTACAGAGAGCCCAGCCGGGCGCGGGACCCGCCGCTGGTGAGCCTCCTGCAGGTGGTCTGCGTCGCGAGATGCGCGGCCCAGGCATGGACTTTGGTTCCCTTATGGGTATGATGGGCCCTCCACAGCCTCAGATGACGCGGCCAGGGCGTCAAGATGACGCTGATGACGTGTCAGACATCGTGAGCATCGACGCTGGTGACCCCGACACGCGCGAGGTGAGCGTCAAGAAGGGCAAGGGGCGGCCGAAGAAGAAGGAAGTGAGTTTGTAAGCGAAGCTTATAAACTCGGCGCCGCGGCTAAAAATCTTCTAAACAATAATTAATGGCGGTGGCCTTTGCGCCATTCGATGAATCACCAGGCGAGTCATCGAGACCGCCGCTAATTGTAAATAAAGGCTCTAACAAGATTCCAGTCTCGGACAACACAGAGTGCAATTACATCGCACTCGGGTTCGTGGTGGGTGTTTTCCTATTGGGTCTCACAGATGCGATACGAGGCAAATAATTACAAGAGGCACTTACCTTTTCCGAAAACCTCTGTGGGTTTCACCGGTCGGTCATTAGCTTCACTAATGACCTCGAACCCTCCTTCCCTATAAACCTTCAAGCGTTTGCGATACATGGCGAAAAACACTGACCAACTATCGGCAATGTCGAAAATAAGTGGATCATTCACTTTGCCCTTGGTTTCCCGCATAATTCGCCCGATGGATTGCTTGATGTCACTCTTTGGAGTTGCTAAAATCACAGTATCCAAAGCAGGTATATCCAAACCCTCATGGGCCAACTGAAAGGTGGCGACCACTACTGGGCTTTTGGCTGATTCTTCCAGGTCCTTTTCCTTCATTCCACCTACATAGAGCTTCGCCTTAGAGCCGAGCCGATTTTGTAGGTAAAAGCAATGTTCGCGACGGTCAGACAGAACCAGTACGCGCCTCCCGTTTGCGAAGGCTTCTTCAACAGTTTTAACGATGAGGTCGTTCCGGGCCTCGAGTTCAGTGACGATGTTGATCATGGCGGCCATGTTCAGCTGCCCAAAGCGCGTTACAGGTGGAGCCTCTTTGAAGGCTTCATCTACGTAATCAAGAGTTTTAACTTTTGTCGTCGCTTGATTGACCCGCTCGACCTTGAAGAACTCGGGACCGAGGAACCAGTACAGGAGCCTCGTGAGCCCGTCCTTGCGTTCTGGCGTCGCAGTAAGTCCGAGAGTGAACTTTGGGCAAATCTTAAACATGAATTGTGAAAATGCAGGAGCGCCGATGTGATGAGCCTCATCAACAATCAAGAGCCCTATTGAGTCAAAAGCCTTTTTGTCAAATTCTCTCATACACATCGTCTGGATCATGGCAATGACGTAATCCTTTTCAACGTCAAACACGTCCCCTTGGACCCTGCCGATCGTGGCGTCTGGACAAAACTCCTTAATCTTGTCGACCCACTGGTTCGCCAAGAACTCCTTGTGCACGACGATCATGGTTCGAACTTTCAATTGTGCCGAAAGAGCCAAGGCGACGGTGGTTTTCCCGAATCCGCAAGGAAGGGACAGAACGCCCCCGCCCGTTTCTTCAAAGGCTTTGACTCCAGCTGCAAAGGCTTCATTCTGTCTCGTCGCGTCTCGTAAGCATCCAGTGAAAGCAATCCCAGGAGCCCGAGCGTGATCAGGACGTACGTCCCTGGTGGGCGGCCCGAACCTCCCGCTGCCATAATAGCGGGGGACGACCAAAGACCGTTCCCCTTTGACCTGCCTGAAAACCTTGAAGGAGGGACCGAACCCGGGGCCATTGGACCCAAGAGCATTTGTCTGTGGTCTAACAGTGAGCTCCCGCTTTATGTCAGGCCCGTCTTCAGGGTGGACGTAGCCGTTCCTCGTCAATATGGAACCTGCGGTTCCCGTCGGTGAATTCATTACCCTAAGGGGCGGTAATTTCTCTAAAGCTCGTGAGAATCCAGTGGTTGACGCCGTCCCAAATCTTCTTTTCAATTTCAATTTCAATTTCATCACCCTTTTGAAGTTCCTGAACAGTCTTCAGACCTTCAATTCGGCACATGACGCGACCGTACCTGAACGGCACCTTGACACGGGTCAGGCGGCCATCAATCAAGAGCTCGAGGTATTTGCGCCCGTCCCAGTCATAGTAGGGTGTGTGGACCGAGGCTTTCATTAATAGATGGCTGGTTATATTTTTTATGTTTGTGAAAAATAGATATGGCGAATCCGTTGGATAATTATAGGGTAACTCCAAGTACTGATGCACAGGCTGCAAATATGTCTCGTTTCAAGTGGGTAAATGATTGGGAAATGGCGTATATATGCAATCAAATGGATGATTGTCCGGCTTTCCTAAAGGCTAAAAATAATCAAGCTCCTGTGAACGGTGTGACGGGTGGTGGTTATATGCGCAAAGGTTCCATAGGTCAACAAGTGGCGAGTACTTATTGGGACAGTTGGATAAAAAAAGGGTCTGTGCGAAAAGTTTCGGAACACAAGCCGAACGAGCCGAGTGTTCTTGAGAATCCAGTGACGAAAGTATCATTTTTTGATGGAGCTAACTTCGATGGGACGGAATGGAAGCATGGGAGGGGTTTCGTAAATGGCGGAAGTTTTCCGGGCGAGGATCGACAGGGGAGCATCAGAGTTCCCCTCGGGTACCGTTTTCTTGGGTTCGAACATCTTATGAATAGCGATAATTCAACAAACGGAGCAGGAAATACAATAAGCGCTGTTGGTCCCGCTGATTTAAGTATGTCGAAGTTACAGGCTAACGGAGTTTTGGACAATATTTCATCATATATAATTGAACAAATTCCTTTTGATGTTCAAGCCAATTTTTTCACAATGACGAGCAGTGGTAAAATAGACCCACAGGATGTTCAATTAATCAGAAGAGCCTATTGCACAAACATAAGTACGATTGATAGCCAAGAATGTAAGTTATTTTCAGCGGATCCAGCGAACATGTTTGATTTCGACGTCATCAAGACGAATTTGTGTAACCAAAAGGCAAACTGGCACACGGACCCCAGGTGCGTATCAGCTATAAATAATGCACAAAAAACAGGAAGTCAGGCTGGTAAAGATTCGGCAACTGATATGGTGCGTGTACTTTGTGAGGCCGATCCGAGAAACTCGTTGTGTGGGTGTTACAACGTCACGAAACACGGAACCCAGTGCATAAGGGACCCGAATTTGAAAGATCTTCCAGGTTGTCAAGGCCTCTTTACTGATTTCGGAAGTTTGCCATCTTCATATGGGGCCGTTGATTCAGACAAGTTCTGTGCATCGGATGATTGTATAACCAAAGCTTATAGTGGAGGCTCGGCTTTGTTACCAAGACCGCGTTCAGCATCGGACACGTGTCCTCCTATTCAAAAGTGTATTCAAGATTTCAGAGGAGCCAACTTCGATCAATCTCGGCTTGATGCATCATGCAAGTTACAGTTGAATATAAGTTCGCCACCCCCGCCCCCTCCGGCCACTGG
>Ga0247723_1002231_pt1 | contig 10512 bp, 12 predicted proteins | sample MSEWelMarce5H_FC_FD_189079 | JGI IMG/M metagenome (GOLD analysis project Ga0247723, IMG submission 189079) | Subsurface sediment microbial communities from gas well in West Virginia, United States - MSEEL Well Study Marcellus 5H_FC | ecosystem: Environmental > Terrestrial > Deep subsurface >...
GTCAGGGGCATAAGCGGCTATTAAGCAGCTAGTGCGAATGCTGAACGTGAGTTTGCATTTATGGTTTGCCACACTTAAGAGTGCGTGGCCGTCTCTGCTTGCTTCACTAGTTTGTCGAATGACCGTCGAAACCTGTCATCCCCTCTATTTAGTTATAATCTATATTAACATAAAAAATCTTAATGGCAACAGAAAAGACAGGGTAGAATCGTACCATGATTGAATTTGACAGATTAGAAGAAGTTCGCACTGGTATCGAGAAAGTGCGTAACGGCGATCTAGCCGTGGTGTTTAAAAACCTATTTCCAGAAGTACCTTCTTGGGACGACTTTATTAGGCACGCCCAGCACGAGATTGACACACCGCCAGGGCACATTCCCGCGCAGCCGTACGAAGAAAGATTTATTAACGGCGTCTTGCTTAGAAACTTATTCTACTTAATGGTGTCTAACCCAAGCGATAAAGCATTCCCTCAAACTAAAATAGTTAGAGAAGTTTTTAACGAGCTCCTAGAAGACGAGATATGGCCCGTAAGCGCGTTCGTTAACTTTCTTGGAGGGGAAAAGCCAATCGCCCCCCACTGCGACTACCGCGAAACTGTATATTGGCAGTGTCAAGGCGATGTCACATGGAAGATCTACAAAGGAGAAAATATAGATCAAGAAAACACTTACGGGCTTAAACCAGAGATGGAGCTGAAGCTGGAGCCTGGAGATGTCATTTTTGTGGGATTCCTAGTAGGACACTCGGTAGTTACACCTGGCCCTAGAGCTGCAATTGGTTTTCAGCACAAGCAAGATGACATGGGTCGCTTTGACGAGTCAGATCGAGTTCGTAAAGAAGACTATAAAAAGCTAGGCATTGATGTTGATTACAACAGGAATTCTTAGATTTTAATTAATTTAAACTCTTTAAAAACGACTCAGCAATATGAGCGTGTTGGTGCACTCCCATATGAGCGTCATAGACTCCGCCTAAGGTATCCATCCCTCTGTAAAAATTAACGCCATATTCGCTAAGTAAATTAGAGTGGCAATCTTTAGGAGGAAAATCTCCGCCCCTGTGATTATTCCTAAACTTTTCTCCAATAAATACTTCACCGCCCGCCTCTTCATCAGGATTGCGGACCCAACAATAAATATCAGAATCTATTAAATTTGAATAATTTTTAGGGTAAATAGTCTTTATGTCTTGTAGAAAATTAAGATATCCAATATCCCACGTAGTCCAAACAAACTTAATCCCCATCGCCCTACAGTACTGATCCAGCATTAGGATACTTTGTGTGGATGCGTACACGGCCGCATCAGCCGGAATAACATCCGCCATTCTGTGAGGTTTTTTTGAGTACTCGGGAGATTCTTTTGGAGAAAGACTCCACCCTAGGTGGGCCTCAAAAACTGTACTAATGGCGTGCCGTTTCGAGTCTTTCTCTCGAACACTCGGATGCACGTCTACCAGTAAGTCTTCATTAGATGCCATGGATATTCTAAATGGATCAGGAAATAAGCAACACAAGATGTCAGGGTGCCCGTGTTCATCAAAATATGCAAAAATATTTTTTACAATCCACTGAGCAGAGGCTCCTTGTTTAGAGAGATTAGCGTAGGGTAGATTTAATTTATTAGCTAGCACCGTTCCCCAAATTGTTTCCTCTGGAACCCCCGTCCCAAAAGTATTAGAGCACCCCGCATAAAGAAGTTTCGCTGAGCCGAATTCTGCAGACCTATACCCAAGAGAATTAAACTTATAGGAATTTACGCTGTCAGAATATATTGGCATTCGATTTGAATCAGACCCTTTTACTAGCTTATCCCCGATATCAATCCCCTGAGAAAGCAGGCTTTCTTTTTCTTGCCTAAAAACAGCTTGTTCTTGAATTTGATTACTAAATACATAATCTAATATACCGTCATTGTACAGAATGTCGTGCCCTTTAGAGACTGATAATTTTTTAGGAGCAGTGTTACGGCCATTATTAGTATTTAACATATCTGTCATTCTAGTAGATATAAGTTTTTTTGTTTCTATTTTTTCGAGCGTGTCTGTATTTTTTAAATTTTACAAGCAGTTTAGAGACAAGATATTTAACACTAAGCATGAAAACTCCTTACTAAAACTGATGCCCCCAACCCGGCGCTAACAGGGAAGGGGGCTATTCAGTTGTGCGCCTGGTACAAGACGGGCTGAATTGTATTGTACCAATTTTACTGCGGGATTGCAGTGAGATAACTCTAACAAATAGTTATCTGGAGCACAAGTTATTTCTTAGAGCTCTTCAGCTTTTTTGTTCTTAGCAACTTCAGCCTCGGCTGATGAAGCAAACGCGGTGTTGATTTCGTCAGCGTCAAGTTCGCCGTCTACAACGTAAGCACGAGATAGGCTCTCTGCAACGTCCATAACACCGATAAATGCTGCTAGGGCAGCTGCCTGCCACAATGCAACGCCAGCAATGCTACCGCCAGCAAGAGTACCGCTGACACGTAGGATGATTAACGCAAGTGTGCGCTTTGAGATGACTTTGATTAAGTCCATTTTATTCTCCCATGGGATAGATAGGTTAATTAACTCCCTCTCCCTGGGTACTTCAATTTTACCGCACTTTGTTATCTTTTAGTTGGTGTAAGCCCTAGGCTTCTTTGAATCTTAGCGCCTCGTCCTTTACGGATTGCCGCCCGATCCTTAGCGGTAGTTCCGCCCCAAATGCCCTGAATATCCCTATTCTGCATAGCATACGCAAAACAGGCAACCTTGTAGGGGCAGTCAGAGCACAAAGCTTTAGCTTCTGCTTCGGCATAGTAGTGTTCTTTAATATGGATTGCACCTTCAAAAGGCTCTACAGAGAAGAACATGTCGGGGTCGGTTTCAGCACAAGGTGGTACACCTTCTTGGACAAAGCTAGGGAAATCTTTTAAGTATCCGATGTCGTCCAAATTCACGCAGGGCTCTTTCTCTTTAAGTTATCTATTCGTATGCTGAAACCCAGAACCCTTAAAGGTAATTGGCGGAGCACTAAATACTCTTAATAGTCTACCCTTGCAACCCTCTTCAGCGCAAGTCGTTTTAGTTGAAGTTTCGGTAATACCCCGGATCTCAACAAACTTGTGCTCAGGGTTGATGTCGCATTTATATTCATAAGTAGGCATAGGTCAATCTTATACGAAAAAAGAAAACCCCTCCCGAAGGAGGGGCTTTTTTACTTCTTGTCGCCACATTGGCAGTTACCGCAACCGCAGTCCATGATTCCTCCTTAGAAATCCCAGTCGTCGTCTTCTGTTGACTCGTGCTTGCCCATAACGTAGCTCGAGCCAGACCCCGAGAAGAAGTCGTGGTTCTCATCTGCGTTAGGAGATAGAGAAGAAAGAATAGACGGGTTAACGTCAGTTTCTTCCTTCGGGAACAACGGGTCAAAGCCTAGGTTCATCAGAGCCTTGTTTGCGTTGTAGTGTAGGAACTTTTTTACATCCGAAGTAAGACCGATACCGTCGTAAAGATCGGCAGTGTAGCGAACCTCGTTCTCGTAAAGTTCTAAAAGCATGTCATATGCATATGCCTTTAGTTCCTCTTGACGCTTTGAAGACTCTTCATTAAAAGCAAGCTGAAACTTGTAACCGATGTAGTAACCGTGAACAGCCTCGTCACGAATGATTAGGCGAATTAGATCAGCAGTGTTGGTGAGCTTTGCACGGCTCGACAGATACATAGGCCAGTAGAAACCTGAATAGAACAGGAATGACTCAAGCAAAGTAGAGGCAATCTTGCGCTTTAGCGGGTCATCACCGTGGTAGTAGCCCAACACAATGTCGGCCTTCTTCTGAAGGTAAGGGTTCTCTTCTGACCAGCGGAACGCATCGTCAATCTCCTGAGTTGAACACAGGGTTGAGAAAATCGATGAGTAACTCTTGGCGTGCACTGACTCCATGAATGAGATGTTTGTTAGAACAGCCTCTTCGTGCATAGTGCGAGCATCTTGGATCAAACTAACTGCGCCTACGGTCGCCTGGATGGTGTCAAGCATAGTAAGACCAGTAAATACTCGCTGACTTAGTAGCTTCTCTTCGGGGGTTAGAGCTGCCCATGACTGTAGATCATTAGACAACGCAATCTTTTCAGGTAGCCAGAAGTTAGCAGTTAGGCGGTTCCAGACATCTAGGTCGATTGGATCCTGTAGCTTGTTCCAGTTAACTGGACGTGTGATGTGTCTCATCGGTTTCCTTTTCTTAGAGCATGCAGCTGACGCAGCCCTCGACGTCAGTACCGTCGAGAGCCATCTGGCGAATACGAATGTAGTAAATAGTCTTAATACCCTTTTTCCACGCGTAGATCTGAGCGCGGTTTACGTCACGTGTAGTGGCAGTGTCTTTGAAGAACAAGGTAAGAGATAGCCCTTGGTCTACGTGCTGGGTTGCAGCCGCGTAAGTATCAATAATCTTCTCAGGACCAATCTCATACGCGTCATCATAAAACTCTAGGTTGTCATTATCCAAGTAAGGCGCTGGGTAGTAAACACGACCAAGCTTTCCTTCTTTGCGAATTTCAATCTTTGACGCAATAGGGTGGATCGAGCTGGTTGAGTTGTTGATGTATGAGATCGAACCGGTTGGCGGAACTGCCTGCAGGTTCTGGTTGTAAATACCAAACTCCATCACAGACTTACGAAGAGCATCCCAGTCATCGCGAGTAGGAATATCAATTCCAGCTTGCTCAAACAAACTTTCTACACGCTTAGTTGCTGGTGCCCAAGTCTGATTGACGTACTTGTCAAAAAACGAGCCATCAGCGTATTTAGACTTTTCGAAGTTTACGAAAGTTTCTTTGCGCTCAATAGCAATCTTGTTAGATGCCTTTAGTGCGTGGAACAAAACGGTGTAGAAGTAAATGTTGGTGAAGTCGATTCCTTCTTCTGAACCGTAGTGGATACGTTCTTTACCGAGATAGCCGTGCAGGTTCATTTGACCTAGACCAATAGCGTGGGCACGCTTATTACCTTCAGCAATAGATGGTACTGAAGCAATGTAGCTTAGGTCTGATACAGCGGTAAGTGCGCGAACTGCAGTTTCAATAGTGCTACCAAAGTCCTTAGACTCCATGGCCTTAGCAATGTTTAGAGATGCAAGGTTGCAAGAGATGTCGCTACCAATCTCGTCATAGCTGAGGTCATCTTTATATGTTGAAGGGGTATTTACCTGAAGAATCTCAGAGCAAAGGTTTGACATGTTGATGCGACCCTCTACAGGGTTAGCTGCGTTTACAGTGTCTTCATACATGATGTAGGGGTAACCAGACTCAAACTGAAGCTCAGCGATACGCTCAAATAGAACACGTGCCTTGATTTTGGTCTTCTTGATGCGAGCATCGTCTACCATCTCCTGGTACTTCTCAGTCACTGAAATGTCGCCAAATGGAACACCATAGACGTTCTCGACATCGTAAGGAGAGAACAAGTACATATCTGCATTCTCTTTTGCAAGCTCAAGAGTTACGTCTGGAACAACAACACCAATCGACAAGGTCTTGATTCGAGTCTTCTCGTCAGCGTTCTCGCGCTTGGTGTCCAGGAATCTCAGGATGTCTGGGTGGTGAGCGTTTAGGTAAACGGCTCCTGCACCCTGACGAGCACCTAGCTGGTTGGCGTAGGAGAAGCTGTCTTCTAGAAGCTTCATCACTGGAATGATTCCAGAGGACTGGTTCTCAATCTTTTTGATTGGAGCACCTGACTCACGCAAGTTGCTGAGGTTCAGTGCGACACCGCCACCGCGCTTTGATAGCTGCAGAGCAGAGTTGATTCCACGAGAGATTGACTCCATGTTGTCTTCGATGCGAAGAAGGAAACAAGATACAAACTCGCCGCGCTGCTTCTTGCCAGAGTTTAAAAAGGTCGGGGTTGCTGGCTGAAAACGACCAGAGATAATCTCGTCAATGATCCTCAATGCCTGATCCTCATCCCCCCGAGCAAGGGTTAGGGCGTTCATTACAACGCGGTCTTCGAAACGCTCCAAGTAACGCTCGCCATCAAAAGTCTTTAGTGCGTATGAAGTGTAGAACTTGTATGCACCTAGGAAGGCATCAAAACGGAACTTGTAAGCATAAGCAGCCTGGAAAGCAGATTTAATAAATTCAGAAGAATACTGAGCAAGAATCTCTGGTTCGTAGTACTCGTTCTCAACTAGGTAGTGAAGCTTCTCTTCGATTGAGTGGAAGAACACGGTGTTCTGGTTTACGTGATCTAGGAAGTATGCGCGAGCAGCTTCTTTATCTTTGCCCAACTGAATCTTGCCTTCTGAATCGTAAAGATTCAACATCGCGTTTAGTTCGTGGTAGCTGTATTTGTTTTCCATAGCTGCTCTAGCCTCTCAGTGATTTCTATAATGTCATCTGGCGTTCCTAGAATTTCTGCTCGATATAGCAACGGAACGCCCGTCTTCGCTACAACGACATCTGCGGCTAAGCAATAGTGCTCACCAAAATTGGTGTTACCAGTGCCGATGACCCCGCGGATAAGGTCTCTGTTTTGTTGCAAATTTAAAAACTTTACTACTTGCCGAGGGACAGCTTTGTCATACTCGCCCCCGCCATAGGTGGGAAGTACTAAAACATATTCACGCTCTACAAGTAGAGGACTCTCTGCATCCCACCTAAGTGGGATCCGTATGGAGTCTACTGTTGAAGAAAGCTTTTCTACAAATCGCTTTGTGTTTTCTGAAGCGCTGGAAAAATAGACTATGTCATACATGACAAAATCTGACTAAGCAACAACAAGAGTGCTTAGCATGTCTGGACGGAATCCCGACCAGTGGTTATCACCAGCAATAACTACTGGAGCTGCTTGGTAGCCAAGAGACTTGACCATCTCGTAAGCGCCTTCATCCTCGGCAAGATCTACAACAGAATATTCAATGTTGTTTTTGTCTAAAACCTTTTTTGTACTCTCACACTGTACGCATGATGGAAGTGTGTAAACGGTTATAGACATAGTGTGGACCTTTCAAGGGAGTTTAGACACCAAATCCTGACGATTTTTCCAAATTTTTCTGGCTCGTCAGGAGGTGGACTACTAGTATAAATCAGATTTTGACTTGCGATTTATTCGCTTGATAAGAATAGGGCATCCATGATTTCTTTGCAAATCGGACAAACACGAAGGCGTTCAGGATTACGCGAGGGGATAAAAATTTTTCCACAAATGGCCATAACTGGAGTACCTAAAACATAACCTTCTGTAACAGAAGCAGCCTCAGCGTAGTGAGCAAAATGTTCTTCATTGCCTTCTTGAGTCTCTAGCTCAGTAAGCTCTAGAAGATCTGCCTCAGCCATTAAACTTCCTCAATACTTTCAAGTACAACGTTAAGGTTAATTTTACCAAGATATGAAGCTACGTCTTTATAGCCGTATGAAACTATAACATCAGTTTCTACAACTACAAGTCCAGCTGCAAACTCTATACGAGCATCGCTTAATTTAAATCTAGGACTTAAGCCCAACAATTTTCCAGAGCTGTCATAAGTTGCAAACCTATGGACATAAGTTCTGATTGAGACATCTTTAGTTACAAACATCCGAGGAACGTGCACTTTAGTTTTTTTCACATCTGCTTCGTGAACGATTGCTAGATATCGTCCATCAAAGAGACTCCAAAGCTGACTACCACCCCTAACGTGTCTGACCAACTCTGAAGGCTCCTTGACCCTCACAGGCCCCGTGCCGTCTATATAAATATCAGCGGAACTATATACAAAGTCAAAATTGGGATTCTGATCAATCGGGGCCATCCAATTCTTCTCGACATCAAAAAGTAGACCGTCGTTATAAATTTTTATCAACTTGGCTTTAAGACCATCTAGCCTAAATCGACCAATCCTAGGTAACTCGATCCCTGGCTCGTGTAAGCCCGCCGTGATTTCCCAAGATTCGTTGACCCAATATAGTCGACCATCCTCGGCTCCACGCTTGAATTGTATCCCAGACTCTGAAAAGTCAATTTCTCGTAAAGTTTCTATATCTAGGGTCCAGTCATTTTTTAGGGTTCCTAGCCACATTCGACTTTGTACTCGATTGCCTACAGTTATCGTAGTCGAGCTAGTCTCGGGATCAAAGAAGTAGTTGCTAGACCTAAAAAGAACAACGTAGCCCTCTACCGGAGAGAAAGCTATAGATGGGTTAAAAGCAGACCAACGCTTGTCAGAGAGATCAGCAAATCGTAAAACACGCCAAGTCTCTCCCCCTAAGGACTCAAAGCTTACTGACTTGGGTTTAAACATAACCTCGACTACTACCTATAGTAGTAAAACTTTTAACTACTACTAAATCTACATCAATAAGGCTCATCTTACCACATTGCAAATGCTGTAAAATAAGTAATGACTGTATCTCCCGAAAGTGCGTAATGAGTACACCTGCTGGTCTTTATAACATCATAGCCGATCAGGGCTCTACTTTTTCACGCACAATCGTATGGCGAGATCCAGCCAAAAAACCAATCCTGATGGAAGGCTACACAGCCCGAATGCACGTCAGAAAATCAGTGGATGACGCCGATACAGTCCTCGTACTCACCACTGAGAACGGTCGAATTAATCTCCATAGAACCAACGGGAACATTACTTTGACCATAGATGACGACACAATGGCCGCTATTCCTGAAGACAAATATGTATATGACTTAGAGCTTATTGGCCCTACCGCAAGTCTGTACGTATACAAATTATTAACAGGCAACTTTGTTGTCCGAGCAGAGGTAACTAGATAATGGCTGGAGATGTTCCAAGCAATGTCGCAACTGGTAGGTACGTCCGCCAGATTGTAGTTTCCGCGCCTGGTCCTCAGGGGCCTGGCGGTGTTGACGGCGTTCAAGCCGACGATATCGTAGCCTTAGTTTCAAAACGTCACCTTCAGAACACCCCACTTACTGAGTGGTCAATTTCCCACAACCTGAACTTCTACCCAAACGTCACTGTTTTTAATAGTGCAGGGGATCAAGTGGAGGGAACTGTAACACATACCGACGAAACATCCCTAATCATAACTTTCTCGACACCCGTGTCTGGAAAAGCTCATCTCTCATAAGGAAAAATAAATGGCTCGCCAATTTCTAACTGGGCTCAATCTAAATAAGAATGAGCTTCTAAATGCAAAGATTCAAAACCTAGCTACTTCTCAAGCTCCGTCCAGCCCGACCAAGGGTCAAATCTTCTATGACACTGACTTAAATCAACTAAAAGTCTGGAACGGAACTTCTTGGCTAGCTCTAGCTGCTGGCGGTAACGTACAAGAGGCAATCGACGCTGCTATCGCCGCTGCAGATACAGACGACATCGACGAAGGTGCGAGTAATCTCTACTACACCGAGTCACGTGCAAAGACTGACGCCGCCGAGCTCCTAACTGGTGCAACCAAGACCAACATCACCATTACAGGTGACGGCTCAGGGTTAACAATTACAGCCGAGAACGGTGTTGCTGACTCTGACACTGACGACCTAGCTGAAGGTACGACTAACCTTTACTTCACCGACCAGCGCGCAATCGATGCTGTTGGTGGCTCAGCTACCTCGGCTAATACTCCGAACACTGTTGTAAAGCGTGACGGAAGTGGCAACTTTGCTGCAGGCACTATCTCTGCAAACGGGTATAACGTTCAGGATGCTGGAAGTATTTTTGAAGACTCTGGGCTTATCATTCAATCCAACAGCACCTACCCGATTCTTATCCAGGGTAACCAGGATGTGACCATTCAGTCCACTAGCGGTGACATCATTCTTGATGCCGATGGAGATGTATATAAGGGTGGTGCAGCTACAGCTGGCAACGAACTTATCACCCAGAACAGACTTGATCAGTACATCGGTGATAACACTGTAAACGGTTCAACCGGAAACACCGTTGCGGACCGCATCACCTCTGTTGCTACTGACATCTCAACCCACATCAACGACACCTCAGCACACGGCACTACCGGAGATGTTGTTGGTACTTCAGACTCTCAGAGCCTAACCAACAAGACCCTAGGTACTGGCACAGTCCTTAGCGCCAACATTGACGCTAACACCTACACCATTACTGACCTAGGCACTCCTTCAGCTGACTCTGATGCCGCTACCAAGCTGTACGTAGACGATGAGATCCTCGACCACGCCGCTGCCACCAGCGGGGTTCACGGAGTTACAGGTAGCCTAGTTGGTACCTCGGACAACCAGACCCTAAGCAACAAGACTCTAGGCACTAACATCTACCTAGGTGCAGACCTAAACGCAGATGAAAGTAAGATCACTAACCTAGCTACTCCAACAGACCCTAACGACGCAGCCAACAAGGCATATGTTGACAACGCAGTTGCAGGTCTGACATGGAAGCCAGCAGTTCACTTGCTTGCAACGAGCAACGTTGTACTTACAGGTGACTCTGGTGACCTAGTAATCGATGGTCACACCGCTCTAACTGACACACACAGCGGGTACCGCATCTTGCTTACCGCTCAGTCTACTGACGCAGAAAATGGTATCTACTTATATGAGGA
>Ga0247723_1002232_pt1 | contig 10512 bp, 40 predicted proteins | sample MSEWelMarce5H_FC_FD_189079 | JGI IMG/M metagenome (GOLD analysis project Ga0247723, IMG submission 189079) | Subsurface sediment microbial communities from gas well in West Virginia, United States - MSEEL Well Study Marcellus 5H_FC | ecosystem: Environmental > Terrestrial > Deep subsurface >...
TGTCCCGAATGTAGCGACGAGACTTCTGTTCGTTATTTGGGAATCTCTGCTGGTGAGGGCAAGCAAGCATCGGTGCAGGTTCTTAAGTTTCAGAGCGATGCTGACCGTGCTGCATATCAGGCTTATTGGCGTGCGTCAAGTGGTTTGAATACTGGCAAGCAGTGCCAACTTGGTTTCCGTGCAAATGAAGTGAATATCAAGTTTGAGACTCGCGCTACTTTCAAGGCTAATGAGAATCACAAGGGGAAGGCATAATGGCAAAGCGAACTCCACCGATTGCAGGATATTGGGTTAGTTGCTACGGTTGTCAAAAGATTGTGCATGACGCCAATTGCCATCCAGACGTATTCCGTACAGACGGCACATTAAAAAACATGAAATACCTTCACAATGAATGGGGAACCGATTGGGTTAATCTACTTTGGACTTGTTTCCCTTTCCTTGAATTAAAAGCAGGACAACTTCAACATTTCAGTAACCTTCAAGATTTAAAGGTTGCACTTGGCAATCATAGATTCGTAAACATCGTTTGACGAAGGAAACCAAATGACACTATCTGATTGGCATAAAAAGTATGTTGCCCTAAGAGAGAAAGCAGTAACCGCTGCATATAAGAATGATACAGTTTTGCTTGATAAGCTAAATAAAGATTTCAACACTCTACCAACCTTTTGTTCGTGCGAAGGATGTTTGAAAAATGCCGAAGACTCCAGAGGAAAGTGAAGTACCCAAACACAAGTCAAAAAAGAATACTCGCAAGTGGTGCAAGGGTAAAGAGGGTAGAGAGCATCAGCCCGTTTGGGAAAAGAACGAAAAGTATTCTTGGTCTGAGAGTCTATGGCTAATTTACCATTGTAAGGTATGTGGTAAATGGATGGATTCATATTATGAAGGCAAGTTTTTGGGTAGGATGAAAGAGTATGAACGCCCAGAGATTGGTTCCAGCGAACCATTAAAGAAAAAGGAAAAGCAAGATGAATAGTTATTCTCTGAAGAGTTTTGTCGGTAAGCGTATCAACGAATCGTATATTGATGCTGATAAGAGCACGATGTATTGGCAGGTTGATAATGAATGGTATTCGCTTGTCGCAGAAGGCGACTGCTGTTCATATTCTTGGTACGAGCATTGTGATAATGGCGCTGCGCTGCAAGATGCAAAGGTTCTGGAATACGAGTCGTTTTCGGGAGATTCAATCGAAGATGATTACAACCTAATCCAGATTGATATGCTCAAGTTTAAGACGGATAAGGGTCATTGCACGATTGAGTTTCGTAATTCGTCAAACGGTTATTACTCTGGATGGTGCGAAGTTGAAAAGGTAAATGCCGTGCCAATTGATAAGCTGAAGAAGCTGGAGGATTTTTAATTGTTTAGAGATATTGCAAAGATTCTTATCCGCGAGGCTATTATGAAAATCGCATCAAAAGCCCCGATTCTGCGTGCGCCAGCCGCCGCAATTGTGAATAAGGAAGACCTTGCCCCCTACCGTGGGACCAGCATTGGATTTGGTTGCGAATTGAGGATGCCAATTGGAAAAGAAGCCGAGAGTCCCAGCGTATAGACCTGGTGATTTAGTTCAATTTCAATACGACGGGGATAATAGAAAAAAAATTAAAAGGGTCGTTTGCATAGAATCACTCCATTATGAAAATGAAAGCAAAGAGTGGGATGGGTGGTACAAAGCCCATTTGTTTTACGATGAAACTGGTAATGCATACGAAACTGGTACTTATAAGTTAGAGCACTTTATCCCAGGTAGTAATGAAGATACTTCCAAGGGTAGAAAACTTATTGCACGAATTGGAGAAGATTAAAATGTTTAAGAAGATTCCAGAAGGTCCGAAGGTTGGCGAACTTATTGCTCGTATGGGTGTTTCTGATACTGGTTATATCCTTGGCGAGATTACTGAAATCACTCAGGAATATAACGAAGCCAAGACTTCATATAAGAATCAATACAAGGTTATTTGGAACGAGCAATCTGGCCCTGTTGAGGAAATTCACAACGAGGGATATGTTCGCTCTGCCGCTTGGAGCATGAAGTTGTACCGCGAAGTCCATATGATGGACGAGTGAAATGATTAAGAAAACACCAAAGTTTAATATTGGAACCACCCTTGTTTGCGATGATAGTGGCGAGGGTGATCCAAAGAGTTTCATTCTTGGCGTAATTGTAGGTCATGACGCAGATGACAAAGATGTTAGTTATGAAATTAAATGGATTGACGAAGATGTAAATCCAGATGCCGACACTTATTTTGAAGAGGACAAGGTTAAACTTTTTGTAAAACTTTATAGGGATATTCTTCGTGGCAAAGTACAGGATTGGTGATCTTTTAGTTTGTTATAGTGGTCCAGATGAAGATATTTTGACTCTTGGCTACATTATGGAAATGACTGGAAAACACGTTCTTAAATACGGCGTTCAATGGGTAGATGATGAAGAAGGCGATTTAAAATTCTATCAAGAAGAAACTATTGGTGTGTTTGAGCGTTTGATGTTGGAGAGTTGTAATGAAAACGCGATACAAACTGGGTGATGTTGTTTGTGCTATTGCAGATGCCGATGACAATAGTGGAGAAAAATATGTTATAGGCTATATCTCCCATATTTCTTTTCGCGGTGACAATCCTAGATTCAAAGTTGAATGGGCAAATGGTCTTTGCTGCGATGTAGATTATCCAGAAGAGACAATTTACACATATAAGAAACTCCTTAAAGAACAGCTTGCAAAGAAATAGCAAGCGTGCTATAGTGCCTCCATGAATTATCCAATCGGAACACCGTTTATTCTTATCACTAATCCCTTTTTGCCAGAAACCAGTTCATTTTTTGGAATTGTATTAGGTGGCCCAAAGAAGGGATTGCTGCCTTTTGGTATGTCTCATTATGAAATTGAATACATATCAAGCAATGTGCCAGGATTTGACAAAGCGAACTATAACAAAAGAAACCTCGTAATTGATACGATGGATTTGGAAAAAGCAATCAAGAATTACGAGGAATACGTTGGAATACGAAAAAGTTAGTCATCCTCCAAAGATAGGTGAATTGTGGATCTACACCAACAAACACAATAAGGAAAGCGTGGTGCAGATTGACTATTTGGATGAAGATGTTATTTGGTTTTCCTACCTAGAAACTGAAGCCGAAGATGACTGGTGTGGTTTAGAGTATTTTATGTTTCGTGCGAGGCGATATGATTAACATAAAAGCAGGTCAGTTGTGGAAGTTTAGTAATGACAAGGGCGCATCTGCATATTACTGTATTATTGAGTGCAAACTGAAAGAGATTAAAGTTTGTGAATTGCATTCTGAAGAACAAGAGGAACATTGGATTCCTCGTTATGAGTTTCATAATTCGGATTGCGCTGAACTGGTGAGTGATGCTGGATAATGTTACGGTCGGACAGATCTGGAAATACGACAGCGAACATATAAAATCTCATGATGGCGATTATGTAATAATTATCGAAATTGAGGCAGATGGTCCGCAGCCAATAATCGTTAATATGATTGTCGATGCTGACCGTACTCCAATAAGATACGACGAACCCACAATTAAGAGACTCTTTAAAAGGATTTCCTAATGTCCATGCGGTATTTCCGAGTTGGTGATATTTGGTACAATGTTGAAAATGACGACCCGATTGTTATTATCTCTTATGATATTGACTGGGTGGCATTTATCAACTCCAAGAGTGGTAAAAATGATTTTATGATTACTAATGCTTTTCTGTTGAGGCATTATCCAGCAAATACTGATAGGTTTTAATTCTAGGAGTCGAGCTTATTTTGCTCTTGACTCCTTTTCCTGCTTGTGCTATAGTCGGCGTTGGGTTTGAGGGAAAAACAATGTGTGCTTTTGAGGAAGGCGAGATTGTAGATGACAGCGTTAAAACATTTAACTGTGTCAAATGCAAGGAGAATATTGAATACAGTGAATTCTTCAAACACGACGACGGAGCATTTGATTATGGGTTCTATATTGTGGATTCTAGCGTTGCTGCTGTCGGTGTAGAAATTGTTGAAGGCGTAAATCTGTGCGAGTATTGTGTTCCCACGATGTATCATAATAAGGAGAAGAACAATGGATAAGAATAAGTTTTATAGTTATATTTTTGGTGTTTCACTTGGTTGTGCTATTGTCGGCACGGTATTTTCAATTTTTATGTTGCTTGGCAACTGGAAGACTAACGAACAAATTGAAAAGGAGAAGTTCCAGAATTTTTATGATAAGTGTGCATCTGCTTGTGCGCCTTCTGGTGTTTATTCAATTAGCTATAACAAGTGTGCTTGCAGCGCGATTGTTGTTTATAAGGAGATTAAGTAATGGAATTTAATGAGATGGAACATTCAATTGATCGTCTTTGGGTGCATATTAATAAACTTGAAAGTAGGCTTAACTCTGCCTTGGATAGACTTGAAAAGTCTATTGATAAGAATACTGTTAAGAAAGATTTGAAGGCAAAGGATGTTCCGCTTGGAACTAAATTTATTGTAGAAGATATTACATATGAAATTATCGCCTATTCTAAACAGGGCGATCAAGTAGTTGTGCTTGAAGATGAAGAAGGAAACATCTTTAATAAAAATATCAATGATTTGGAGATTCAGTAATGATTGACAATATCCGCAATATTGCAATTACTGGTGCAATCCTTTGGGCTTTGTTCTTTGGAGTTAATATTGAAGGTAAGCATTATGGACTGTCATTTGGTAAAAATGGCGTAACCGTGCATTTTGGTGAGTAATGAAACCCCGTATTGGTGATATTTGGTTGGACGAGGAAGGCGAACATTCCCTAGTCCTTGGATTTGAACCATATAATGAAGGTCAGCCAGAAAGAATTAAGGTTAGTCTATACGTTCTTGACTCCCATTATGTAAAAGATGGGGGCGAGGATTACACTTTTGTAGAGATTGATGCATTTGGTCCAGATAGGTATATGTATAAGCTAATCAGCAGGATTGATAATGCCAAAGAAGAAGATTGACATTAAACCTGGTGATTTAGTGTTAAGTTGCAGCCCAGTAGATTACCCAGGATGTCCATATATTGGATACGTAGTCGAGAGATTTAAGAAAGAAACGCCGCATTGGATTGTTGAATGGTTAGATCCAAAATTTACTTTCCAAGTCTTTCACGAAGATGAGATAATGAGGTGTAAGAGATATGTCGAACAGCTACAGGAAACCAGCATATAAGCGAGGCGATCTTGTTTGGCGAAGTGGCGTAGGATTTGGAATTGTACTTAAGGCCGAAGCCTATGAAGGCAAAGAGTGGTATGACCCAAGTTTCCATTACACAATCTTGTGGGATAGGGGCGCAGAAGAAAGAGGCGGATTCCAAGAGTGGGAAATTGCTTCTATGAGGTATGAATTAGAAAATGCGTCATAAGATTGGCGATCTTGTTTATCATCCAAATATTTCACCAAAGGGTTCTCTCGGGCAAATTGTAGAGATTAGATATAGTTCCTCACCATCGGAGGCAGTATGGTTTGGAGACGAATTACAATTCTTTGTTGAGTGGCATGGGCGTCAAAATGAAAACGCTCTGTCATACGCAGATGAAGATATTACGATTATGAAACGCTGGCTTCATAAAAGGATATTAGAAGATGCAACATAAAATCGGTGATCTTGTTTATCATCCACAATCTGGTTTTGGTTGGATTTCAGAGATAGTCACCAACCCAGAAATATTTGATAGTGGATTAGCAAAAGAATTTTTTACAAAATATCCTATCTGCGTTACTTGGATGCGGGAAAGAGAAGGTCATGGAAAGTTTGCACCAGACGAGATAAACCCGCTAAAGAGAAACTTAGAGGAGATAATGAATGGCAAAAGAGAAGCTGCCAAATCTAAAAGTTAATTCTGGTGATATGGTTGCTGGTTGGCGTGACCGCAAAATGATATTTGGTTATGTGACAAAAGCAGATATTCTACAACCACAGGGAAGCGATAATCCATATTTTGAGGTTGAGTGGTTTCCAGATAATGATGACTTGAGTGGAACATATGGAGCAAGTCAAGTAACAAAACTAAGAAAGTTATTCCTTGATAGAGATAATCCAGAATACAATGACTCACAAAGTCGGTGATTTAGTCTATAGTAACTCTTATGGTCTTGGTTGGATTGAGAAGATAGGACAATCAAAGGAAGTAGGATTGTTTCAGCGATTTCCAGTTGGAGAAACTGTTTATACAGTTAATTTTGAATATTCCCAAATTGACTCTGACTCGGAATCACAATTTTATTTACGCCCCGACCGTACAAGGGAATATAACGAAAAGGGGATTGGAACAATGAAGATGTTCCTGCGTATAAAAGAGCGAGGCGAAGATGTCTAAGGTTAAAAAGTATAAGCACAATATTGGCGACCTTGTTTTCCTCATGCCTTATGGTCTTGGATACGTTGAAAGTATCAAGAAACAAAATAGAGTATATCCATACATCATTCATTGGTTGGAAAGTGGAGCGGAATACAAAATGTCTGATGATATGGTGAAGCACCACAAAGACATTCTCAAACGTTACTTGGAGATGAAGTATGGCGTATAATTTCAAGAAGCGTGAAACCGACCCATATGCAATTGGCGCACCTGTGTATAATAAAGCTTTGGCGCTCATGGGTTGTATTGTCGGCAAAAACAATAAAGGCTATTACAAGGTTCATTGGGAAGATGGTGGTGTGAAATACATAACATATTCCAGCGTTATTCTATTTGCAGATGACCTTTGGGAAATGGTGAAGGACAATGATTAAAATGGGTGAATTGCTCTATAGCCATGGTTATTTGGGATGGATTGTGGAGAAGAGTAACGATAAAATCTATGCAGTTGAATGGTTTGACCCAGACTCGGAACATAGTATTATTGCATACGAACACGCTGATATGATCCCTTCAATGAGGGACAACTACGAAAGGCAGAAAGAATTATGGCGCACAAAATAGGTGATTTGGTTTATACATTCAATAATAGTTTTGGGTATATCTCAGAAGTCCAGTCAATGAAAACAGGCAATGACGAAATACCAATTTATGTTGTTGAATGGATTTTTCCAATAGTAAAACAAATGGAAATTGGCAGATATGAGGCGCACACAATAAAAACGTGGAAACAACTCTTAAAAGAGAAACTGAAAAAATGAACCATAACGTCGGTGATTTAGTCTATCATCCAAAATTAAAATGCTTTGGGTATATCGTTAGGATTGATTCATACGATGATGGTTCGTTGTATGCAAAGGCAGAGAGATATTATAGAGTCTATTGGATGGAAGAAACTAAAATAGGAATCTATGGATATACCGACACCCAAATTAAAATGTATAAAGCCACTCTAGAAAAGAGACTTCAAGATGAAGCATGAATTGGGCGACCTTGTTTATAATCCTTATCGTAGCGAATATGGGCTTGGGGTTATTGTCGAGATAAAGGTTGCATTGGGCGCACCCATCATGTATTCAATTCAATATCCCGATGATGTAAAAAAAACAGCACCGTGGGCAGTAGATGATTTTAGAATGAAATTTCTAATGGAACAGGCAAATGGCAGAGCATGATATTGGCGATTTGGTTGTTTGCATCTCTGTAAGAAGTAAGAAGCCAACGCTTGGATGGATTGTGAGAAAAATGGGGCAAGAGGAACAATATCGTATCGAGTGGCAGGACAATATGAATGACCGCTATTACTACAACAACCGTGATATTGCACTCTTTAAGAAACTATTAAAATCTTATGGAACATAATAAACATAAAGTAGGCGATCTACTCCTAAGCCTTGATGGTTGTTTGGGGTATATTATTGAATGGGCATCTGCAACAACATATTGGGTTGAGTGGATAGTTCCAGATGGTGAGCAATACCAATGCTTGTCTGCTGAATTCATCGGACAACTAAAAAAGGATTTGGAAAAGAAATGTCAGAACACAAAGTAGGCGACTTATTACTTGGTTTTGATTTCCGAAGGAAACCACAACTTGGTTATATTTGTGAGATCGTTGATGGACAATACGTAATTGATTGGATTGAAGTAGGTAGGGCGACTTCATGTGAAGTCGATATAAAAAAGTTCAAGAATAACTTGAGGAGTCTTATTGATACACCATAAAATAGGCGACCTTGTTTATCATAGGGGAACACTTGGGTATATTGAGGAGATAGAGAGGTTATATCCAAATGACCACCGACACCATATCCGGTGGTTTAATCCAAGGGTTGAAGATGATGTATCTGTGGAATGGAGCATAGATGTGAGCAGGATGAAAGAGCAGTATGCTGCGTATTTGGGAGGATGGTATGGCGAGTGAAAACAAAGTTGGTGATTTAGTCTCTTGTGGATTTGGCATCGGAGCAATAATAAAAAAAGAAGCAACTGGGGATTGCCATGTTGAATGGTATTGTGAAGCAGCACCAAGACTCCGAACAAGATTTGATTATTATGAGATTCAAACCTTCAAAGAGCAGTTAAAGGAAGAGATGTATGCAGGAACATAAGATAGGTGATTTGGTCATGCGACCCTATATGGAGCAGGGCATATTAGGATGGGTGAGCGATATAAACAGAAGTGATGCATATCAATACCAGATTGAGTGGATAGAACCAAATGATAATTGCGCCATATCTTATTATGGACCACAAGATATGCGAGAGGCAAAGGGAAGATTAGATGAATACCTCAGAACACAAGATAGGTGATTTGGTTTATAACTCACATGATGGATTTGGCTATATTAAAGATTACGTCATTTGCAATAATATTGTAGAATACAAAATAGAGTGGTGTGAAAGACCTGATGTAAGCGAGTGGTATAGATACAATCATCAGACTGTCAAGTATTACAAGGAAGATTTAGAAAAGGCCATTGCTAATGGATGAGCATAAAATAGGTGATTTGGTATATGCAGGAATGGAACTTGGTTACTTGTCTGATATAGTAACAGGTGATGCAAGAGGCCAATGGGTCATTGAATGGTTGGTGAGTGAAGACAAAAAGAATTACTTTCGAAGTGTCTTTAGCAATGAAGAAGTAACAAGTTATAAAGCAAGATTGATACGTATGTGTGAAAGAGCTGAAAAATATGGGCGCAGAACATAAGATAGGACAATTAGTATATGAACCACTTGCAGGATTGGGAACGATTGTCTCAATTGATAAGACGACATATTATCCATACGAAGTTCATTGGGCGAGTGGGGATGGAATTGCTGTTTACGATGAGTACGACATACAAAGATTAAAAAGCAATTTAGAACAGCAACTATTGATTGAGAGGATGAAGGGATGGAACACAAGATAGGTGATCTCATGTTTGATCCAGACCTTGGGTTGGGTGAGATAATAGAATATGATAAAAGAGAAAATAACCCAAGAATGTATAGGGTTAGATGGAGTCATCCATATACGAAGTTCCATGATGAATTGGTATTAACCTATGAGGAAGTGAATAGGGAGAAAAGGAAGTTTGTGGAGGTAATGGAGAGATATACAACAGGTAGTGTGGAAGAAATCATGAGATTGGAACAGTTAAGGGAAAGGTTCCAGAAGACATTTTAAGGCAAGGTGGAAAAAAGTGGTAAAAAAAGGTATTTTATATATACACCAGAATATGAAGCTGATTCAACTTGTATCTGCATAACCACCATGGTACAATACCACCAAGGGCGCACTACCAGCATATAGGTAGGGGGTATTGATGGTGCTAAGGCGATATGAAAGTGCTGTACCTTATATCCCCCCTGTGATATAGTGCTTAGACTAGATCGACTGGTGTAGCACTCCCGCTATACCACTAACCGCCCACTCGGGCAGAATACTACTAGGGGTACTAACATGGCACATCCGCATAAGAACAGACCGCGCAAAGGCCGAAGGAAGCTTGGTTCAAAGAAGCGTCGTGCTCGGCGTTTGAACCGTAAGCGTTAATGGGGCAGCATATTGAGAGTGTGGATACAGCGTTTGCAAAGAACCGCGAACGCTGCTCCACCTTTGCCATTGGCGAGATTGTATATGTAGATTTTAGTAGGACAAAGACGTTCCTTGGAGCGATTGTAAGTAAGAGTCCAGGAATCGGTGTTGCTCGCGTCCTTATCATGGACGAGAAGTTTAATAGTCACACAGAGATTGCAGTACCTATTGGTTGCGTAAGAAAAATTGGTAATGAAACAAATGCCCAAGAAAACGAGAAGCAGACCGAAGGTTAAGAGTCTAACAAGTTGGGAGTTTGGAGATTATATCTTTAGAGTAGGCGACCTGTGGGATCTTGACTCCAATCCTATAGCAATCGGTGGCATTTATCTACACATGTTTGGAAACCGTGAATGGCACACCTTGGAGTATTACTACTTAGACCAGAGTAAAGGAAGTTACATTACGGACAACGTGCTAGGTTTTACGAAAAGAGTAAAGCGCAAGATAGTCTAAAGGTAGTGTTAAATACTGGACGGCGGCTGGATTTGCTCCTAACCCAATTCCGCTTCCATAGACCAAATCACCT
>Ga0247723_1002233_pt1 | contig 10511 bp, 20 predicted proteins | sample MSEWelMarce5H_FC_FD_189079 | JGI IMG/M metagenome (GOLD analysis project Ga0247723, IMG submission 189079) | Subsurface sediment microbial communities from gas well in West Virginia, United States - MSEEL Well Study Marcellus 5H_FC | ecosystem: Environmental > Terrestrial > Deep subsurface >...
TAACTTACAAACTTCGTCAAAATCGGATCCAACCTCATCGCAATAAACTTTTAATTGTGATTTAAGTCTTTTGATTTCACTTTTATCCAGAGCTTCGTTAATGCTTTCGGTAAGAGCATGAATTTTAAAATCTGTGATGATTTTCATTTAAAGGGATTAATTTTGATTATATATCTAGAACAATTCTTACAGTTTTATCTATAACATTTGCAAACAATGCCGACGTGGTGTAAAGGTAGCCACGAGGGACTTAAAATCCCTTGGACAGTGATGTCCGTGCCGGTTCGAGTCCGGCCGTCGGTACTAAATTTATAAATATGCAAAACATAAAAAAGTACTTCCAGTTTTCAGGAACAATAAGCGGGCTGAATTACTTCCTTCGTAATATTCTTTCTTATCTTGCTGCCTTCATTGGAGGATATATGGTTGGTGATGGATTGGCAAATAAAAATACCGGATTAACAAGTGTCGGATTTGTTATTATAGCTCCTGCAATTGCATTTGGATTTGCAACATTATATAAAAGAATGTTGGCTCTATTCGACGATAGTGCAACCTCTTACACTGTCGGAATTATCTTAATCCAAATCATATCACAATTTATGGAGGCAGGTCCATTTAAAACTTTGACTGGATTGTTCATGCTAATTTTCTCTTGCATTCTTATTTTCCAGAATTCCAAGATAGAAAACCATAACGGGTAAGAACCTTATATTTTTTTGGATATATAGAGGGAAATTAAAACTCCCTAATGGAAAAACATAGATTTGTATTTGAAAGCTTCGAAGACTTTCTGAAAAATTCAGATTCTTTACTTGAAGCAAAAAAAGACTCCGGTACAGAATTAAAAATTGACGGAGCTACAGATTTAGTTAATAAGATCATTTCTCTAGATCTTGATTTAGCTGAAAATTCTTTGAAAAAATCTGACGCACCTGAAGATAGTGCTACAAAGGTTTATGGTATGAAGGCCATAGAAGCTTTAAGAAAAAAAGAATATGGCAAAGGTGCTTTATATGTTCTGCTAAGCCAAACAAGCTCTATTTCTGCTAACGAAATTGAAGCTATGAAAACTATAGGTCTTGATATTGATAGCAAAACTAAACCTGCTGACAAAAAAGCTAAAGTTAAAGAGTTAGCTGATAAGATTAGTTCTATGAACGAAAACGAAGCGAAGAAATTGGCTGAAGCAGGATTAAAGGAGTATAAAGAAAAAATTCCTTATAAATACGGAACTCCTCTTTTATGGGGGATGCTTTCAGATGCGGATAAAGCAAAAGTTTATGACGACTTTCTAAAACTGGCTTTAAAAAGAGGATACGATACAAAAGAGGGAATGGAAAATGTAATTGAAAAACATTACAACTCCAAAAAGAAAGCAGATTCCTCAGCTTTAACTAGCCCCGGGGTAAGGGTTTTTCTGACAAAAGAAAGCATCGAAGCAATCTCACCAACGACCCCGCCAAAAGTAGAAAAAACATATATTCTAGACCAGGAAAAAGAATCTGAAGTATTTAAGCCAAATAAGACAGGGGCTAACGGGGAGGCAGATTTTCTTGAAGGATCTTTCAAACAAATGGTTGATAATTTAGGATCTATTTTTGAAAGATATGTAGCAGGGGAAATAAACTCAATTAGAAAAATTAGCATCCTTACTTCTGCAGATCGTTATAGAAATACAGGAGATGCAGAATCTTTAAGCTGGGGACAATTAGCATATGCAAGGGCAATTTCAATGTCAAAGGTAATTGAAGCAATGGCAATTAAAGCTGGTGTAGATGATGATATAGTAAAACAACTTCCCAAATTAACATCCATTTATTCCAAGGGTGAAAATGGAGATGGAACCTCCGGACCTAATGGACCTGATCCATTGAAATTCGGTTTTTACGTTAAGGGTGGAGAAAACGTAAAATGGGTAGACGGAACAAATAGGGAAGATGTGGTAATCGTTCCCGTCGATATCCAAGGAACACCAACGGTTGACTCTGGTGATAAAGCAAAGATTGAATCAGAAGCTCCACTAAATGATAAGAATCAGTATAATAAATTCAGATATAATAATATTGAGATTGAATATGATATTATTGAGAAATCTGATAAGGAGGAAATTCCTACGAGCGAAAAAGTAATTAATCTGAAATACCCGGTTAAAATAGCAATCCCTGCTAGATATTCAACAACAAGAATCTCAATCCCGCTTCCTTCAATTACATCTTCTTCGTCATCATCGGGAAAGGGGTCTAAACCAGGATCATGTCCTGAATTCGGAGAGACCACTAGTACTACTTTCGGTCTAACTTTTAAAAAGGTAAATATAGCATCTTGGCAGAGCGACCTCTCCAAATAAATAAATATAGCAAAGAAAAAGGTCGGAGTTAATTCCGACCTTTTTTGTTGTCTTAAATAAAGGTTATTCAAAAACCTCGTAGCTTATTAAAAGCTCTCTTCTGATATATTTTTGTGACAAAACGTTAGGGTCGTAGTCTGGATTGATTGCTTTAAAGCTGATCACGATAGAGCAAGTTCCGTAGCTTTTCCATTTTGGATTTACCCGATTTTTATAGTGTCCTGGAGATTCGTTGTAACCTTCATCGATTTTTAAACCCGCATTTGAAACCTTCCAGATTAACCAATGGAAAGCATTCTCCATTTTCTTATAATCTGCGTGTGCTTCTTTGTGAAAGATATTACCATTATCAAAATCCAAAACATAAGCATCTGGGTTAGATAAGAAGATGTTCATTAATCTGATGCAACGTTCGTAGCAATATGCATCCAATTCAGATTTTCTAACCAATTTGCCAACACCTGCTTGAGCGCGAGTTTTGTTGATAAGACTATCGTATTCAACTACTTCCACCTTGTAAGCGCTGAAGCCTTCTTTTTTAATTTGAATGCTTTGTGGATTGATCTGACCGAAAGCAGCCAAACTGATGACTGAAAAAATCTGGAGGATGATGAACTTTTTCATAGATGTCTTTGTTTTACATCTTAAAAGTAAGTTATATCCTCGAGGATAAAAAAAGAAAACTGAAAAAATTTAAGAAATTTTATCTTTCAAGCTTGTCTAGAAGATAATCGGTAAATTCGAATTTATCAAATTCAATTTTTCCTACGTATTCTTTGGCTGTGGTCCAAACTTCTACCGGATTGCTTTTTGGATCGTCAATCATTGAATCTAAAATATAATCTCTCTCTTTTGGCGAGGTTTGGCCTTCAAGATCTTTTTTGCTATTTATGGATCCTATAATCTTATCCAGCGAGAAATACTTTTCTTGGAATCCAACTTGCCCTAAGTCCTTCAAGAGATCTTCGTCATCCGGACTTTCTGTTTTGATTTTAAGTAAAGATTTTTCTAACTCTTTTTTGAACCCCTCGATATCACATTCAACCCCATATTCATCGATATAGAATTTGAATTCACTTTTTACGTATCCTGGATCTGATTTTGCGTAGTCACTTTCAAATGACTTGAACCAACTTTGAATCTTTACTTTCTGAATATCAACTGAAAAAAACTGATCGAGGTCAGAATACTTTATCGCATCTTCAATCTCTTCCTCTGTATATCTGGGATTGCCTTTTGCCGAATGTTCTTCGAAAAGTTTAATTCTTTTCATGATGAGTTATATATCTATAAAATCACTAAATAATCGTTTTGAAAATCCAAACCAAAATATCAAAAAAGTTTAACAAATTGATCTCAAGAATATGGTGGATTTTTCTATTATCCTCCATGATTTCGTTTTACTCTCTTAAATGGTTAATTACCGGGGGATGGAGGTAAATGATTATCTCCTATTTTTTCCTTGATGCATTTAATTGATTTTCTAACTTTAGAAAGATCCATCGGTGCTGGTGATTCTATCCTTTCGATAGTTCTCCTTGGGATAGAAACAGTGTCTATCTTAATAGTGTCGATTCTAGTGTAGCTTAATTTTCTAATCTGCCTCTGTCCAGCTCCTAATTGAGCAATTTCTATTTCCAATTGATCTACAAGTTCTCTTATTTCGTTTTCTCTCTTTATTCTACTTGAGGTACATTCTTTTTGAACCTCTAGAATTTCTTGGTTTAAAGAAGCAATTTCTTGTTTTTGGTTTTTTACAATCGGATACAAATCTGAGCAATCATTCCTGTTGATCCAGCCTGGTCCTAGAGTAATAATAACGATAGACACCAACACAATGGTTAATGCCCACAATCTTTGAGCTGGGGTAAGCGTAACCAATATTTTAGAAATAAACTCAAACATCTTTCTATATACCTGAAGACATAGAAGATAATCGCAGGACCAGTCCGAAACTCAGTATCAATTTCTTTCTAAGATTAAGGTTAACATTAAAACAAAAAGAAATGACAGGCATTGCCTTAACCTATGATGATATTCAACTGGTACCTGGTTTCTCATCCGTGTCTTCTAGACAAGACATAAATTTAGAAACAAAGGTAACCAGAAATCATTCCATCCTCATACCTCTCGTTGCTTCCCCGATGGATACAGTTTGTGAAAAAGAAATGGCTTTTAAAATTTTCACTATGGGTGGGGTTGGATGCATTCATAGATTCTTTACTGTAGAAGAACAGGCAAAACAAGTTTTTGAACTGAGGTACAAAATTTACGGTGAGGGATTTGGAGGTCCTTATGAAAATTGGGGAGAAGACTATGCTTCTGGGAAAAAACAAATACCAATCATGGCTGCTATTGGTGTGGGAGAAGAAGGAAAATTAAGAGCGGATGCTTTGGTAGAAGCAGGAGCAAATATTCTTTTAATTGATGTTGCCCACGGACACCACCAAAACGTTATTGATATGATCCGGTACTGCAAAGATAAATTTCCGAATGTTGATGTTATTGCTGGAAATATCGCCACGGCAAAAGCTGCAGAGGATCTTCAAGATGCTGGAGCAGACGGATTAAGAGTTGGTATTGGAGGAGGATCACTTTGTACAACTAGAGTAAAAACAGGATTTGGTATTCCCAATGTAACTTGTATCGAAGAAATCTCCAAAGTTGCTAAGGTTCCTGTTATGGCTGACGGAGGGATTAGATCCTCAGGAGATATTGCTAAAGCTTTAGCAGTAGGGGCGCAGTGTGTAATGATCGGATCTTTGATTGCAGGTACAGATGAGGCTCCCGGAAAAATCATCGAAACAAGATCGGGCCTCTCTAAGAGATATAGAGGTTCTGCTTCACTTGAAACAAAGTCAGCTCATGGACAAGAGCAGAGAAATGTAGAAGGCGAATCCACAACAATTCCTTATAAAGGAGGGGTAAGCTTTGTGATAAAAGGTTTGCTGGATGGCGTTAGATCTGCACTATCTTATGCAGGATCTATGTCTCTTAATGAATACTCACCAGCATACGTGCAAGTAACTAACTCAGGAATAAGAGAGGCTCAGCCACATCTCATTTAATTATTTCTTGGGATATATTTTTTCCTGCGGACGTTCCTTGCTGAAAGCGGCGTCAGCATTGGTAAAATATTCTTGAGCTTGGTCGTAAACGTATTTTGGATTCATCATATATTCATCCCAAAAAATCTTTACAAAAGCCTCGTTTTTTCTTGCTTTAAGAGCGTAATGCCCAGCGTCCCTTATTTGTCCAGATTCAAAAAGATACTCTAGATAATTAACCATAGTTTTGATTTCTTTAGGAGCACCAGCAAATCCTCCGCTGGATGTTACTCTACCAGATGTTGAATATCGACTCGGATCATCTAAATAATTAGGTAAATGTTTTCTAAGCTGGTCTACGCAGTCTTGATCATCCTTTCCAACAACTACAAAACCCAATGGATTATACCTAGTTCCTTCACACCAGATGTATCCGACATAAGGCTCAAACCCAATTTTTTCTAGATCTCCTAGAATATCGTCGGAGTCGAACTCGAATAATTTAATGTGTTTCATAGAAACTATATATCAAAAAAAAGGGGATTAAAAATCCCCTGGTGCTACTTGAAAACAAGATATTCCGTTTCGTCTCCACATATTGACAACTTTATCCCTGTCATCGTATACGCAAAGGATTTGACTCTTGTCAGGAAATTCCTGATTCAACCAGTCTTCCTTGAGCTGATCGTCTGGTGTAAACATGCCCTCACCCGTTCCAGGTCTCATTAGCAATTTATCATAAACGATACCGTTCACTGCAAGCCATTTCTCAGTCTCCTCTCTTGTAGCATCGCTACGTCCTGAGAAGATTATCATCCTGTATCCAGCTTTTTGTAAAGCCTTAAAGGATTCAATCACTGGAGTATTTGGCTTGTCCAGAGAAATGTTGTTTGGATCAAAAAATTTGGGCCAATCAATCTTACCACCTTCTTTGGTTGCAAGAGTTCGACGTTTCTTGATATCAGCCAAGGTTCCGTCCAGGTCGAAAATTACAGTTTTACCACTCATGATTTATTTTTGTGAAGAGCCAGATGATCTTAAAACTAGGATGACTGCGATAGCTCCTAGGAATGTTTTCAAAGTGTAAGGGACGGCAAAGCCAAGTGAATTTAATCCCCAAAGAAGTACCAGTGGGCTAACAACTAGTAATCCTAGGATGAGAAATACCACGATAGCAAGTGCTCCCGTTACTCCTGCTTTATTTAATAATTTCTGTAACATGCTCATATTTATACTGTAAAGATATGGTTAAACCTCGAGGAAAAAAAATGGAAACTAATATTTTTTTTAGATTTCCCAATATTTAGCACCTGGATCAATACTTGCCCAAGCCTGTTTGCCGTTAATGTCAATTCTAACAATGTTGTCCTTGAACTCCAACCTGTTAATGTATTTAGCAGGACTTTTAATCTTGTCGTAAGTGTAAACCATACCGTCCATCAAATAAACCTTAATTTCGTCACCCCCTGGTTGGATACTAAGTGGGTTAGTCCTGTACTCGTCTGCAACTTTTATTTCTTTCATAATCTTTTTATTTGCTTCAAATTTAATCTATCAATTCGTTTCAAAAAAATGATTTCTAATTAATTCTCTAATTTTTTCGATGTAGCTAGTTTCGTCTAGTGTATCCAAAAACTCAGAGCTATTTGAGTACAAGCCACTATAAATTATAAGCTTATCCCCTAAGACTTCAGTTTCTTCTATTAGAAAGATCTTTTTTTGTTTAGGGTCGACCGCCCATTGTTCTTTGATCCACCTTTGGATCTCGAGATCTACTCCTTTCATTTACCCCTGTATTTTTCATACAGGTTTTTAAGGGCTGTAAAAGTTATACCATACCCATTTTGGATAATAAACATAACAATGCTTAAATCTGTTTTGTCTAGATTGAAGTCACCAGTATTGTGACCAACAGCAAGGTCTCTTGCTATACTTCTTTTCTTTTCTCTTATCCTAGTCAACCTTAAACTTCTCTCTGCATCACGGGGTTTCTTTTTTCTAGAAACGCCCTCAATGAAAAATCTAATTCGTCTATTTAAAGAGGTCATTTCTTATTCGGACTTTGTCCCTGTTCGGCAGTTATCATACGGATCATATGGAGTCTAATGGCATTTTTATCCTCTTCCCTGATCTTTGATTCGTTTAGGTCCCTAACACACTCTTGGTGTTTCAAATAGACGTTTCTTGCTACGCTAAGAACTAATTGGTTATAGTTCGCCTTCAGCTGTTGTGTTTTCTGATCTTCCATTCAATTTAAATATTTTTCTTTTAACAAGATCCTTCCAAGCTTCAGGATCTAAATCACTAGCTATTAAGGAATTTGGGTTTAATTGTTTATTAACACATCTCCAGCAAATTGTAGAGACTGCGTTTGAATCAACGTTGTAAACAATCTGTCCGCAATCTTTGCATGGCAGATTTTTATTCTCTCCCGAACGTCTTTGGCCAGTAGAAGATTTTTTAATCATAACTTTCTATAGTCGAAAATGGGATCATTATTCCCTTCAAAATTTTCATCTAGGAATTTTTTAAGGAATGCACACTTTTCATATTCCTCTTGATCAATAAAAAGGCCTAGCATTCTCCTAAGAGCAAGATTCGCGTCTTTGAATTGTGATACCCTTATTTCATTTTTCTTAACCTCGAGAAGCACAGAGTAGGCTTCGTTACAATAGTCTGCGAAAATCTCCTTAGTTACATTTGGGCTTTCGCTGATGTGTTGACTCTCCTGGCTGTCTAAATTCTCCATTGTGTTATTTTAATATCAAAATTAGAAAAGTAAGACGGAAAGAAAAAATGAGGTTATTCTAAATCCCCATCCTCCAACTTAGATCTCAAGAATAAATTTTTACAGAGTCCAGATTGCTTCAAATCCCGGTATAGTGTTCTGCCGTGGGAAACAACTTCTAGCTCTGTGAAAAAATCATTTTTAAGATCTCTTACTCTTTCCCTAATTATAGTCGCCCTGTTGAAATTAATTTTCGCCTTTATTGCGTAATAATTTTTCTTGTCGTCAGTTGTACAGAGAAATTTAACTATCATGTTTTAGTAGTTTGAAAGAAGCTCCTCTCCGCCAAAACTTCCCCTATCGTTTACACCAAAGGTTTTGCCCGAAGATATTTTCAAAAGATATGTGTCGTCGCCAGGAACTTCTGAATATTCTTCAAAAGCGTTTGTAGCATCTTCAAGTGTGTTATAAACTTCAACACTTGTTGTTTCTTTGCTTAAATTGCTAACGATGAAAGCGTACATAAATTCAAATTAAAAAGTTATTAAAATAATCGTGAAGAACTTGATTCTTCACTCGTAACCAAAGGCGAATGGGCTTCTACCCTCATATTGTAAATCCAGCCCTGAAAAAGTAATTTTTCTCTTGAATCCATACCGTTGTAAAAATTTAAGAAATTACCTGCTGATTTTTTGAAGTCTTCGATTAATTGATCTAATCCTCTTGGGATAAACATAAAGAAATGCATTTTTTTTATATTAAAGGCCTTAGACCTATTAACTGTAGAATTATAGTTGAGAACACTAATTTTTGTTCCGATTAGTTAAAGGAGCCATCTTTATCGAACTTGTAGTCGTTTTCTATTATTGTTTCCTCTACACTCTCGTCAGATCTTAATTCATCATAATATCTTTCTAAGTTGCGGTAAAGGTCTTTTGATTCAGATCTAGCCCAATTTGTTACCTTTTCTTCAATTTCGTCCTCAATAGTTTGAGATTGGATTTCATCTTCTATAGATTCTGGAATATCCTCTATGTAAACCTTTCCCCCTATTGTATTCTCGTGCGAATATCTGTTCGATAATCTTTCTATTTTAATGACAAAATTATCTGGTGTTAATTTCTCCCTTGTGTCAAAACCAATATCTAAAAGATCCGCTCTTAACCTACTTTCTTCATCCTCTGGTTTTTCATCTTCCCCCATATCAAGCCATTCTGTATTCTTTAACCCTAGTGCTTTCGACATAAAAGTTTTAGTGTCGAAAACATCTCCTGTAAAAGAAGCTCCATCACCCTGAGAGTAGAAACCACTATAGCTCACCTCAACACCATCAACACCAAGTTCTTTCATACGCTCCTCGAAATCCTCGATAATAGGTTCATGCCAGCCTTGATACTCAGTGTTTATATCTCTCATTTCATCCAGAGCATTTGTTTTTGCCTCTGGTGAAAGTTCCTCAAACGAATACTCTCTATCGTCATCGATGCTTTCTTCCTCTTTAATAAACAGAGTGAAAGGTTTGATTCTTTTCATGGATGGGTTTAAATTTATCTATATATCACAAAAAAGGCGGTCTTAAATTAAGACCGCCTAGGTTCCATGTTACTTTAATCCTAAATAACCAAACTAATCCTCAAAGTAAATCATGGAAACAATTTCTGCGTGATCCCACATGCTGTTGTCTTCGAAAATAGAATAAGCTCCGTCTGGATCTGCCATAGCGACCATCTCTACGACAACACTTACTATTTCTGGACCAAATTCTTCTTTAGCCTGCTGGATCTTTTCGTTTTGACTCATTGGCATAATCGTTTAATTATGAGTCAAATGTATTCGGTCCTACCGTTTAAAAAAAATGAATTAATCTTTTTCTAGAACTTTTATTCCCCAGGTCACATCTATAAGTATCATAGTGATCTCCGGATTATGGACTTTGTTCTTCAAATATTTTTTTCCCCACTTCATCCACTCCTCCTGCTGCTTTCTCGTCATGAGGAAGTCGTTGTACCAATTGTCTTTCCTTGTGACTATATCGCTGTATTTGACTTCATATCCTGAAATCTCAAACATTTTATTTAATAAAATCTCTAATTCTTCTTGTCCTACCATTTTAAATCCCTAGATTTTTTGGCCATCCGGGTTTATTTATACAGGACAGGAAGAATAAATTTCGATAAAGAATTTATTACTTACGGGGGAAAGAAGACTTTGTAAAGACGTGCCCTTCTTTGGTTCTTATCTCTATTTCAACGATAGGAAGAGAAGAGAATTTCTGCTCTAAGATGTAGGTTTTAATTTTCCAAAAAAGTTTTTCTATATCTTGGAAATCGTTGACAAAAGGCCAATCGTATCCAGAGGGAGCAATAGAGAAAAGTGTATTCTTAAA
>Ga0247723_1002234_pt1 | contig 10504 bp, 11 predicted proteins | sample MSEWelMarce5H_FC_FD_189079 | JGI IMG/M metagenome (GOLD analysis project Ga0247723, IMG submission 189079) | Subsurface sediment microbial communities from gas well in West Virginia, United States - MSEEL Well Study Marcellus 5H_FC | ecosystem: Environmental > Terrestrial > Deep subsurface >...
TGTTTTTATTCAGTGTAATGATATCACCAACAATATAATCGTGTATTGTTGAAAAAGTCACACCCATATTACCTGAAACATTAATTGTATCAGTAAATATTTGGTTAGGATTATATTCAAAACCATATTTAATTCTATAATCTATTAAAGAACCAGTTTCAGCACCAAATGTGCTTATATAAGGATCTATTTTAGGTGTTAAAAAAGATTTTAATGTTCTATGTGGCGAAAAAAGGCCGTCACCTCCACCTGGTCGTGGTGGAATTCTATAAGTTCCTAATGTTGTAAATGAAGTTGAAGCAAATGGTTCAATTTTATACTCAGGTCTAAAAACATACTTAAAATCAGTCAAACCTGATGAAGTTGAGTTTGTTCTAAACCACAATGGAGCATTGATTGGTTCTAATGCCGTCGGCGTTGTTAATAAACTTATAGTAATTGGCATATCTTTCTAATTCTTTTGTTTTTATAATATACTTTATGGTATTTTTTCTTATGGCTTTTTAATTAAAAATACACCTTGTATCATTTTAGTCATATCTTCAACCGCTGCATCAGTTAAAAGTTTAGCTTGTAATGACTTTAACTTTCTTAATGACTTTTTAACAATGTTTGTTGGTTTAATTCCGTTCTTACTTATACCTCTTGCAATGGCAAAAGCAGCTGACTTTTGTGTAATGAACTTTCCAGTTTTAAGATTTCTTCCTTTTATACCTTTAACTTTCATCCATTCTATAATAGGTCCTGTTGGTGGTGGTTTAGCACCTCTTCTTCTTCCTGAATCAACATTATCAAAGTAAGGTAAAGCAACTATACCAACTGATATCTTATCAAGTGCTTCAATTAGTTCATAATCCACACTTCTGGCAAGGTCACCAGTGGCTTCTTTACCAGCATCTTTTAGTTGTTGAACTATTTCAATAACAAGTGCTTCACCATACTTTTCCATGGCGCCTCTTAGGGCATCCATCTTTGCTTTATCCATTAGATTCGTTCTTTATTTGTTCTAACTTTCTTTGAGCCCACTCAATGCCAGCATCACCACCCCAACATAACCACATCAAACGACCACAACCATCACCTAATTCTTTCTGACTATTCTGACGATGACGCTCAAAAGCTGCCATCCTTGATATTGTTTCTTTTGATATGGCCTCACCTTTTGCTAATTGATTTGCCCTTGCCTTACCGACTGGTGTTCCACAAGAACCCCAACCATTTTTTTCAACCCATCTTAAAGCTATCTTAGCGTTTTCACTAGCTTGTTTAGGATAATCTGAATAACTTTCAGCAAACTTATCACCTTCAATAGCAATACCTTGACCGATTGCTTTACTTTTTCCAGCAGAACCAGGATAACATTTGCCTTCATTACCCCATTTCCAACCAGAAACTCCATTTATTTCACATCTTTTAAGTGGCATATTATATTTTTTATTTTTTTAATTAACAAAAGTAAATGAACCACCAGCAGCGCCACCACTTGGTAAAGAATTTGTATTAACTATATTCGTGGTTGCACTAATCGCTCCAAAATAATTTTGTATTTGAGTTCCGGCACTTGCATCTATATTAACATAAGAAACTCCAAAAGAAGTTGGTTCTTCAACTTTTATATAGGCTGTTCCTGAATTGGTTGATAAGGAGCAATAAGAAGGTGATAAACCTTCACCACCAGATAAACTTGTTGGATTAGGTGGTGAATAAAGCCTAATGCCCTTAAAGTCATTAGTTGGTAATCCAGAGGCTAATTGGACTCTTGGTGGAAACCATTGTGTTGCATTAATAATTTGTGTTCCACCACCAGCAACATATCCTGAAAAGAAGATCGACTGGCCCACTAAATATCCACCCCTTAACCTTCCAGATCCAGCAAATCTTGTTAAAAGCCTAAAAGTGGTTTGGTTTCCAATATATTGACCTGATCCGTTATTAGGTTGAACTCTTAATTCATCAAAGAATAAATCAGAGTTAAGGCTATAAGTATTTACGGTTGTGGCATTATATGCTGCTATATGTGTATCTGATATATGAACTGACGACCATGTTCCAGATGATGATAAACCTAACACCGTATTTAATCCTGATATGGTTGTTGTGCTTGAAAGTTGATTGCTAATCCACAGGTTTTTATTGGTGTTTGCTATATTTCCACTGATATGTGTAAGAGTGGCGCCAGTTCTAATGCCTAAAAAGCCATAAGTTTGACCTGAGTGAGGAGTGATACTAAATGTTCCTGTTGTGTTTATTACAATAGGATGTCCGACAAATCCACCTAACCCGTTATTACTATTTTGCCACTCACCAGTTTCACGATCAAAAACGATAGGACAACTTCCGACCATTAAAGCACCACCAGTAAGAAATGATGCTTCATATTTTCTAATAGACATCGTTCCTCCATTAACATCTCTATCCACGGTCGTAGTTTGGTTAGTTCTTTGCAAAGTATCCATCTTCATTATACCACTAATGGTGAGGGTATTTGTTTGAGTCACCAAAGAAACAATAGGAAATTGCCCGTTTGGTCCGCTTCCTAAAAAAGAAAGTTTATTAGCAGCATTACCTGAGTTTCTGCTGCATATATTATTAATGGAACTATAAGCAATAGTCATAGCAGATGAAAATGTTGATGTATTATAAACTGGTGCAACCGTCGTATTAGAAGGCAAAGTCCATGTTGCAACATTTATACTCATAGTCGCTGCATAATTAGTCATATCTAAGACATAACGACCAGCAAGGTTAGTGGTCCATGTTAAGTTTCCTGATGAAGCATCACCAACAATAACATCATCTTGAACTGGCACAACACCACCAACCCATGTGGTTGTGGCGTTAAAGTTTCCACCAGCGGCGCTTATTGTTTTTATAGGCATATTATGATTTGGTAATTTTTATAGCAAGATTAACTCTTGTAAGCGTTGAGGCTGAATCAACATTGAAACCTATTATATCACCAGCAGACACAGAAGTCGTCCAAGTTGATAAAGAATTATCTTCATTTTTTTGTGCTGATGATAATGTTGGTTTTTCAGAACCAGCAATTGAATCAGAAACCGATGGTGGAAAAGTTGAATAAGTATCTTTCCAAACATCTATAACAATAGATCCTGATACATCAGAAAGTAAAGTCCAACCAGTAATAGTTCCTGAGTAAGGCACTTGAATATATCCTTTAACACCAGTTGTAATTGCTGAACCACCACCATCTATTGTGATTCCAAATGAACCAGCAGATGAAGGTGATGTTCCACTTGTTCCTGACGAGCCACTTGTTCCTGACGAGCCACTTGTTCCTGACGAACCTGATGATCCACTCGTTCCTCCTCCACCTGAACCAGAAACTCCTAAACGACCAGTAGGATCCACGGTAATATATCCTGAACCCGTCGTAAGACCTCTTATATCAACACCAGTATTGGAAACTACTATTTGATAACTACTTGTATTAGATATTCTTGCTCCAATAGAAACGCTATTAGGATATATTGATATATTTGAGTTTTCCTGACCTAAACCAGATGTGCTATTAAATCCACCAAGTGTAATGTAATTATTATTCATATTAATACTTTGAGCCGAACCTGAATATCCAGAAGTTCCTGACGAACCAATTCCAGATGTTAGATTAATCGTATAATTATTAGAGGCATCACCTATAATGGAATATGTTCCAACATTATTTCCTAATGCTAAAGTTTGTTGAAGATTTTGTGATCCACCACCACCAGCAGACCAATAAGTTGAACCATTTGAATCAATAGCAAGAACTGAACCAGCGGTCACACCTGATGGAAATGAAAGATTATTATCTATTTTAATGTTATATACTGAATATGTGCTCATATAGTGTTTTTATTTTTTTAATTCTTAAAATTCTTCAACCGTTAATATAGTTCCTGCTTGTAATGTTGTATTTGCGGAAACTTCCGATCTATAAAAAGCAGATAATGTTGTTGATGCCGTGGCATTTATTGTTGCATTATATACAAATGGTGTAAGAACATTGGCTCCTGAGTTTGCAGATGTTTCAAAAATTGGAGCACCACCACCAGTTCTTTGACCTGAACTAACTAATGCAGCCGATGTGTTTGTAAGTGAAACTAAAATTGCTGATATATTACCAGAGCCAATCATACCATCATAATATATAGCCATACCAGTTGTTTGAGCCGGTGCTATTGTTGAACCACTGATGATGACCCTATATGATTTTCCAGCAGTTATGTTAAAATCAAACTCTGAAACAGCAACATTTGCCGTTGATGAAGCGGTTATACCACCTGAAAGAATAGACAACTTATGTTGAACCCATAATGTTGATGGACTTGTTCCATTTACACCTGATGTGCCTGATGAACCATTTACACCTGATGTTCCTGATGAACCTGATGAACCAACGGCGCCATTTACACCTGATGTTCCACTTGAACCAGAAGATCCTGATGTTCCATTTATACCTGATGTTCCTGATGAACCACTTGACCCAGAAGATCCTGATGAACCGTTATTACCATTTACACCTGATGTTCCACTTGAACCAGAGGATCCTGATGATCCGCTTGTTCCGTTTGAACCATTTACCCCTGATGTTCCTGAAGATCCTGATGAACCGCTTGTTCCGTTTGAACCAGCACCACCAGTCGCTCCGATAAAAGCACCTATTGTTCCTGATGAAGCTTGTAAAGCATTCCAGCTTATTACCTCATTAAATAATGTTGATGAATTTGAATTAATTGTAAATCCACTTGAAGTTTGATTTGATATAGTCCAGTCACGAGGTGCTAAACTATTCACAACAACCGTGTAATTACTTACAAATGAACCACTAAATGTTGCATTATATGATAAAGGTGTTCCAGTCATAGAAGATGATGAAAAAGTGCCTGACTGATACATTAAAGTTCCAGCACTAAACACACCATTAACGCCTGATGTTCCTGATGACCCACTTGTTCCTGATGAACCAGAAGACCCACTTGTTCCACTATCAGCAGATATAGCCACAAATATATCATCATTATTACCAAATGATACACTTGAATCAATTAAAACAACTGGAATAATCCAATAGTTATTGGCTCCTGAAACTAATGTTGGTGTTGCACTTACATTCCAAGTTTGATAGTCAGCCGAAGTTGTCCTATGTTGTATAGTTAAATTACTATCCTTTCTAATTAAACCTAAGAATATATCTATATCTATATTATCCTGTGTTAGATGGTTGATATGAATAGCCGTTGCTCCTGTTTGAGTTGCATTATTCCATAAAATATAAGAGTGGTCTGGATTTCCAGTATATTGAGTTGTTTTTGCTTTATATAAAAACAAAGATGATGACTGACCGTTCTGACCATTTACACCTGATGTTCCTGACGAGCCTGAGGTTCCTGAGGTTCCGTTTTGACCTGATGTTCCTGATGAGCCACTTGAACCTGATGTTCCTGATGAGCCACTTGAACCAGAAGAACCACTTGAACCTGATGTTCCTGATGAACCAGAAGAACCACTTGAACCACTTGAACCAGAAGAACCACTTGAACCTGATGTTCCATTTATACCAGAAGTTCCTGATGAACCAGAAGAACCACTTGAACCACTTGAACCACTTGAACCAAAGAAGTTACCATCTCTTCCTGAAGTTCCTGATGAACCTGAAGTTCCTGAAGTTCCTGATGAACCAGAAGGTCCAGTTGCTCCAGTTGGTCCTTGTGGTCCTTCTAATCTATAAATATCAATAGAATTATTAAGAATTGCTTCGTAACCTGATATAGGTTGAATAGGAGTATTACAATAAGTATAACGAACTGGCACCTTAAAGGTAAGTTCTGCCATCCAACCATTAACATTATCATCGTCTTGTTCTAAAACTGGTTCCATTGTGATATCACCATCTAATGATAAGTTCATATCAACATAAAAAGCATGTTGACTAATTTCTGATATCATTGAATCTAAGATAAAGTGAGTGTTTGATATTAACTCGTCATAGTTTTCTTCACCAGTGTTAATCTTATCCATACAATATATGGTAAAGGCATAAAGGTTTTCTTTGTAACCATTTGCTGACTTAGTTGTTACTGAACCACCTTGTTCAACCCAGATGTAAGGAAACTTCATATCTCTTCCAGCACCTATATTATAACTCGGTCCGTAACCAAAGTCAGTAACCATCTTATTTCTAAAAGAAAGGTCACGAAAAATAGATATAATCTGGTTGATGCTTAATGTATTATTTGCCATGTCGTTATTTTATTTTCTTTGTTTATTCATTTCTTCCATATATTCATCTTTTTCTTTCCAATATGAAAGTAAGTTTAGACACTCAATATAGTTTCTATCATATATCAGGTCGTGTTTTGTTATATCGCCATTACTTAATCTATCAACCATACTCATCCAACCCCATCGGTCATCTAAACTAACCTGACCTATCCTCATATCTTTGCTTTTTCCTCCGGAGCGGCTGTAAAGTCCTTTGTATTGTTCATAAATGTGCCACTCCCATTTAAAAAAAAAGTTACTGGCCCCATCAAATCAAATACTGGTTGTTTCAAAAATAGATTCTTTCTAAATTCAATGTTATTAGCATCAAATTTATCTTGAATCCAATGTTCTTTTTTACTTTCTTCATCTTTAACTAGTTTTCCTGGTCGTAAGATAACTGCAAGTATAAATGGAATAGCATCTGACTGAGTTAAACTTTGTTCTTGAAGTGTTTTCATTGATATATATTCACCCATCGTTAATTTATTTAAGTCAGGAGGAAAAACATAATCCACTTCATCTATTCTAATGTGTTTTGAATTAGTCCATTTAGGTTCATTTTGAAGGTAACCTAATAGATTTGATAATTCAGAAACCGTATCTAATGTTAAGTCATCTAATTCACCACCTTCACTCATACACAAAGTTTCAATAACCTTTAATAAGTATAACTCACCAAACAAATATTTGGTTTTATTTTCTTCTAACTTAGATAGTTCAACATAGTGAGCCAAAGTCATTTCGTTCCACTCAGTTGGCATCTTGTAATCTTTTCCATTTAATTCAAATTCTTTCATATTCTTTGTTTATTTTATTTTTATAATATACTAATAGGCACTTTTTTCTAATCATCATTTAGATTTTTAATATCGTATTCTAAACTGACTGGCATCTGACCTTTTGTTTTTACTTTTCCAATAGTGAATAGCATACCTCATCGCATCCATCGCATCATCATAAACTTTTACTGGTTCATCTAACACGAGGTCACCATTTGACTTCCATTTGTAAGCAGCAATTTCTTTTAAGATGTTCAAACTTTCTTTTTGTATAAAAACCTCAGTTGATTTGACTGAATCTATACCTTCTTTAACATTTTTGATGGCGTTCTTTGCATTGTAACCTTTTCTTCTTAAATCTTCTATGATTTCAGGTCTGGCAGTATCACAAATGATATCTTTTGACTTTGATATACCTAACTCATCCATTTCTCTGATTAAATCACTTACGGTTAAACCTGACTTATAAATTATTTCTTTAACATAAGCCGTGTTATCAATGATATTAACTTCAACTAATGAACTTGGGTGGTTAAATCCAGGGTCAAAGCCATAAAATGTTTCTTTAACCTCTGGTAAGTGTTCGTAATACTTCCAGTGTGTATAGATGGTTGTTTTACCTGAACCTTTTTCACCTAAGGCATAAATCTTGTAATACGATTCATCATACATTATTAGATTTTCTATTTCTTTAACTTGTGCTTCACCTAAAAAAGGATTATCACGATAAGTTGAGTGAATTAGAATAGATTCTGGTCGTGATATTAAGTCATATAACCAGTGAAAGTTTTCTGACGGGTTAAAGTCAAAGATTAACTTTTCAGTGGTCCTCATATTTAACTGAGTGAATTCTTCAAAGGTTATTTCGTTTGCCTCATTAACCCATAGTATATCACGCTTACGACCTCTTAACTTTTGACCGTTATCAGCACCAAAGAATTCAACTTGTGAGCCATTAGGAAAGTTATAGATTTGTTCTGTTTTGTGATGTGACCTTTCATCGTAAAGTTCTAAGTCGTTCATTACTTCAAAGAAGTCACGCATCACGGTTCCTCGTAAGGTTGGAAATGTTTTTCTTATAATAGAAACCATCTTACCAGGATTAGTCAAACAATAAACTATAACCATTTGGCATAGTGAATAAGTTTTAGAACTTCTTGAACCACCTTGGTTAATTAAGAAACGAATATCAGGATTATTTAAGGCATCAAAGTTCCAGTTAAAAACTGGTGTTTGCTTAATCGTTAGTTCCATCTAACTCATCCTTGCTTTTTATCTGAATAAGTTTTATTTCAGTTATTTCTTTTCCACCTGATGTGATATCAACTTTTTGTGCAGCATACAAGCCACGCAACTTATTCATTTCTTTGATAACATCTAAGCGAACTTTATCAGTTCCAGTTTCATATAGTTGTTCTAACTTATGAATTGCCTCAGCAAATGCAACCTTTGTATCTTCATTAGTTTGTTCCATAATATACTTTTGTGCATCTTGAAGAACATCGTAAGCAATCTTTCTTGACATGCCAACCGTTTCCATTAGAAATTCTAATATAGTATGTGTTGATTTGCCTTTAATCCTCATCATTGCTATCTTACTAACAAGATATTCCCTATCATATTTCTTTCTGCCATCACGGCCATCTTCTTTTTTCACGATATATTATATTATTTTTTAAGAAACTTTCTGTATTCTTCAAAGTTTTCTATTCTTGATTCAGCAATCTTAAAGTAATCTTTATCTAACTCCATACCTAAGAACTTAAATCCTTCTAATCTTGCTGCTATACCAGTTGAACCTGAACCCATAAAAGGATCTAAAACTATACCATTAGGTGGTGTTACTAAACGACATAGATAAGCCATTAAAGCAACTGGCTTGACCGTTGGATGTGTGTTCTTTCTTGAAGGTGTTTGTCTTATTGAGCCATCTTCCCTCGGCTTATCATCAAGACCAGATATATTTGTTTTTATTTTAACTTCATCAAACTCATCTAAGCCCATATTTCTTTCAGCCTTACTTACTTTTGCTTGATAGAAGAATCGTGAGGCACCGCCACCATTATCACCGGGCCATCTTCCTATAAAGTCAGGGTCAGCACTTATTGCCTTACTAAAATCGCTTTCATTTGTTCCGCCTTTTCTGCCAGTTCTTTCTTTTTTTGGTTTTGATATACCACTTTGTTCATCTAATAACTCACCAGCAATTTCATCTAAAATAATGTTGGCTGGAAATCTGCCTTCTTCACTTGGTGGATTCATACTATTTGTAAATGAAACATTCACGCCTTCTTTTTGACCGCCATCCGTAACTTGTTTATACTTATCAGCATTTTGATGTCTGTATAAAGGATTAGTCGCAGGGCTTTTATCACTCATATCAAATCCAACGCGGCAACCATCAACATTTATACCACCAGTTCCCCACTTCAAAACATTTTCAGCAACTGACTTTTCACTTAAAGGCTTACGAGCAACACAGATAGGTTCATTTGCTGGTTTAAGAGCAGTTCCCCAACCTTCATATGGTGATTGACCTTTTGTTCTTTTAGCCGCATCTATACCATCTTTTAATCCAAGTTCTAAAATACCATCGGTGTTATTTGACGGGTTTCTTCTTAAAAAATCTTCATCAATATATTCTTCTCTATCATTACCTTGTAATTTATCAACAGCCTTACCAATGTTATGACTTTTAGGAAAGCCTGAACCATACAACCACATAATCTGGTCTCTAATCTCAAAACCAGCATCTTCTATATTCACAACCATACGGTGATATGTTCTTGTTCCACCGAAAGATAAAACATGACCGCCTGGTTTTAGAACACGATATACTTCTTTCCAGAATTCAACTGATGGCACATCGTAATCCCATTTCTTATTCATGAAACTTAGACCATAAGGTCCATCAGTAACAACTGAATCTATACTATTATCTGGAAGTTTCTTAAAACTTTCCATATTATCACCTAACATTAATTTTGTTCTTTTCATATTCTTTATTTATTTTTTAGAAAGGTGTATTCAGATTTTCAGTCATCTGATCTAACGACATAGTTGTGAAATTACCTTCTTTGTCGCCTTTCAAACGATACATCTTATTCCAACCTTGTGCCAAACCTCTTTTTATAACCTCTGAATAGTAAGCAAAGGCGTTATCACCTTTCAACTCATCAAAGTTATACCAGAACTTAAACACACTTAACATTGCTTCTTGTAAGCAATCTTTCTTATCATCTGAATTCTTGTAATACATCTTACTTTGAAGTTTCTTACCTAACAACATTAACATATTAGCGGCTCTTGGTGTGAGTTTTCCCATACTTTTTGATATAATTATTTCTTTGTATAGGTCTTTACCCGACATATATTTCTTTTTCTGCATATATTTCTTTTAATTTTAATTTGTAAGCAAGGTGTGCCTCATATTCATCCTTACACACACCTATATG
>Ga0247723_1002235_pt1 | contig 10496 bp, 3 predicted proteins | sample MSEWelMarce5H_FC_FD_189079 | JGI IMG/M metagenome (GOLD analysis project Ga0247723, IMG submission 189079) | Subsurface sediment microbial communities from gas well in West Virginia, United States - MSEEL Well Study Marcellus 5H_FC | ecosystem: Environmental > Terrestrial > Deep subsurface > Rock...
ATGTTCCAGAAGCTGCAGTTCCGATACCCAAAGAACCAAACTGCACGTTTGATGACGATGCGATATCTTGTGGAGCAGAAATCGTGATTGAACCAGAACCATTTGATATCGTAATACGGTTTGTAGTTCCAGTTAGAGTCGCAGCAGTAAAAGTATTACTACTATTACCAATAAGTAAAAAACCTGAACCGCCAGAAGAGCTAAGACCAGTACCACCATCGGCAACAGCTAAGTCTGTGATACCAGTAATTGAACCGCCAGTTATAGTAACTGAGTTTGATGCTTGAGTCGCAATAGTACCCAAACCAAGATTTGTTCTAGCAGTAGATATTGATGCTACATCGCTAAGATTATTACTATTCTCAAGTTTATTGTTATTTAAATTGATAAAATTTGTATCAATTTCGGCATTGGTTAGAGGTAGGTCTTTTCTGGTTACACCACCTACTCCAGTAGTACCTGTCTGCCTAGTTGTAATTGAAGCCATTTTCTGGTTATTCCTGTTGGTTTACAATTTATTTATTGTTTAAGCGATTCAATTCTTCTTTAATTTCTTTGATCGCTTCAATGATTAAAGGTACTATTTTTGAGTAGTCTACTGTAAGATATTGTGCATCGATTGGAGCTGGATGAACAACCTCTGGCAGTATTGCTTGAACTTTTTGAGCAGAAACACCGACTTGTCTTTCTTTGGTATATCCTAAATCTTGCGCAGTTTGATTTGGTTCAAAATAAAACCCTTCTAAAGAACAGATTTTATCTAAAGCGTTTTCTATTCTACCAAGTCTTGTTTTTAGACGATCATCAGAGAAAAATCCTGTCACGTTTCCTGTTGCAGTAATATTACCATCAGACCCCAATGTGATTCTAGTTGAACCCGTTCTGTTGCCACTATAAACACGAACTCCACCAGTAAAACGCATTGTGCAAAATGTATCGTTCATGTCAACAATATCACCATCATCAGATAAAATAATACCACCAGCAAGAGTGTTTGCACTATTAACAGTTAAATTACCAGTGGCAGTGATTGCACCAGTTACTCCAAGAGCACCTGAAGTTACAGCACCAAGACTAGTAGAACCAGTTACTGTTAACCCACCTAACTGCATGGAAGCATTAGTGGCAATACTAATTAGCGGATTGCCAGAAACACCATTACCATTGGTAATAGAAAGTCCATTACCACCAACAGTTATCGTTCTTTGATTAACAGAGCCAGTACCTAAACGAACATAGAAACCAGTTGCACTAACAGCAGAAGCAATACCAGTTAATTCGTTTGAGAATGGTTGAACATCAGTACCAATAACTAGACCTAAGTTTGTTCTAGCCTGAGTTGCAGTCGATGCGCCAGTACCCCCATCAGCAAGTGCTAAATCTGTGATACCAGTTATAGTACCACCAGTAATAGTTACGGCAGATGAGTTTTGAGTAGCAAGAGTTCCAAGACCAAGAGCAGTTCTGGCTGCGGACACAGTGGTAGCACCAGTACCACCATTATTAATAGCAACTACACCATCTACGTTAGTTGCGTTACCTGTAACTGTACCAGTTAAGTTTCCTACTACGTTACCTGTTACACCGCCAACTAAATTTGCAGTAATAGTGTTTGCAGAAAAATTACCAGAAGTATTACGAGTAACTACTGTGGCGGTATCAGTAACGTGACTGTTAGAAGCGTTTAATCCATCAAGTAAGTCTGCATCTAATCCTGATCCAGCACCATCAACAGTTTTAATTTTAGTTAATACATCTGCAGCAGTATATTCTGTAGCAGTTAATTTTGTTCCGACTTCTGTATTTAAATTGGAAAAGTTAGCGTCTGCCTCTGCAATAGTCAGCGGACTACCTTTTACCGATCTTAAAATAATATCTGCCATTAGTTTTCCTTATTAATCAAAGAGATTAGCAGGTGTTTAATCTCTGATAGTTCTGATTTAATTTCTTTGATTTCATCAGAATTTTGTTTAATTTGTTCACGCATTAGTTTTGATGCGTTTTTCTTATTCAAATAGTTCTGATACTCTGTATTATTAGTATTTATGATAGCTCCACTGGCCAAGTCTCTGACCAGTGAATCGCTATCTTGTATCTTAACAACTTGCATTATGCGCAGGCAATTATACGGAGATCTTTAATTCTTGGGATCTCAGAACTATTTTGAGATTTTAAAACAAGTTTTAACTGAACTGCATCAAACGCTGACATATTATCTTCAGAATATGCAATATCAATAAACTGATCAGAAGCGTTACTTGCATTAACAATCGGTGTATCAACATCCATTAATGTGTATGGAACAGATTCAAATGAAGAGTTAGAGCCAACAACTGCAGTCTTATAGTAAACTTCTACACTTGCTTCAGCAGGAATATTACCAGCAAAGCGAACACGTAAGAAATTAGATGCGTTGGCAAGATTAACTCTCTTAGTAACATACTTGCTGTACGTAGAACCCTCAAGTGGAGCGATCTCGTCTACGAATCTTTCACGCTGAGTTAAAGTTACGTTACCAGTAACAGCAGAAGGTGCAGTAGAGAATGTGATAGAAGAACCATCAGCTGCAACTGCAGTGATTAGTCTTGTACTAGATCCAGAAGAAGCACCAGCAATTGTTAGATATTTACCAACAGTCGCAGTTAAGAACGCTGCATTTTGAGTAGAAGTAGTGATTGTGCTACCAGAGATTGTTACACCAGTCGCATTAGATAAAATAACATTATCATCTAGACCAGATACGTTCATATTAGTCTCAAGTGGGTTATTAACTTTATTGTTAATTACTACAAGGCTAGTTCTATGTGTATCAAGAATTGGAGATAACGCATCGTTTGTACTGCTCATTGTCACGTTCATAGTAACCGATTTGTTACCACTTAATGAAGTAGTTTCGTTAATCTCAGAAGCAATCATACGTGGGGCAGAGAAATAATTACTTTCATTTGCAAGAACACCAGTAAATGAACTTTCTGCAACATAAGCAGTTTGAGTAGAAGAATCTACAGATTTACCAGTAGTTGTTTTAATACCAAACTCAATTGGAGTTTCAGAAAATCTCTGAACTTGTATCATTGGTTGTGCGACGTCATATTGCATATTACGAGTGGCACGAACTGCAGAACCTCCAGCGTAGCCAGATGCATTCGCATTAGTAGATACAGTAACAACATAACTGTCTAAATCTACATCAGAAATATCATGAGTTGTATTTAACTCAGAAGCTGGCACGTTATTAACTGCAGCACCTACACCACTAATAATAACTTTAGACCCAGATGGCATACCATGGTCACGATGCCAGACACGAACTTTATTTGTACCATTACGTGTTTCGAATGGATTGATGTCTAATCTTTGTAAAGGAACTGCATCGTTTACATATTCTATGTTACCGATAACTGAAGTATCAAACTTAGCACGATATAGTGTAAACTTTAAATCTTGAGTTTGGTCTGCTGTCCAAGTAGATGCGTTTTGTGATTTAAACAATGAGCCAAGATATGGTTGCTCAGAAATAGTTCGAGCAGTTCCTGGCATCTGATCACCGACTTGAGAAATCCAAACTTTATAATTATTAGAGTCAGATGCAAGAACAATACAATACTCAGTATTCTCTTGTACATAGACAGGAGATGAGAAAGTAAATGTAGTTGGTGTGTCGTAACTATTGGTTGCAACACCATCAAGATTAACTGTGGTTGATGACAATCTAACTTGTTCTGGTTTCAATGTTACTTTAGAGAATGGTAACACACGCTTTCCTGGATATCCATTCACAACTTCACGAATTTCTAGAGTCACAGGGATTGCTGAATCTTTTGTTGCAAAGAAAATATCTACTTTGGATAAGAACGCACCACCACGTTGTTCAATTAAGAATGTTTGCGCAAGAGGGTCATACCATCCACTGTCTGCGACTACTCGTTCAGAAGTTGCTACGATAACACGATTTTGCGAAAGTTGCTCTTCAACCAATTCAGCATTACGAACTGCATGAACTGTTTGCTGACGAGTCTCAAGAACACCCTCTGCACGATAATTTGCACGTCCACGAGAAGTAAAGTCGCCAGTTGCAACAGAGTTGTCAATTAACTTAAACTCACGTGTTCCAGAACGGAAACGTAATGCGTCTGTGTTTGGAATATTAAACAATAATTGAATATCACCGTTAAAGTTAGTGATTAAATTACCACCAGTAGATGCAGAGGTAACAGTACCAACTGTTCCTGTAGCAGAAGAGATAGACCCACTAATAGTTTCATTTGCTTGGAAAGTTCCGCTAATATTAACCACATAAAGAGCATATGATGCTGTATCAGGATTATATTCTTTACCAACAATAACTGCAGTAGCAGCAGATGTTCCACCAGTTATAATATCACCACGATTTAAACATACTTGCGAGTCACCAGAAATACGACGAGCTGTAGCAGTAGCTAAACCACCTACGTTTGTGCTATCATCAAAACTATTATGAGTATTTAATTTAGCAGTGGCATTTGCTCCCGATGGGGTATAAACAATTTTTGAAGCAGGAGTGCAATAAGAAGAAACTGAAATATCGTCAAAGTATGGATAGAAACGAGTTCCAGGCTTTAAACCACGAACTTGAACAAGAATATTTCTTGAACGGATGTATGGAATTGCAGCAGTTGAAAGGACACGATCTCCAACAACTTGGCGATCAACTTTAGCTACAAGTGATGTTTTTACACCAGTTCTTGCTAAACCAATTTGAGTAGCAACAGTAGAAGTTGTTACGTTTCTAATCCACCCAGAGTCGGCGACGCCACTAGAAGCATGTAGTCTAGAACGATCAACAATGTTTCGAACTGATGATGAAATCTCTACAGAAGCACCAGACCACTGAGTTTGCCAAGCATTCCAAACTGTGCCAAGAACACCAGCTTTTTCAGCAATGTTCGAAATAGTATTAAAGTTACCTTCTACATCAATAACTAAGTCTGGGCGACGATCTACTTCAAACCAATCATCTGAAGATGGATTAATCTTAACATCACCCAAGAAAGTAAATACTGCGAATGGGTTAATATTTTCTAATCGAGAAGCATATGGTTGACTAATTAAGGCAATATCTTCAAGAACAGGTAGTGTAATAACATCACCGTAAAGTTTGTAGTTTCCAGATGCACGTTGAGTGTTGTTTGAATTCTTCTCAATCATGTTAATGTTTTGCATTGAATAGAATGGTCGTAACTCAGCACGTTCCATATCAACAGAGCAAATATAGTCAAGAGAAGTAGTATCTCCAGTATTATGACCAGCAAAATTATCTACAATAAATCCATTTTTAAATCTTGTATCGCCATTAGAGTCAATAACTTCTAGTGACTCAGTTTGCTGTTCTAATAATGAAAGCGATGTATAGTACTCTAGATTATCAATACGCTTTTCAAGTTTACCAATATCACGCATAGTATAACGCTTATTATCATTCGATTCAACGACAACATTGGTATTAGATGTTCCAAACGTGTAAGGTTCTAATGTTAAATTATAAAGAACCATTCCTAAAGCTGGGCTTAATGGTTCACCTGGATTTAATGAAGACACGCCATCAATAGCAAAGAAATTGCCACCAAAGTCGATAGCAATTTTAGTTTTGCGAGCTAGGTAGTATGTAAAATCTGTAACAATATCAATACCACGTTTTGGTACTAAGGAAGTTGAAGATCCTGTGCTTGAGAATCCAGTACCAGCATCATTAATGCGTGGGCGAAAATCAATAACATCACGTAAAGAAGTTCCTTGATAGTAAGGGATTGCTTTGTAGTCTACGTTTGCTGGATAAGAGTTTACTGTGAAGTAATCACCAGTAGAGTGAGAGAAGTAGTCATACGTAACTTCAATTGGTGCCGCAGGAGGTGCGTAAGAATTTTTAAGAACTAATCTTGCAACATCATAATGAGTTGCTCTTTGACCAGTGTCAAATTCATAACGATCGCTAATATCGATTGAGTAATCAGATCCTGGAGAAGCAAAAGTTCCAGATTTCATTTTAACTGAAACAACACGATATCCATCTGCTTTACCAAGTAACAATTCAGTTTTCTGAGCTGCTGCAGCAGTAGTAAATGTTAAAGTTGCACCAGAAACTAATGTTTTAGATTTTTCAGTTAAAACCGCACCGCTCTTATTAACAGCTGCGATAACTAACATGTTTAGACCAGATAATGATGAGTCTAAACCAAAGGTTACACCAGAACCAGAAACTGTTATACTTGTTGGTTGAACAATGACCCCACCAGCTGCAGCGTCGTTACGAACAACAATATAGTTATCTGTTTCAGCAGCAGAAGCCATCGTTCCACTTGCAGTAGAAACAGTTAGTGTTGGTGAACCTGATGTAGTGGCAGTTCCAGAGAATCTTTCATATACAGTATAGATTGTGTCATTTGCAAGTAATGCAGAACGAACATCTTTGATAGCGTAGTATGGAAGTGGGAAAATTAAACTTGTATTTTCTGGTTCAAGAATAGTAGTTGATACACGATCAATAGTTGAACCAGTGATAGTGATACTTGAATCTACGGTTAAAGAAACTTGACTTGCAATAGCAGTTACACGTCTTAATGTACCACCAAATGAAATATAGTCACCAACAACTAAATTAGTTTGAAATGAAGTTCCAGTACCAGTAATTGTAGTAGATGAAGAAGCCGTCGCAGAACCAACCAAACGGGTAGTCACTGGCTGAACGTCAGCTGAGAAAGAAAGATGCTGGTCACCGCTAACATTAAAGAAAAATGATTTTACTTTGCGAGCAAAGTCTACACCAGTATTTAATTTAATATCAAATAATGATAATTTATACTGAGCAGCTTGAGTACCAATTGTACCATTGTGCCATTCCATTAAGCGAACACGTGCAGTACCAAGCAAAGTTGCTCCAGAAGGTGCGACACCAACTGTAGTAGTAACCCTGTCATACAACTGAACTTCACCAAATGTATCTACAGGAGGTAAACTATTAACATTAGTTACCAATACATAGTTACCTACAGTAGCTGGAATAACTGAGTTTTCTACTTGAACATGATCACGAGATTTTTCTACAGGAACATATTCTGTAGCAACTTTTTCAATCTCATATCCTTGTACGTATGCCTTTCCTGGCTCTAAACCGATAGCAAGTTTTGCTTCGTTAGCTTGTTGTGCAAGTAATGTATCACTATTTCCTGGGGAGTAAATACCACGATTGTAGAATGGTGCTTCATTATATTCCCATTGAACACCAGTGTTACCTGGACCATCAAATACAGAACCAGAAGTATGAACAGGAGCAGTATTAGACGATGCAGTGCCACTATTTTTAGCTACGTATGTGTTTCCAGAGTTAGTGACTACGTCGCCGATTAGATAAACTCTACCAGATGTCCAAGCACCACGATTATTGTTGCGATACTCACGAACATCAATTTCAAAGTTACGAACTGTATAGTTACCAGACTCGTCATAAGTACGACGAGCAAATGTTTCTTCTAGAACTGCATATTCAGTTCTACGAACTTCTTTTTTAACCTGTCCGTCACCTGTGCGGATAAGTTCAATAAAATCAGTATCAGCAGTGCTATCAGTGGCTAACTTAGTTAATGTGGCTTCAATGTAATAACGATGCGCACCTGGTGCTGCAAAGTTAAATGAATTTTGCGCATTGTCGAATAAAGTTTCATCTTCTTCGGCAGTGATAATTTGTTCTGTAGCAACTAAACCGATACGATAAGATGGTGTATTAGTAAACTTATCTAAAAGAATAGTTTGATCTTCTACGAGAACAAAGTGACCTTTAATGTAATAAACACCACGAGTAATAGTGGCTAAAGAACCTTTGCCAGTTGCAGAAGTTGCGCCAGCTTGAATCGTGTAAGTACTATCAACGTCTTCAATAACATCACCATCGGCAAATACACGAGTAGTATTATTATCTCCAGAGTTTTTATAACGAACATAAAGGGCAGATGGATCTGCTCCTGAAGATTTTGTAAAGTAGATAACTTCAGCTTGTAAACCAGAAGAGTTTTGAACTGTTAACCCCAAAAAGTTTTCAATAATAGTGTCAGTTAAAACGCCACCATATGTAGACTCTAACTGAACATAATCAATATCGGTATCAACAGAAGTCTGGCCAGGAATAACCATGGCACCTTCTTTAAATACATGATCACCAAAACGAGAAATTTGATTTTGCAGAATAGTCTGCATTTGAGTCAGTTCTCTAGCTTGAACAGCGTATCCTGGACGATACAGAATTCGATAAAATTTATTATCTTCTGAAAAATCGTCGTAGTATGGCTCAGTATTAAAATTGATTGTCATTCTTTAATCTTCTTTATGGTTAGTTCTGTTCTATTTATAATTAGAATCTGATAACAGTTCTAAGAGTAACAGTTTCATCTGCAGAAGGAGTAAACCCTGCTTTGTTATCAATAAACATCATTTGACCAGAATATTTATCAATCGTTGGATTACCAACAGAAGAAGCTGTAAAAGTCTGTCCTGTTTCATTCTCAAAAATATCATTAATAATTGGAATATCATTATCCAACGATTGTAAAAGAGCACTTGCAGATGAAACTGCAACTACACGATATCTTCGTTCAAATGTTACACCTCCAATAATTCTATTCACTGTAACATTTGTATCTTTTGGGAAATATGTAGTATTAATGTTACCTTCAACAATAAAACAACCAGAACCAAGACCACCTTGGAAACGAGTATCTAAACCATATCCTCTTGGGTTTTTAATAATACCCAATTGACGATAGTCGTTATTTACAGCAACACCTTGGTTTAAGTCTGTTGACACGTTTGAGTAAAACATCAGCGTTCTAGCAAATAGTTCATCTGGAGCATTTTTACCATGTCCACCAAATGGAGACATAATAGCACGCAGTTTTCCTGCTTTACCATTACCATTAATAACTACGTTTGCGAATGTATAATTTTGTCCAGGATTAGTTATATTAATTTTAGTAATTCTACCAGTGGCACTATCAATAACTGACGTAGCAGTCGCTCCAGTTCCATCGCCTTGAATTTCAATATTAGCAACACCATAACCATAGCCACCAGAAATAATTTTAATGGCATTGATAGTTCCGCCAACAGTTAGAATTTCATTATTAGCTTGTAGTGATGCAATATTGCCTACGTTAAGATCTGGAACTAATACTGCTCCAGTACCATCTCCAGAAACTGCTATGGTAGCAGTACTATAACCAATACCAGAGTTTTCAACAGTGATGCCTACGATTTGTCCATTCTCTATAATTGGTAATAATTTAGCTTCAGATTTAGATGTTTGAAAGGCAACAACAGCACCACTAGCTCCACTTTCATTAATAGAAATTGTTGGAGCTGCAGAATAACCAGCACCAAATCTACGAACAACAGTTCCACTGGCAGGCTGGCCAGCATATTGTAATGTAGCAGTACCATTAGTGGCAGAACCAGAAGTATGTGTTGGTGCAGTAGAACTAAAAGTTCCAGCAGCAGTTACTGTATAAAGTCTAGTTGAAACATAATATTGTTGACCAATTAATACAGTGGCACCAGAAGACCACGCAGAACCAAAATGCACATCTGGGTCGCTGGTATAATTATCTCCTGGGTTAGTAATGGTTACATATAAAACAGTACCTGTTTCAGTGTTTAATTTTGCAGTACCAACTGCACCTGTTCCGCCACCACCTGAAAATGTTACAGCAGGTGGTGCAGTATATCCTGATCCACCTGTGACTAAATCTATTTCTCTAACTGCTCCTGTTAAAGTTACTGCACTAACAGCTTTTCTTGAATTATTAGAATATGTTAAACCAGTTGGAGTTCCTGCAGTAGTAACAATCGCTGAATCACCAGTTGTCGTTAAAGTAAACCCTGTCACAGAAGAACCACTACCAGTAATAGCAGAAACTTTATATGTAGTTGGATTTGAATACCCAGTGATACTACCAGTGCCACCAAATGTTCCAGAAATAGCAATTAAATCACCAACTGCTAACGTAGTTGCAGCGCAAGTAAATTGTCCACCTGTACCAAAGATAACAACACCAGAAATAGTTGGTGCAGTTAGTGATACAGTACCCTTGGCTCTCGTGCCAATAAATTTTAATGCAGCTGTACCATTTTGAACAGTACCTAATCTATGGCTTGGTGCAGTTGCTGATAATGTTCCTGGTGATACAACTTCATAAAAGTCAAAATCTGTATTAAAAATTCTTTGACTTAAAAACACGCTAGAATTTGCGGTAAACGCAGTTGCATCAGAAACTGGGTCACCAATAGTTAGCGTTGGTGTTGAGTAACCAACACCACCTTCGCTAACAGTAACAGCTGTTAAGAATGTTGGATCTTCAATTCTATATCCATCACCATTAACAGTAATAGTTGCAGCAGAGTAACCAGTTCCTTTATTATTAATAATAATGTTATCCAACGTACCATTTGAATAAAACTGATTAGTTAAAGCA
>Ga0247723_1002236_pt1 | contig 10495 bp, 15 predicted proteins | sample MSEWelMarce5H_FC_FD_189079 | JGI IMG/M metagenome (GOLD analysis project Ga0247723, IMG submission 189079) | Subsurface sediment microbial communities from gas well in West Virginia, United States - MSEEL Well Study Marcellus 5H_FC | ecosystem: Environmental > Terrestrial > Deep subsurface >...
GGAATATTTATCATGGCTTCTCCTACCCGTTTCCCCGCTGGTGTATCAACACAAGCTGTTGGTTCTACACTAGGTCAATTCCCCCTTCCAGATCCCACAGATATCTGTGTTGATTTTCATGAATTTAATGAGTATGTTGCTGGTGACTGGACTGTTACCAATACAACTACTCATCAAACAATTGGTTTAGTTGCTGGTGCTGGTGGTTTAGTATCTACTGTTGGTGGTGCATCTAGTGTCACTAATGACATTGGTGCTGTTCAAACTAACCCACTAAACTTCAACATTGCTACTAATGCGATTGTTGCTGCTGCTCCTCCTACACAACAAGCTTGGTTCTACACTGCATTTAAAGCTACTACTGCTGCTAACGATCAACTACAAGTTGGTGTAGCTAGTTCTATTGCTGCTTTAACTCCTACTGATGGAATCTACTTCAACAAAGCTGCTGGTTCTACAGACATTACTTTTGTTGTTCGTAAAGGTAGTGCTTCATTAGCTGCTACTGCTTACTCAACTGACTCTACAACTGTTGCTACTCTTGCCAACAATACCTTTATCAAACTTGGTTGGTACTATGATGGCAAAGGTAACATTGACGTATTCGTTAATGATGCAAAGGTTTGTTCTGTTGACGTAGGTGTATCTACAGGTACTATGGTTGCTACCTTCCCCAATGCTACAAACTTAGGTATGGGCTTTGGTTGTAAGGCTGCTTCTACTGCTCCTACTACTGCGGATATGGTTGTTGACTTTATGCTGTCTGCCCAAACTCGTTCCTATTAATTAGGGGAGTCATATGGCTAACTCATTTACAACACAAATCCTTGAAGAAGGTCCACGCAATGTGTCTGTGAAGTTAGTGGGAGTCTTAGATACTTCGGATCTATCTCTCACTACTGCACTTGCTATGTCTAGCATTAATCAAAGTGGTTATGGTCCTACTCCAGAACAGGTGAGGATTGATCACATTGAGTATGTTGTTGGTTCTCAACTAACAGTGCAACTATTGTGGGATGCTACGACTGATGTTGTAGCTGTTCCTCTAGTTGGATCTGGACTATCTTTCCTAAAAGAATTGGGCGGACTAACTAACAATGCTGGTGCTGGTAAAACAGGCACTATCAACATTAAGACTACAGGTTGGACATCTGGTACTCAGACCTTTCTTATTATTTTAAGATTAGTCAAACAGGGTGCTAACCTCTAAGGACTCCCCAATATGGATAACCAACAACTATTCAATCTAGTTGTCTCCATAGCGGGGTTTCTAGCTACGTTTGTGTTCTATCAGGTTATGCAAAGACTTCAGAGAGCTGAAGATGCTGTAGCTGCCTTGAAAGAAAAGTTATCTGGTGAATACGTTCACAAAGAAGATTACCGCAACGATATCAAAGAGCTGAAGGATATGCTCCGACAAATCTTTGATAAGCTAGATAACAAGCAGGACAAGTAGCATGTCTTACAAACCCAACTGGGATAATGGTGGTTGGAAAGTCGTCTGTGATTCTTGTGGTCGTGTATTCAAAAACAATGAACTACAACTTCGCTGGGACGGGTTGATGGTTTGTAGTAGTGATTGGGAAATCAGACAACCACAAGACTTTGTACATGGCGTAGCTGACATACAAGCTCCTCCCTTTACTAGGCCAGAATCATCAGATTCCTTTATCCCAATTAATTACACTCAACAGCCTAATGAGACTATTGATGTAACTGAAGTTCTAGCGAAGATATTTACTAGAGCAGCAGAGAGTGAAAGTGTTACTGTCACTGAGTCAGTTTCACTAGGAGCTAACAACACTAATGCAGAAAGTGTTTCTATTTCTGAGACAGTCTCTAGTGTTTTAGTCTCATCATCAGCAATCAATGGCTCAGCAATTAATTCTTTAGGGATAAATTAAAATGAACGAAACAATTAATTTAAAAGGTGAGGTAGAGATCCTACTAAATGACAAGGTAGTCTTAGAAAAAAAGAATCTAATTGTCCAGGTAGGCAAGAACTTCTTAGCCTCTGCCATTATTAATAGCAGTGCATCTCCTTTTGTTGCTATAGCAATAGGCACTAACAGTACTCCTGCTGGAGTAAACGATACAACTCTTGGAACTGAACTAATACGTGCTGCATACACCACTTCTAGTGTCTCTACAAATGTTGTGAGTTTGTCTAATACATTTGCTGCTGGTACAGGTACAGGAACTATTACTGAAGCAGGTATCTTTAACAATGCTACATCTGGTGGTACTATGTTGTCACATGTGGTGTTTAGTGCTATTGGTAAAAGTGCTAATGATTCTTTGACAATTAATTGGACTATCACTGTTGGTTAATAGGGAATTATTATGGCTATAAAGTTCACCAATAACGCAACATCTACCCTAGCATCAGGCATTGCTAGTGGTGATCTCAGTCTTACTGTAGCTAGTGGACAAGGTGCTTTGTTTCCTACCCTAGGTGGTGGTGACTACTTCTATTGCACATTATCTAATGTAGTTAACACAATTGAGATTATTAAAGTAACTGCTAGGTCTACTGATACATTTACTATTGTTCGTGCTCAAGACAACACTACAGCTAGTGCATTTGTTACTGGAGACAAAGTAGAGTTACGTTTAGTAGCTGCTGTTCTTAGTAACACGGCAATACTAGACCAGACTAATGTTTTCTCAGCAGCTCAAACAGTTAATATCAATGGAACAGTGGGTGCTACTACAGCAAATTCTGGTGCGTTTACAACTTTGACTGCATCAACTAGTGCAACTCTTAGTCCTTCTGGTGTAGTAACAATAAATCCAACTACGGCTGGAACTATTAATAACATGAGTGTTGGTGCAACAACTGCCAGTACTGGTACGTTCACCACTCTTACTGCTACAGCTGATTCAGCATTTACTTCAACTGGTGCATTAACTATCAGTAAAGGTAACACTGCTGCTAGACCTGTTGCTACATCTGGAATGCTTAGGTTTAACACTCAAACTGTAGAGTTTGAAGGTTACAACGGCACAGCATGGGCATCTGTGGGTGGTGCAAGCTTAAGTAATGACACCAGTACAGCAAGTAACTTGTTTCCATTGTTTGCAAACGCTACATCAGGAACAGCATCAACTTTGTTTACAGGCAATGCTAAACTGTTGTATAAACCAAGTACGGGTGAGTTAAAGGTAGATGTGCCTGTTGCTGGCAACGGCATCATGGTGAACTCAACAACAGTAAGCACAAGTTACACGATAGCATCTGGCACAAACGGATTCTCTGTTGGGGCAATCACAATTGCAAGCGGTCAGGCAGTAACTGTTGCCGCAGGCCAGCGTTGGCTAATACTTTAAGGAACAAGAATGGCTTATGGCTCGGTAAATGCAGACTTGATGACCACTTCAGACGGAGTAAGTTCGTCTGGTTTGTATGGGTTTAAGAACCGCATCATCAATGGTGCGATGGTTATTGACCAAAGAAATGCTGGTGCTAGTGTTACTGCTGGTGCTACTGATGCTTACACTTTAGACAGGTGGCAGTATGGAGCAAGCCAAGCAAGTAAATTTACTATTCAGCAAAATGCTGGCTCTGTTACTCCGCCAGCAGGATTTACAAACTATTTGGGCATAACTTCTTCATCTGCTTATTCTGTTGGCGCAAACGACTTTTTTCGGATGTCGCAAAACATTGAAGGTTTTAATGTTGCAGACTTAGGGTGGGGAACTGCTAATGCACAAACAGTTACTTTATCATTTTTGGTTCGCTCTAGTTTAACTGGTACTTTTGGTGGTGCAATATTAAATGGTTCTAATGCTAACTACTCTTACCCTTTTACCTATTCAATCCCAGTAGCCAATACTTGGACAACAATCAGCGTAACGATTGCTGGCCCCACTGGCGGCTCTTGGGTGTCTGGAAATGGCAATGCGGTTAAAGTTCAATTTGGTCTTGGCGTAGGAACTACATATAGCGGAACTGCTGGCTCTTGGTCGGCAAATCTTTATGTTTCTGCAACAGGCGCAACAAGCGTAGTCGGCACAAACGGAGCAACCTTCTACATCACAGGCGTGCAACTAGAAAAAGGCAGTACCGCAACATCGTTTGATTATCGTCCGTACGGACAAGAACTAATGCTTTGCCAAAGGTACTTCTTACCTATGCAATGCGTAAACTGGTGTGGATATAGACCAACAGCAAGCACAGGGGCATTACAAGTTCCTTTTACATATCCAATTTTACGAGCCGCACCAACATTTACACAACTATCAGGAACAGTAAATGGTTCTAATGTGACTTTTGATGTTGGACAAGCACAATCTAATTACTTGAGGCTTTACCATAACATTACTTATTCCGCTGGAACTGTTGCAGAAGCAAGTCTTTCATTTACTTTAAGTGCGGAGTTATAAATGTATAAACTTATAAATGAATATGTAGTTAAGCGTTTATCAGATAACGCATATATCCCGATAGATAAACAAAATTCAGACTATCAAGCCTATCTTGAGTGGGTCAACCAAGGCAATCAACCAGAGCCAGCCGATGAATAATCTATTTGAATACAAAGATGGAAAGTTGCTATGGAAGGTAAGCCGTAGCAATGCAATTTCTATTGGTCAAGAGGCTGGTACTGAATACGCCAGAGGTTACAGACGAGTCTACTTTGATGGCAAAACTTGTGCTGTGCATAGAGTTATTTGGGAAATGTTTAATGGCGCAATTCCTGAAGGGATGCAAGTTGACCACATTGATGGCAACCCAGAAAACAACAAGATAGAAAACCTACGCCTAGTGACTTCATCGCAAAACGCCATGAACAGAGTTCACAAAGGAAAGATTAAGATTAAGAATGTGTCTTTGTGTGCTGAAAACAACAAATACAAGGTAAGCCTACAAGCATCTGGTAAACGGATTTTCTGTGGATACTATGAGGATATAGAGTTAGCCGACTTGGTAGCGCAAGAAGCAAGACACAAGTATCACGGAATTTATGCACGAGGAACACAATAATGGCTAATGTAATAAACGCAACTTCTACTGGTAACGGGGGGCTAATCTCTACGGGAGATGACAGCGGCATCCTAAACATACAGACAAACGAGACTACTGCGATTACTGTTGATGCTAGTCAACGAGTCGCTTTTGTAGCGGGTACAGCGGCACTTCCAGCCATCACTACTACAGGTGATACCAACACAGGCATTTGGTTTCCAGCCGCAGACACTATTGCTTTCACTGAAGGCGGTACGGAGAGTATGCGTATCGACTCCTCTGGTAACTTGCTGGTCAATACAACTACTGCGTCATCAAAGTTCTGTGTAAACGCAGAGATGTCTCTCTTAACTGACGGCAACAACCGAGGAATTATTGGTTGGGACAACACCGATAAACGGATTAGTTTTGGCACTATCAATGCAAGTACGGCTTACTTTAGTGCAATGTCATTAAGAGATGGTAACTTGCTGGTGGGGACTACAAGTAGTATTGCAAGAATTGGTGCAGTATTTGATGGTAATTCAAACAATGGATGTGTATTAAGAACATCTACCAATGCAAGCGGAACTGGTTTTCTTTATTTCCAACAAGACACAAATACTTGCGGTTCTGTGGTTAGGGTTGGAACTACTAGCGCAGTTACATATTCTTCAACATCTGACTACCGCCTAAAAGAAAACATAACACCTATGACGGGCGCATTGAGTAAGGTTGCTAAATTAAAACCAGTAACTTACACATGGAAAAGCGGCGGGGAAAGTGCAGAAGGTTTTATTGCCCATGAACTAGCAGAAGTTTGTCCAGACGCTGTTGTTGGAACAAAGGATGCAGTAGACGCTGACGGAAATCCCAAGTATCAATCTATTGACACATCATTCCTAGTAGCAACACTAACAGCGGCTTTGCAAGAGACTAAAGCCCTGATAGACACACAAGCCGAAACAATCAACGCACTAACCGCCCGCATTGTGGCACTCGAAGGGCAGTAATATGGCACTTATTCTTTCAGGTGACGCTGGTATCACATTCCCAGTAACAGCGGGTAGTGCTTCTGCGGTGCAAGCATCTTCTGGTAGGGTGTTGCAAGTTATTCAAGCAAATCTATCTAGCACATTTAGCACCACAAGTAGCAGTTATCAAGATACAGGACTATCTGCATCAATTACGCCATCTAGTGCAAGTAGCAAAGTATTGGCGTTTTTATGCGCTCATGGCGGACAAAGCAATAGTGGACGCTCTGCTTTTTATAATTTAGTTAGAACTTCAACAATTATTAGAGAAGGTGATAATCTTCAAACTAATACTACAGGAAGTAATATGCCTTTAAGCCTAATTGAACTTGATTCTCCAAGCACTACTTCATCAGTAACATACAAATCACAAATAAAAACAGATGGCGTAGGAACTATGACTATGACTGCAAGCGGAAATCAAAAATCTTCAATTATTCTTATGGAGATAGCCGCATGAACAAACATGACGCAATTCGTGCAGTCAATTCTTCTGTCGTTACTGTCCGTGGTGACGATGCTTTTGACGCTGATGGAAACCCCGTTACTTATGACGAAACAGTAGTTCAAGCATACATAGATGCTCATGCCTATATAGCCAAACGCCAAGCGGAATATCCAAGCCTACCAGACCAGTTTGATTTGATTTACCATCAAGGCTTAGAAGCATGGAAAACCGCTATACAAGCCGTAAAAGATAAATATCCCAAATGACATACCAGTTTGTTGAAAAGAAAAACTTTGTCTATTGCGACCCGTTAGGGTATTTGCATAATGAAAAGTATATTGCTTATCACATGGTAGACCCAACGGATAACCAGATTCGCTACATTGGACAAACAACCAATGGAATTAAACGACTTAGTAATCATTTTGCGCCATGTTCGCTTAAACCAAAAAACCATAAAAACAGTTGGTTAAAGTCTTTAAAAATTAAAGGTATCAAACCTATAGTTTTAATTGGGCATAAAGCAAATTCACAAGAAGAATTAAACAAAGTTGAAAAAGACTTAATTGACACTTTTAAAAAATGCGTTAATTTGACAAATTTGCGTGAAGGCGGGGTTACAAGAAGATATATAGAAGCAAAGCCAAAAACTACTTTTTTAAAATGGTGCAAAAGGATTTCTTCTAAAAGAGGAAATGGCTCTAAAACAATACCTATAAAAGACCAGTTTGGTACTGTCTATGACTCAATATCTGTTGCCGCTAGGCAAGTTGGCTCAACAACTGGAAACATTAGAAAACACCTAAATGGCGTACATAGCCACATCAAAGGATTTAAGTTTATGGAAATAGCCAAAGGTGACCAAGCACAGATTAACAAATACATAGCCGACTGCCAAGCGGTTAAGGCTAAATACCCTAAAGGTTAACTAATGGCTTCCAACTACAGCATTACTCGTGACCAGATCATATCTTTAGCTCTTAGGAAACTAGGGGTGCTTGAGATTGGGGATACACCTGACGCTAATACTGTGTCTAATGCTGCTATATCTTTAAACTTGTTGATCAAACAATTCAACACGGATGGTTTAAAGTTGTGGAAAGTATCAGAACTTATTATCCCTGTTACTTCTGGACAGACTAGCTATGTCCTAGGTGGTGCTACATCAACACTGATGTATGACTCCCTAGCTCCTAGTACAGCTATTACAGACAAACCTTTGAAAGTTATTCAAGGGTTCTATCGTAATACATCGTCTACTCCAGACATAGATACACCAGTGATAGTTATATCTAGACAGGAATACACTGTTCTAGGATCTAAGTTCTCTACTGGTACACCTAACAGTGTCTTCTATGATGCTCGTAGACTCAATGGTATTCTCTATGTGTACCTAACCCCTGACGCTACTACACAAAGCAATTTAGAACTACACCTAATAGCTCAGATGCCTATCAATGACATAACCACAGCTAGTGAACTTCCAGACTTTCCTAATGAGTGGATGAACTGTTTGGTGTGGAATCTAGCAGACCAACTATCTCTTGAGTATGGTGTTCCTATGAACACTAGACAAGAGATTGCTATACGTGCTACAGCCTACAAAGACAAGATGGTTGATTGGGATGTAGAGCCTGGTAGCACATTCTTTAGTCCTGACTTTAGATCTACATCTGTTAACTCTTATGGTATGTAAGCATGGCTACAGAACGTATACCACTTACCCAGCCTATAGAGAGTAGGAACGGATCTTTTGCTAAAGACTCCTATTCTTCTAATTGTTTCTTTGAGACTAGAGATCAGAAGAGAGAGTTTATTAAGAGACCTGGCTTAGTTGTAGCTAAGCAGGTAATCTCTGTGACTCCTCCTGCTCACACACCTAGTCAAGGACTAACCTCTTTTAATAACAAGCTCATTGCTGTTATTAATAACACGGTGTATAGCGTTAATCCTGCATCTAGCTTTGCTGTAACTAACCTAGGTTCTACTTCTAGTACAACTAACCAAAGCTATTTTGTTAAGACGTTCTTAGATACGTATCTGTTCTTTCACAACAAGACTACTGGTTACCTACTAAATCAATCAGGTTCATTTGTAACCATGACTTCATTGCCAGCAAGTCCATATGTGTCTGGTACTGTGTTCTTAAACAACTACATATTTATTGGTACTACTAACAATCGTATCTATAACTGTAATGTTGGTGATCCAACTACTTGGACTGCTCTTGACTATGTTAGTTTCGAGCAGACTGCTGACGTACTTGTTGGTATTGCTAAGCATTTGAACTACCTAGTAGCCTTTGGTTCTACTAGTATTCAGTTCTTCTATGACGCTGCTAATGCTACGGGTTCTCCCTTAGCTGTAGCTCAGAGTTATACGTCTGAGATTGGTTGTGCTTCTGGTGATAGCATCGTTGCTACTAATAACACTGTGTTGTGGATTGGAACTAGCAAGACCAATGGTCGTGCTGTGTATCTCATGGATGGTGTCTCAGCTGTTAAGATTTCTACTAATAGCATAGACAAACACATAGAAGCTGACAGTTTAAGTGTAGTAACAGCTTACTGCTATACAGTCTCAGGGCATACCCTATATGTTCTATTTCTACATAACACTAGTAAAACTTTGGTTTACGATATAAACGAGAAGATGTGGTACACATGGACTCAGTATTCCATTCAGTCTAGTGATCAACCTAATCCAGGTACTTATCAAGAGTCCTACTTCAGAGCTGTATTCTTTACTGAGTTAAACGATGTTGCGTATGTATTGGATGACGACACTGCCACTATCTATTACTTAAGTAACACTACTTATCAAGACAACGGACAAGCTATCTACTGCAGAGCAGTAACAGACATTATCGACAATGGAGTTACTAAACGTAAGTTCTATGGAAGACTAGAGATTATTGGGGATAAGGTGTCTGGGACTATGCAAGTACGTCACAGTGGTGACGACTACCAAACTTGGTCTACCTATAGGTCTATAGATCTAAGTACTTCTAGACCCCAAGTTTATTTGAGTGGTTCTGATAGGCGTAGGGCTTGGGAGTTCCTGTGTACTAGCAATGTCCCTTTGCGTCTAGACACAGCTGAGATAGACTTCAGGATAGGTGAACTAGATCAAGAACAATCAGTTGGTGGTGGACGCTATAGAAGATAAAATAAAAGGAAAAGTACCTGTGTGTATCCGAAAGGATTACATAGTGTACTTAGAGCTTTTTGATAATCTCTTGTGGATTCATGTTGATATCAAACGATGGTCAGCTAGAGTCAAGAAAGATTGTCAAAAGGACTTTGTTCTTATACAGAGTTTAATTGGTAAGCCTATAGCTGCTTTAGTTAGAGAGGACGACATTAAACTTGCAAGATTTGCCAAATCATTTGGTTGGCTAGAGAAATGTCAGATAGTTCTATTAGACGGTTCAAAGGCTTTCATCTATGTTTCAAAAGCATAGTATATAAAGGAATGATATGGGTGGCGCTGTAAGTGAAGTTGTAGATACTGTTGGCGATATAGGCCAAGGAGCTATCGACATTGTTAGTGATGCTGGTGCAAGCATTGATGATACTGTTAACGAAGTTGTACCTGGTGGTTGGACTACGGTTGCTCTGCTTACTGCTGGTTATTACTATGCTCCTGAGATAGGGGCATATATAAATGCCTCTGGTAGTACTGTACCCACATCTGCTGTTATAGATCTTGGTGCTACCGATATGAGTTTAGGTGCTGCTGGTGCAGCAAATGCTAGTGCTGCTGGAGCAGGTGCTGCTTCAGTAGGTGGATACATTTCTGATGCTGAACAAATAGCAGCTATGAATGGTGGAGCTGCTGCTACAGACATGAGTCTTGGTCAGGCTGGTGCTGCTAATGCTGCTAGTGGTACTACAACAGTGGGTGGTGTAAGTAATCCTGTTTTGAATAATGCTGGGGGTAATATGAATTTATCGGATTTTAGTTCTGCTTTGAACATAGCTTCAAGCGTTAACTCTCTTACAGGAGGGGGTGTATCTAGTCTTCTAGGTGGTCCAGGGTCTGTATCAGGTTCTGAAGCACAAC
>Ga0247723_1002237_pt1 | contig 10492 bp, 20 predicted proteins | sample MSEWelMarce5H_FC_FD_189079 | JGI IMG/M metagenome (GOLD analysis project Ga0247723, IMG submission 189079) | Subsurface sediment microbial communities from gas well in West Virginia, United States - MSEEL Well Study Marcellus 5H_FC | ecosystem: Environmental > Terrestrial > Deep subsurface >...
GTGCAATAGATGGGTTTGAAGTTTGAATCTCTCATTGATTCTGTTCCTGAGCCTGCTGTTCCACCGTTCCGCGTTCCCCCTTATAGGGGGGGAACGGCGGAACGGTTTGGTCGCTTTTGCCGAGTGTTCCGGCGGAACGGTGCGGAACGGTGCGGAACGGCGGAACGGTTGAGTTATCCACAGGCATCATCCTTCTTCCCAAGCGTTCACGTCGCCGATAACGAATTGGCTTTTGTGTTTGTAGAGGTACTTCTGTCCTTGCTTCCTGTATTCGACGTGGCCGCTGCTGATCAAGGCTTCCAGGGTTGCGCTGAGTTCGTCGTTGCCTATCTCAATGTGGGCGGCTCGTAGATTCTTTCGCAGCTCGTTCTGGCTCATCTCTGCCCCATGTGATTCGAAGAACTGGCTTATGTCAGCCATCTTGTGCTCTCTGGTGGAAACGTGAACGGATCCGCCGGTGATCGTGATCTTGATGGTGCCGTCCTCGTTGCTGATCAAGTTTGCCACTCCGAGCTCTTTGGCGTCCTGGCAAATGGCGCGGACAAATCCTGGCCGGTCTTTGGTTACTTTCAGGTTCAGGCAGCCGTCCAAGCCCCGGCCGAATGGGGTTGCAACGTCGACCGCGATCGCGACGCCGTCGATGTCTGCTCTCTTTGCCTGTGCTCCGATGGCGTAGTTTCCTCGGGTGTCCTTGCTCTTGGTGACGTGGTCAATGGTCAAGATGGCCGCGTTCTCCATTCGCATGGGGCGAAGGATGAGTTGCGAGAAGGTGGTTGCGTCTTTGTTCTTCTCCAAATCTAGGCCGAGCAGGTTCATCGCTGCGTTGACGCCGTCGACAACGATCAGGCTCGGTTTGTGGGTTGCGATCTCGCTTTGAATCACATCCATCACGCCTTTGGTAATTCCTTCATCCGGGTTGGCGTATCTGAAATGGCGCAAGCGATCGCTGGCCACGCCCATCGTCTTGAGTCGGTTCTTGATGCCGCGAGCGCTATCTTCGAAGTCAAGATAGAAAACGACGTGCTTGTTTGCTAATTCCTGGCGCACCGCTTCTAATGCGATCCACGTCTTGCCGCTTTCGCTTTCGCCGAATATGGCGTTTATCTTGTTTGCATAAAGAATGAAGTTTCCATCTTCTCGCTTGAGAATCGATGGCCCTGGTTCATCCTCGAGCTGCATATCGGTAATGTCCTGGGGAATCCACGAGCTGGTGGTGATCTCTTCGTTTTCATCGTGAAGCTGCACGTGGCTCGGCCTGCCTGCTTCGATCTGTTGCCAATCGGTGCGCAGGTCAGTCGGTGCTCCGAAGCCCTGGGTTCGTAGGTGCGTGGCTGCTGCCCTGAAATCCCCTCGGTGCTCTATCTGTGTGTAGGCGGCAAACTTGGAGTAGCTGCTCTGTGCGTTGAAGATGGTTGATGTGCTGAAAACGAAGAGTTTGCCGTTGCCGTTGAAGTTTGTGGTCGCCGAGATGCCTTCGTTCTTTCCTGGTCGTCGCCAGGCCGTTGATTCGCCCTTGCTGTAAACCTTCGTCCATCCGAGTGGTTCGAGAATGCTTTCCCAGGTGACGCTGTTTTCGTAATCATCGCCGGGGCTTTGGATTCCGCCTTCTTTGCGTGGCTTTGTCTCTTCACCGATCCATTCGGCCTTTGGTACTTCGTCGTACATGGCAAAGTATTGGTGAATCGTTGCTCGCTCTGCCATCGTAAAGGTTGGAATGGTTTCAATGGATCCGGCGCTGATCTGCCAAGCGTTGCCCGATGGGTGGCACTTGCCGCCCGATGGAGCTGTGATCACGAATCCGCCTTCGCCGCGTGTTTCGGCTAGGCATCCGCCATCTTCACCGGCTGCTTGAGCGATCTTTGTGTTGCCCGGTATCGCGCCATCGCTTACTCGGTACAACCAATGGATTCCGCCCGATGGCGTTGCTTCCATATATCCGTTGACCAGTCGTGTCCAAAGTTCTCCATGCTGGCTCTTCTCGAATATCTCTCGAAGTTCGATGTGAAGTTTCTTCGCCACCGCCCTGCCTTCGAGCTCAAGCATTTCAAGGTTGCCAGAAACTGCGCCGCAGATAATTCCGACGCCGTCTTGCTTCTTGCCAAACCAGTTCATAAGTTCTTCAGGCGTTGGCCTTCTGTTCTGGTAATCCTTCCACGCCGATAATCCGGGGCGTTTGGATCCGTCTGCTGCTACTGGAACGGCTGAGATGCCAGCAGCTGCAAATCGCAGGGCTGTCGTAAGGATCGCATCGCTCATTCGTCGTCTGCTTGCTCTTCTTCAATCTTGATCAAGAAGCCCCGGACAATGGCTCCGCCAAGTCGCAGGCCTTCCTGGAATCCGCGCTCCCTTGTTACTTCGCAGCACTTGTCTTTGTATTGCTCTGGCATCGGTCGTCGTTGCCACACGTCGATCTGATCTAGAATCGCATTCAGCGTTGCGTTCTGGTCGTCCATTTGTTACCCCCCTGTTGATTCTCTTGCTATTGCTCCATCTGGATTGCTGTTTTCAATGATCACAAATCCTTGCGATCGAAGCTCTTGCATGATGCCCTTTGCTAGTCGTCCTGGCGTATCGGGCAATCCGTATTCGTAATATTTCCAAAGCCAGGCAGCGATGGTTCCTTGCGCGTCATTCTTCATGTGCGAACGATCGGAATCGAACCGATCCGCTTCCCCAAGCGGCCCCAGGCGTTCGCTTCCCGGCGGAAGGTGTTACCGGGAATGTTTTTCTTAGACCGGCTTTGCGCCGAGCTGTGCGAGAAGTGCTGCCACTTCTGGTGTTATCTGGCTTGCATCGACGACCTGCTTTGTCTCTGCTGGTGCCGGCGTTGCCGCTGGCTTCGCTCCGGCGTTGCCGATGTAGGCGTTTGCCTTTGCTAAGTCGGCAGGGTTGCCGGTTGCATCGACAAGGATCCAGGGGGCCGACTTTCCGGGTTTGGCCGTTCCTTGTCCTATGCGTGCTAGGACTTTCTGTCCGACTTTGTTCTTGAGCGCGTTCTTAAGCGCGACGTTGAAGAACAAGATATTTTCGTATTCCTGGTTTGTATCCAAGTTTACGATCGCTACTTCGATTGCATCGGTTTCCCCATGCACTGTTTGGATTCCGGTCTTGTATTCGACCGGGGTGATGATGAGCAGCTGGTTTGCAAGATCGGCAACTTTAGGCTGATCTCCACCGGTGCTTAGTTCTGCGAAGTTTGACATTCACATTCCCCCTCTTCTGTTTGGGTGTTGCTTAGTTGTTGGTTTTCCAACTCTGTTTCAGCGATCTCTTTGATGATGTCGTTGATCGTCTTGATCGGCATCGGATCGCTCATGCTTGTGTATCGCCAGCGCAGGCCTTTGATAAATCTTTGCTGAATGGCTGAAAGTATGGGCAGTAATTGCAGAGTCGATCTGCCGATGCCGGAATCATCTGCCATAAATCCGGGCTGTTCTCGACGTCGACGGTGGCCAGTAATGAATAAACATTATCTAGGCGTTCTAGTGCTTTGATCGCAACGGATTCGTCGTAATCGTGAAGTTCCACATGCATTTCATCAAGGCCGCCGCTTGTTGGCAAATAAACCAGCGCTACTTTGTTTACTTCGGCTCCGCTTTGTGCTTTGCCGTAACCGTAGAGCTGCACCTGAACGAGCTGCTGTTGCGTTGCTCCTTCTTTGCGTCGCTTCTCTAATCCGCTGCTGCCTGTTGTTTTCCAATCCATAACGATTCCGCGTCGCTTGTCGAATAGATCGACGGTGCCAGAAAGGTTGGCCCTAATCTGAACTTTCTGCTCGACTTCGTAATCTTCTAGTTTGGCAAAGATGTCGGCAAGGTGGGCGTGGATCGCTGTTCCGACTTGTGCTGCCCAATTTCCGCCGCCTGGCATCTCGTTTGGTTTATCCCAATCGAGCAGCTTGTAAGCGATGCGTCTGGTGCATTCGTGGCCGATCTCTGAAGGCCCTATGTAGACCTGTTTGGATCGTGGCGTCCAAGTGCCGGCTTTGGTGATGATCTCTGCTAATTCATCTCCCAAAGATTTGCCGGGTGCGTGTGGTGAAACGAACATTTAGTCGTCGTCCTCTTCGTCGTCGTAGGGCCATTCTGGAACTTCTGGCACGTCGATCGACGGCAGAATTGTCGGAAGGCTCATTGCGGATCCGGATCGACAAGTGTGAAGCGTCGGCTGCTGCTGACAACTTCGAGCACGTCGATTACTTGCTGTGGCAATATCTCGCGTGCCTTCTTTGTATCGAAGCGTCGGCTTTCGACGCGTGTCCATCGCACGACGGGTTTGTTTTCGTAGAGAGCTGTCTCTGCATCGCCCATCGCATTTTCAACATGCGATCGTGCGATGTCAGCAATCTCTTCCCATCGTGCAATCTCTTCCTTTGCGTGTTTGTACTGCTGTAACCATTGAGCGATGCCTTCGTCGAAATCAACGACTCCAGGGCTTGCTTCTATGCTCATTGCGTTCCCCCTAATACCAGCCGTAGCCGGTCTTTTGTTTTTGGTGTCTCCAATGTTTCCATGCCGCGCATGGCCCACCGGATCCGTATTTGCGTCCAATATACGCCAATGCCGCAATAGTTTGTGACACCCGGCTCTCGGGGTGTCGCATTCCTAGATTGCGGTATGTGCCTTCTAGAAGTTGGCCCACGCCTGCTGCGCTCGATGTGGGGTTATTGACCGATCTCCACGCGCTCTCTTTGCCGACGAGCTGCGTGAAACATTTGAACTGATCTGTGGTCAATAATTCGCGTGCGAGCTGCTTTGGATCGATGTTTTGCATCGCTGTGCGCTCTTTGTAAACCACCGGGATCGCCGGGGTTGGATTCAGGGCTGTACTGAAGATCGTGCTGGTCACTGCGCTGATTCCAACGATTGCGATAAATCGGCGGACTGTGTATTTGTTTTCGGGTTTGATTGGTTTTCTCGCTTTCTCGCCCTGTTTTCATCTGAAAATATTCGGTAGACCGAATGGATCTTGATGCCAACAATTTGAGCGATATCTTCGGTTGAGACTCCCCTGTTGCGTAGTTTTAATACGCGCTCTTTCCTCTTGAGAATTTCTGTTCTCTTGAGAACGACGCCTCTCTCGGTTGGCGTTTTGCCACCCCAGATGCCGTACGGGATCTCTTCTCTTATTGAGTATTCCAAGCATTCCTTTCTTTCTACGCAGCTTTGGCAAATCGCTCGAAGCTGTGGGAGACGCTTTGTCTCTTCTGTTTTCCCATCTGGGAAGAATAAATCCTGATCCTCTAAATCTGCACAGAGTGCGTTTTCGAATAAAGGGATCGTGTTGAGAAATACTTGCGGACGGATCATTGGTTCCTCTTGATCCATTGCTCTAGGTTTTCTACCACCCAGGCTTTTTCAATGCCGGCGTTGCGTCGTTTAATAATCACATACGCCGGGGGTGTTTGTTCTAATCCACGCGCTTTGGCGTAGTTAGTCGCTTCTGTTGTTGCTTCTTCCCAGAAGGCTGGAAGCGATATCGCTTTGCGATTCTTGAGCTCAAGTATAAAGGTTTGGCCTGAAATAATACAGACGATGTCGCCTTCGTCTTTGCTGCCGGCTTTCGTCAATCTTTCAGCTGTGGCCCCAACGGATCGCAACCACTTCATTACTGCGGTTTCGAACAATGCGCCTTTGCGTCCGTTTGGGTTTGCCATTTACTTTACGAGCTCCAATCGTGGGCTTCTGCGAGCTGCAACGTTGCGCACGATATCTTGTGCTAAATCAAGCGCTTCGTTTTCGCTCATCGATGCGATCAATAAAACTGTTGGTGGAAGTGCTTGTCGTAACTTTTCATAATCCAACCATCCGATGTCGGTTGATAATTTGATGCCTTCTCCGGCTTCTGTCAGAGCTGCGATGTAGTCACCGTTGGCTTCCTTACCTGCTTCTTCGAGCAGATCTAGAACGGCATCCTGTTCTTCTAAATATAAAGCGATCCGTCCTTCGTCGTTGGTGTGTACTGAAAAGAGTGGGCGTCGATCTAAACTCATTTTTCGAGCGCCTTCTTGATTCGCTTCTGCTTGCCTTCGTACTGCTGTGCTTCCTCGATCTCTTTGGCGATCGGATCGTCTCCGAGCTTGAGTAATAAATAAAGGATTCCGCAGGCGGCTATGGCCCCGGCGAAGATCAGGTATTGCGTTTGCATTGGTTCCCCCTTGTTTGGTGGGCCTTTGGCCCTGGTCGGCTTATTGTGCCTTGTGCTGGCCCTGATCCGTCGCCGACACGCCGTTTGCTGGTTCCTGGTGCCTATTCCACGCCTGTGGCCCTGGCTTTCACAGGAATAACACCGCAGGAGTTCACTTTCATTTTGTGGTTTTGTATTGCTGTTTGTCCGTACGTATGCCAAGATTCTCTTATCGGCAAAGAGCGAATGTCTCAGCCGGTGGGGGGTAATAAAATGTCAGTTCTAAACCTTGAAGATGTAATCGTTGAAGCAGCTACCGCGCTTGCTCTCTCTGGTGAGTGCGATGTTCCTGTTGAGAATCGTTGGGGCGGCGTAGATCTAGTTCCTTGTGGTTTTTACGAGACTTCTTCAAAGAATGTTGTTTTTTCTAATGGTGTTCGTTTTGTAATCGAAGATCAAACTCTTCATATTTACAAGGCTGAGAATTTTGCGATTGCTGCATCTGTTTCATTCAAGGGTAGCGTTTCTTCTTCTGTACTCGTTGCGATCGCGAAAGAGTGGTTAGCATGAATCTCTGTCCTAAATGTAAAACTGAAATGCACACAAATACTGTCATCGTGCTCGGTGGCAAATGGAAGCACTACCAGGAATGCCCAGGTTGCAATTTTAGAACGGCGGCAAAGTAATGAGCTGGTATGAAATGCATGAGTGCGTCTGTATCGGGTGCAAGGAAACATTTCGGTCGGTCGAGAAGATGAACGTCTGTCTGCCTTGCTTTGAGGCTCAATTAGCGAATGGAGATAAATGATGGCTGTCACATACAAGATAACTGCCGAAGTCGATCAGCAATGGTTCGATATTCTGAATCAGATCACTCGTCATCAAGATGGATTCGTATGGGTTAAAGTCGAGAAAAGTGAGGACAACTAATGGCTGCAATGAAAGCTCTTCTTATGGATATCAGTGATGGGATGGAACTGGCTGGTCGCAATCTTGTCGATGCGGCCCAGGCCCAGGATCCTGAATTGATGCAGGCGGTTATGGTGAATGTCCTGTCTGCTCTGCCCTCATACCTAGCTGCATTGCGAGGCGAATGATGAAGATGGATCGCAAGTTTGTCCGTCGTCGTCGCGTCGCCCTTGTCCTTGCCCTGGTTGCACTGGTGGCTTTGACATATGGCACTCGCGATCTGTGCTGGACTGGTTCTGGCTATGGCTCTTGTTCTGCGATGATCGATGGGGTGATCTCCGATGGCCGTTAAGAAGGCGCGTTCTGTCCGGGTGTCCGATCAATTATGGGCTGCTGTCAAAGCAAAGGCCGCCGCCGATGAGAAGTCTGTTTCTGAAGTGATCGTCGATGCTCTTAAGGCCTACATCAAATGAGTTTGTTGAATCTGCTGGCTGTACCGATCGCTGGCATTCTGGCTTTGGCCTATGGCCGTCGTATCTTCTTCTGGTGCCTTGTTGCCTTCTTCTTTGGATTCTGGTCGCTCTTGATCGTGCTGCTGCCCCGGAAGGAGCTGCGCGTTCCCACTCTTCCTACCTGGTTGCTTGTATTTTGGGGCAACCGGCAGATCGCTCGAATAATGCGACCGATTCGGGATCCGTCAGATCTGATCTAGGGTGCAGAAAATCCCCCATCGCTTTGTAGACGGCGATGGGGGATTTTCTTATTCTGCGAGTGCTCTGGCGATTCCTTCTTCCAGGCTTATCTTTGGTGTGTAAATTTCGAGCATCTTTGTCGGATTGCCGACTCTGTATTCGACGCCGCTTGGCTTGCCGGGGTGCTTCCTGATCGGGGCCAGGTATCCGGCTTGCAACATCGTCATCTCTGCCAATTGAATGAAAGACGTGGCTCTTCCTGTGCAAAGATTGAGGGTTTTTACTTTGTTCTTTACCGCTTCGAATGTAGCTGCAACGATGTCGTCGATGTGGATGAAATCTCTGGTTTGCTCGCCTGTTCCCCAAACGTCGAACGGATCGGCTTTGCGCTTTGCTCGCTCGATCAAGGATGGGAATGGGTAATCCAGGGCCTGATCGGATCCGTAGCCGCTAAATGGGCGCAGAACGGTGACGTTGAGGCCTTCGTTCCTGGCATATCTGGCAAGGGTTTCCCCTGTCAGTTTGGCCCATCCGTAGCTCAAGTCTGGAGTTCGAATATGATCGAGATTGATGTCGTTCTCTCGAAGTGTTTGCTTGTATGCCAAGCGCTGCAAATAAGTCGGATAAGCCGCCGAGCTGCTGAAATAGACCACGTGCTTCGGCTTTGTTCTTATCGCCCATTGGAACATGTCGCTGTCGATCGCCAGGTCGGTGGCAACGGCCAAAGGGTTACCTTCGATCGTGGCTCGGCCGCCGACGATGGCGGCTAGGTGAATAACGACGTCGTATCTGGTGTCGTCCTTCTTGAAGAAATCTCTGCAATCGATTCCGTTTGCAATGTCGATTCCTGTGATGTCGTGGCCCTTGTTGTCGAGCGCTCTGTGAAATGCCCGGCCTACGAAGCCTGCATCTCCTGTGATCAATATCTTCATGCGAGCCATTCTGCCAGATATCTGTCGCTGCCGGTTTCGGCCTTTGCTCGGTGTCGATCTATGTCGAATATGTAGCGGTCGTTCTCATCCAAAGCTGCGCCGATGTGGTGCAAGGTTGCTTCTTTGCTGATCGGGAATGGCTTCACCGCTGAAATGCCTTCGGCCTGCGTGTCGTAGGTTTCGTCGTGAATCAGGCAGTTGTCCTTGATCCGGGGCCATATCTGCTCTGCAAGCCAGTCCTGGTCTTGTGTGTAGTAATCCTTGCAAGCCTGCTCTTCTATGAGCTGTGCGATCTCTGGAATCGCGCCCTTACGAGCTGCAAACATTCCGGCGCTGATTTTGTAATTGTGGCCGATTGGGTGGTCTTTCATAATGTGAAAGTCGAGCCTGCTGGCTAGAAAGTCCTCATGGGCCAGGCGTTCTCTTCTGGTGAGCCTGGCGTCTGTATCGCGGCTGAGAATCACATCTGCCTGTTCATCTGCCAGGGCCTTGAATCTCCAGAGTTTGGCTGTGTGATCTTCGGGGCCATCGCATTCGACGAGCTGCACGTTTGGAATAAGTGCCAGGGTGCTTCGCGTCCAATCTGGAACGCTGGCGCCTGTGTAGAAGCGGATCTCGTATCCGGCGAAGTGTTTCTGCGCTAGAAGTGCGTTCTTGATCGCACCGATCATGTATCTGGCATCGGATCCGTAGAGTGAATAAGCAATCACTTGCTTCATCGGCGAAGTTTTTTCTTGAGCGCTTCGTAGGCTTCGCTTTGAATGTAGTTCTGGTAGGCAAGCGCGTCGAATGAATAAACTTCCTGCGCGTTGACTTCTTTGTATCCCTCATCCCATTCGGCTTTGCCTGCAACCGGGTGCATATGTTCAACGATCACGTCGTCTAAATATGTCAGCGCTCCTAGATCTTCTCCTAGTTTTTTCCAGAAATTGTCTAGATATAAATGCTTCATATTCGGCGGAACCATCCCACCGAGCGCTTTTACGATGTCGCTTGTCATCGCGATCATGGTTGGCAATCGCTTGCCTTGTAGAAGGTCGTTACCGTAGGCCATTGACGGTTGCCGTTGCATCGCCGCCATCAGCTGCAAATCCCACTCGGCTGTGCGTGGGCGGTGGTCATCGCCCAAGAAGGCGAAGAAGTCATACTTGTTTTGCTTTGCGATCGCGTTGGCTGCCTTGTTGATGGGGTAGGCCATTCCTCGGGTTTGGTTCTCGATCGTCATGCAGCGCTCTGCGCCTACTTCGAAGTGGTACTGGTCGTGCTCCGGGTCGTTTGCGTCAATGATGAAGAGCAGGTCGCTTGCTGCTGAAAGCTCTTCGTGAGCTGCAAGCAAGGCTGTTGCGTTCATTGGGCGGCCGCGAGTTGGCACCAGGATGATCATCTTGTTCATCGGTTGCTCGCAATCTCGCCGGCTATCGCTGCGTATGCGGCTAGATCTATAAATGAATCATCGCTCTGTGTCTGCATCAAGCGTGCAATTTTGACCAGCGCCATGCAAATTGCGACCTGCTCTGGCTTGATCTCTGTTTCCAGATATGTCGTCCAGAGGTCTGCAATTCTTTGGTGGTTTGTATGTGGGTCGCCGTACTGGTTCTGGCGATCGTTTGATGTCAGGCGTGCTGCTTCTTTAAGAATATCCCCCCGATTCATCAATTACTTTGCTCCGCGTCCGAACTCGGTTGCCTTGCCATCGAGCGCCTTAAGAACTGGCCCTGCGATCGCTGCTAGGCCGGCTACCAAGTAATTCTTCGCTGGCTGGTTTGGATCTGCTAAATAAAGAGCTGCGGCTGCTGCGGCTGCTGCTCGGAGGTATGTCTTGATAATCGCTTC
>Ga0247723_1002238_pt1 | contig 10491 bp, 16 predicted proteins | sample MSEWelMarce5H_FC_FD_189079 | JGI IMG/M metagenome (GOLD analysis project Ga0247723, IMG submission 189079) | Subsurface sediment microbial communities from gas well in West Virginia, United States - MSEEL Well Study Marcellus 5H_FC | ecosystem: Environmental > Terrestrial > Deep subsurface >...
TCATGGCCGCTGCAGCACGCCGCAGCGGCCATGAAAGGTATGGCGTCGGATCAACTCACGCCAGTCGAGACGGCCATTCTTTGGAATGCAACCATGGAAAGCATCCGCGCAGCCTTGGAGGGAACGCCATGAGCGGCTGGCCCAACCCCGACAAACCCGGCGTGCCGTTAAACTCCGAACGGGATGGGTGGCATTGGTTATCCTGGCAAGGGGGTGATCCTCGCGCTTGGGAGTGGGATGCAGAGACGTGCCCGTTTGGCGATGGCCGCGCCCCCGGAAGTTGGAGGCATTATGACGCCCTCCAATATGGTGCAAGAGTTATCAAAACGCCGCATATGTTGGCAAGAGCAAGCTGGACTTACATCGGCCCATGCCCAACCCCAGCCGAAGCTGATGCCCTCCGCGCCGAGAACGCCCGGCTGCGGGAGGCGCTAGAAAAAGCGGTCACTTACGTCGAACTGACGTGGCACGAAGAAGCTGGAGAAGAGGGCGAAGAAGCCCAAGCGGCGCGTCAACGCCGTTTGGGCTTCGTTTTTTAGCAAATCTTAAAATCGCAGGCAATCATGATCACTCAACTCAACCCACCAATGCCATTAGTCACGCCAAAGGGGAATGGTCTTGCCCATTTGGTTATTGATGATGGCATTGAACACAACCTTATGTGGGTGGTTTTCCAAGATGATGGAGGAGAGTGCTGGTGCTGGCGCAATCAGGATGTTCGCGCAACAACCAACGTAACGATTGGTCGGATCAATAAGAAGGAGAAGATGAAGTGAAGTATAACCTTGATACGCTTGAAGCTATGGCTAGAGCGGGGCGCGAGCAGTGGCGCATGACAAATGAACTACGCGAAGATACCGCCGACTGGGATGAGATATGCTATGAGGAATATGGAGCTTTAATCAAAGAGGCGATTGCAATCATGGATGCCTTGGTTGAGGTTCATCCAGAAGTTGCCCAGTATGTGATGGGGGCTCCGCCATGAGGTGGGTGGGGCTATCCCTGGTAGCTCTGGCCCTAGCCTCTAGCCCATCCTGGGCGGCGCCTAGGTGCCCAATGTCAGGAGTGGCTTCATGGTATGGCCCACATCACGAAGGCCGCCCTACCGCCTCTGGTGAGGCTTTCAGAAGTGCCGGGTTAACTGCCGCGTCTAGGTGCCTGAAGATTGGAACCATAGTCGAGGTTCGCCACAATGATCGTGTGGTGGTTATTCGCGTCAATGATCGCGGACCTTATATAACGCGCCGCATATTGGACTTATCCCGAGAAGCCGCAGTGAGGCTAGGCATCACCGGCATTGGGCATGTCCACCTCAGATTGCTGGGCAATTAACATAACGAGACTGGGCTTGCCTCATCCTTCGATGGATCATATAGGCATGGCAGCCGTTGAGCTTTATCCCGGTGGCTCAATGGTCAGGAACCCAAGTGGCTGACGCTGCTTGGGTTTCTTTTTTATTATGCCCTGGGTCTAACCCATATCTCCACGCGCGGGTTTAGCTTGTCGATGAAATGGTGAGCGTGTCGCTCCCTTACCTGCCGATCATTCTTATAAAGGATGCCCTGAAGAAGATCGAGGATCAGGCTTTCATCCAGATCGGGACGCTGGCTGGCGTAATAGATATGCAGGGTCATAGCTAACTCCCCCTCAAGGAGGGGTTCAATCGGCTGGACCTGAAGAAGGAAAGCGTCAGCATAGCTCAGCGCCTTCTTGGATTTGATGGACCTGGAGATTCCACCAATCCTAACCATTCGCCTTCCGTTCGCCTTGCTGGCAGGCTCACCCTTGACAACCAAATATCTTTCCACATCAATCTCTTTCATCGTTATAAAAGATTCTACTTTTTTCTGGTTGACCTATTGACCAACGCCAATCCTTATGGGAGAACACCGCATGGTAAAAATCACAAACAATCTAGGTTTGCCGCAAACGCTAGTCAATCTGGCGCGGCGTGACCGTTACTCTCGGGGTAAGTCCCGGCTTTCTGTCACGCAGATCATTGATAGTCCCCGTGTCCGCATCCTTCGGGAGAAGCACGAGGATGAAATCGTGACCGATGTTAGCGAGATGGTGTGGCCCCTCATGGGTCAAGCCTTTCATCATGTTGTTGAGCAGGGCGCTGATAGCGAACATCTTCCTGAAGAACGCCTGTTTCTAGATGTGAATGGGTGGACAATCTCTGGCGGTGTTGACCTTCAAAGCCTTGGCGTTAATGGCGCTGGCGATCACGAAGTCATCATCTCAGACTACAAGCTCACATCAGCATGGGCAATCATGAGCAACAAGGCGGATTGGGAGAGGCAGCTTAATCTTTACGCCCATCTTGTTGAACACACAAAAGGCCATAAGGTTGTTGGCCTTCAGATCATTGCCGTGTGCCGTGATTGGAATAGGCATGAGGCCGGCTACAAGGAAGGCTACCCCAAAGCCCCAATCTCTATGGTTCCTCAGCGCCTCTGGAGCGATGCTGAGAGGGCGTCATATCTTGAGGGTAGGGTTGCCCTGCATCAAGAGGCAGAGCGCCGCCAGGAGTGGGGAGAGGAGCTTCCAGAGTGCAGTGAAGAGGAGCGGTGGTATCGCCCTGGCACGCTGGCTGTGATGAAGCCGGGCGGAAAGCGCGCCCTCAAGGTCTTCGAGTGGAGTGAACGGGTTGAAGCTGAAGCCTTTGCCAAAGGTAACAAGGCAGGGGTTGAAGAACGCCCGGGTCTTAACACTCGCTGTGAGAGCTTTTGCCAAGCATCGCCTTGGTGTGAGCAGTTTAAGAAAATCAAAGGAGAAGAACAATGATGGAGTCAACTAGTGCAAACATCGTCAAGGCGGTTGTTAAAACCCGTCAGGACGTTGGCACGCTCGGCAAGGGTACGCTCAACCCCCACGGCAACTACAAGTATGTGAGCATTGATCGTTACTACGAGACGGTGGCTGACGCCGCATCGAAGAATGGATTGATGTGGGTTATCCGTGAGGATGACATCACGCTCAATGCCAACATGGGCAAGACCGGCGTTCTCCAGGCTCGCTATGTAATTGATATCTACCATGATAGCGGTGAGATGATTGAGTCGTTCTCAGCCATCAGCATCCTGCATCCTATCCAGGGTGCCCAAACAATTGGCTCTGCCATGTCCTATGTGGATAAGGTCTTTATGCGCCAGACCTTCGCGGTCGCCACTGGCGAGAAGGATATCGACGCCGACGCCACGAACCCCAGTGATCTGGATATCAAGACCCAACCCAAGGCGGCAGCTAAGCCTGCGGAGAAGACCATCGACCTCCCTGGCGAAGAGGGTGACTGGGATAAGATTGAGCAAATCTTTGTCCAGTTCATCCCAATGGCCAAGACCTATGATGAACTCAAAGAGTTCTGGAATGCCGACACCAACACCAACGCCTTGAACCATCTCAAGACGGGCAGCCCTGACCAATATGCGCGCGTGGTCGAGGCGTTTAAGATTCGCGCCAAGCAACTGAAAGGCTAAGACAATGAGCGGAACATATCCTCCTGGCGGCGCACTGTTCGCCAACGACCGCAAGACCAATGACAAGGCTCCCGATTACCGGGGCAACCTTGAAATCAGCCGTGATCTGTTGAAGATTCTGGTTGAGCAAGCCAAGGCTGGCGAGAAGATCAGCATGGATGTTGCTGGCTGGAAGAAGACTACCAAATCTGGCTCAACCTTCCTGTCAATCAAGGCTGACAAGCCTTACAAGAAGGAAGAGAAAGCCAGCGCTGATGTGTTTGATAGCGCACCCTTCTAGGGCTGGATAAAGCTATGCGTTTAAGATCAAGCAAGCACCTTGCATGGGTAAGGACCAATGGTTGCTTGATTTGTAAGCGCCATGCTCATGCACATCACTTGATGTTTGCTGAGCCTTCAGCAATGAGTAAGAAATCCGGTGATGACTACGCCGTCCCACTATGCCCGCAACACCACATGGAACTACATAGTTATGGGGATGAAAAAACATGGTGGGCTTTGCGTGGCGTAGACCCGCTGGAGTGGTGTAGAAGCGCCCAAAAAATGTTAAAGCTTAACGACAAGCCACCTAGCTAAGCCGCCCGCTTAATATTTGCCGTCGCTCATTATGGGCGGTAAAAACAAAACCCAGGCATCGCTACAACGTTGCCTGGGTTTCTAACCACCGAACCACCAGGATAAAGCTCAATGGCTGATTCACTTATATGCTCCGTCGCCGGGTGCGACAAGTCCATTCATGGCCGCAGTGACCTTTGCAATATGCATTACACAAGATTCCGCAGGCACGGCGACGCTCTTGCCACCAAAAGGATTGCAAGGGAAAGGTCCGGACCTAATCACTGCGGTAAAGCGGACTGCCCAGCAGCGACCTTCCTAAGAAAGCATGTGCGTTATATTAAAAACGTAGACGTTATGAAAAAGAAAAATAAAGAGTGGCGCGCTGATAATCTAGAACTTGTCCGCAAAATGCATACTGAATGGTATGCTAAAAATAAAGAACATGTCCGCAAAAAACTAACCGAATGGCGCGCCGCGAATCCAGAACGCGTCCGCCAAACAGCCGTTAACTGGTCCGCAGCCAATCCAGGCCTCCGCCGCAGCTACGCTGTTAAACGTCGCGCAAGAGAAGTACAAGCCATGCCATCATGGCTGACACAAGATCATATCTCCCAAATTAATTCGGTCTATGCTGAAGCGCGGCGCCTTTCGATTCATACTGGCATCTCGCACCATGTGGATCATATCGTGCCGCTAAATGGGAGGACTGTATGCGGTCTGCACGTTCCTTGGAACCTGCGGGCAATCCCTGCGATTGACAATCTTCGCCGCCCCAAAATTTATACGGAAGGAATAAGTTAATGATTTATGATTTGTTCGGAAGGTCATTTATTGTGAAAATAAAATCACGCTCACTAAGCCGGACCTATTGACATGATACGAGCGAAAGCAGAGAATCCGAACTACAAAGGGTTGATTATCCGAATATTGGATTTGTTGCCCCGCGAAGATAAAGCTAACTGGCAAGTCGGTGATGAAGTCGGTTTGCATGGATCATCTTGGAAGGAACGGGGTGATTCTAAAGTGTATGCAACAATAACGGAGATTATAAATGATTACCATCGAGAAGAACCTTCCAATCCCTGAACGTACTCCCGGCGTTAATGCTGGCCGCCCGCCTGTAATTGGTCATGATGCTCGCGCATTGCTTGCCGTCATGGAGGTTGGTGATAGCATTAAGGTGGATGGAGTGTTTGCTAAGAACACCCTGTACGTCTTCCTTGGCCGCGAAGGTCGGCGCCTGGAAAAGAAGTTCCGCACTGCAATGGAACTTGGTGGCGTTCGCATTTGGCGCGCTGAGTAAAGAAGAAAGCCCTCATGAGGATCAGAGACACAGCCATGTCCTTTGAGGGCAAGAAGATATCCATGAGGCAGGATGGGAAGGGCACCTACATTACCCTCTCCATCCACCCTGGGGAGGTTCCTATGGACCTCCTGGCCCAGCCTGTTGGCTGCCGCTACCAGATTGCCATGGTCCTGCTGGACGACCACGACCAGCCCGTCAAGGGCCGGGATACGGAGGAAGGAGATAGGGTGGTGCAAAGCGCGGCCATGCTCTGCCGCAATCCTAAGTTCCATCAATGGATGGTGAGAGTTGGCTTGGCGGTTTTTGCTTCAGAGGAAGCCTGCACCGATGGGGTCAGGGCTTTCTGCAAGATTGAGAGCCGGGCAGAACTCAAGAACAATCATGAGGCTAGGGCAAACTTCATAGCCCTGAGAGAACGGTTTGAAAACAACTTCTTGGATATCTAGGAGAGAACAATGACGGACAATCCCGTTGCCACTAAGATCACCGACTTCAATGAGGAAGAGTTTAAGCAATTCGGCACACGCACTGGTGATCGCTGGAACTTCAGCTTGCCCTATAGTGAGATGCAGGAGTTGGAAGAACTGCTTCCGAACCATGTCCTTGGTATTGAGACAAAACTTCTTCAGCCCCACGGAGAGATTATCATGGGCAAGCTGATACCGAAGAAGTGATGGTGTTCGATTTAGTCCTGGCGCTGCTGTACTTCGTGGCCGTGCTGGTGGCTGGCTTCCTGGGCGGCATCGTGCCCTCAGTCATAAACTACCTGAAAGGAGAGAAGGAATGAAGGCGGCAGAAATGTTGATTGCCACAGTCGAGTTGATTGGCGGGCATCGGGCAGAAGACTATGGCGATAAGCTTGTCAACCATGAGCGGATTGCCGCCCTGTGGAACATGTGGCTTCGTGAACGCAACCTTAATGATAAAATCGAAGCATACGATGTGGCGATGATGATGATGCTGGTTAAGATTGCCCGGCTGATGAATAGCCCAGGCCATCAAGACAGCCACATTGATATTGCTGGTTACGCTTCGATCTTGGAGGAGATTGCTAATGGAGAATGCTAATGATGAAATCACAGAGGTTGACAGCGTAGAAGATTTTGCGATGGGCGGCATTCATGCTGCCATCCATTTTGCGAAAGAGAACAATCTAGAACCGTCCACCATGCTTGGAGTTTTTGGCTCCATGTTCTGGACCTATCTTATGATGATTTCTCCCGCCAACGCTGCATCAGATAATATCGACAGCGCCCTCAAGTATATGAACTCCGCTGCTGAAGAATCGCGGAGCAGGATTCAAGAGCTAGATTGGGCCGATAGAATGACCCACAACGAGACAGGCAACGCTTAGTCCCTGTTAGTGACCCGCTGGTTGTAAAGCCTATTGGCTAGACCAACCAGTTGGTTCTGCTGATCGCGCAGTTGTTTAATCAAGTCGCGCTTAACGTCACCAGGAATGTTCTCGTTCCTGCTGATGCTGTTAATCTCGCGGGTTAGTTTGCTCCTGTCCCTGGCCAGCTTGTTGATGCTGTCCATAATCTCGACCTGACCAGGATATCTCTCGAAGGCCGCAGCAACCCGCTCAGAATCACCAGCCTCATTGGCTGCCCTGATTTCCTGACGTACTTGCAAGACCTCCTGCGTGCGCTGCATATAGCGCTCCATGTCGTTGCGCGATGTGACGTTCCCATACAGGGAACGCAACAGCGGAGTTTCGCGCATATCAACCTCAGCAAGATCGCCAGTGAGTAGGGCTGGGATCGTTGTTGTTACGGTGTTGAACGACCGCTCAACAAACTTACCCACGCCACCAGTCGCGTAGTTGATTAGGTACTGGATCGTGTTGGGGCTGATATCAACCTGACCTGGGATAACGGATGTCCCGCCCGTAATGGTGTTAAGGAACTCAGAGATTGTCACGAACGGAGCGAAGGTGTTGTTCCAATACTTCTGGCTATCAGGTTGCTGAACGCCCTGGCTACCACGCTCTGGAACAATTGGCCGACCAGCAAAGTCTGTGTTCTGCCCAAGGTCAACAAGAGGATCAAGGATTGTTGGGGCAACAAAGTTCAACCAGCTATTGGTTCCGCCAACCGGATTGAACGCATCAACGAACGTGCCAAGGATATTGCCAGCCGCATCCATTGGCGAAGACTTGCCGCGCGAAACCTTACTCATCTCCCGGCCCATGTTGAAGAAGGCATTGAAGCCATAAGGCATAGGGAAGCTGAAGTAACCACGCTCAGTCAGGCCGAATGGGTCCATCATCACGAAGCTACGCTTCAGGATATAGTCCGGGATTTTATCATAGATTTTCTCACCGTCCTCATCCTCGCCAGACAACATGCTGTTGAGGGCATCCTGCATGACGCCAGCAACCACGATGCCAGCAACAATCTTCCTTACCTTGGGCGAACGCACCATGCCATTTACCATAGCCATGGTGCCTTGGAGGGATGCGTTATAGAACAGATACATCGCGTTCATGAATACGCGGTGTTCGCCGCCCTTCGTGAAGTTGACGGTTACGTTCTTTGCAATATAGGCAGCTTGGCTTTCGTTAATGCCACGCTCAACTAAGTTCTTAAACAGCGAAGTACGGATGCCGTTTTCAGCAATCGTGTTGTAGTCTTCAAGGAACTTACCTACAGGGGCAACAACCTTAGCCATATCCTTCCAAGACTTGGCTTGTGTGCCAGTCTTGGCCATAGTCTCATTGATCTCTTTGATGCGAGTATCAATATCAGCGAAGCCATACAACTCGTTGGTGCCGCCCAGTTCCTTGAGGCGGTTATAGTAGGCAGCCATCTCTGGGTTGTTGTTGGTGCCGCGAACAACGTCGCGGATACCAGACATTGCTCCCTTAACATCCCGAATAGAATCACCCCTCAACCCATCAACATCAAACTGCGCCACGTTCACGCCAAATCCCTGAAGGTCACGCAGGAAGTTGGTAATCATAAACTCTGGGTTATAGGCAGTGTTGATCTTAGAGAGGAACCTATTGACATTCAACATGCCCTTAATCAGGGCGTTGTTTGACGTAGGAGAATTGGCCGTTGCTCCGATCATAGACTTGGCGACCGCCTCATCATTGATCTGGATGGCAATCTCTTTGCCCCCCTCCTTAACCACAAGGATGTCAGGGCGCCCCTTGTACATAATATCAGGGATTGTCTTGACCACGCCATTAACGAGCGCCGTCTTCAGGATAGGCTTGCTCAGTACCGTGGCTATTCCTTTAGTCTGCTCTGGGTTTGCCCGAAGCATCGCAAGGAAAGACTGGCCAACAGCATTCTTCTGAGAGCGTATCACAGCCTGGGTATTCTGCATGATGGCATGGGCCATGATGTCACCAGCCATGCGCTCGCGGCCTAGAGCGCGCCTATCCTCACGGCCCTTAGCGCCCAGCATCCTCCCGCCTTTAGGCCGAAACTCATTGATGGTTTCGTCAGCATCAATGCTTTCTTCAGCATAACCCCTCAACGGTACATAGAACTGGTAGTTAGGAAGAAGCCTGCCTTCTGAATCTACAGTCATTGTGGAGAAGTCTGGGGTAAGACCGGACTCAACACGCAGCCTGTTAGTGTCGGCAATGATTGCGTCGATTTTCCTGGCAAGGCTCTCAAGCTCAGGAAGCTTTCCTTCATTAGCGAAGTCACGCAAGACTTCTTTCGCCCTAGAATTACTCATACCCGATCCACCATCCGGCATCTCTGGATTGATGGTGGCTATGTTGGCGTTGCGCTCCGTGGCGTGGCGCGCATAAAGATAGTTCTCGAAGTCATCAATGCCAACCTTGGAGTTGGCAACACCATTAACCATAGGTTGGTAAAGGTCTTTGTTGCGCTTCTCCAACATGTCGGCGGTTCTGCCGCTATTCAAATCTTCTTCAACGTAGGTGTTCATGGCCTGCGTTACGTCGCCGCCATTTTTCTTTACGCCATCAACGATCCTGGCGAGGGGCAACATCCGATCTTGGAACGCAACAAAGAAACTCTCAACCTTCTTTGGTGCATCCTTAAAGCCAAGCTGGCCGAACCGCTTACCCAACGCCCTGGCCGTGGCGTTGTATTCGATGTTTAGCTCAGTGGTGTTGGCCATGGCTTGCGTTAGGGGAGGCAGGCGCGTCCCAACAGGAGGCAGTCCACCAGTCGCGCCGTTGGCGATGGCAGAGAACTCAGCATTCTCTGGCGGCCTATTAATCGGGCCTAGCTCTTGCTTCTCTTCAAACTTAGCGCCGCCAACCTCTGCCGCCTGGGAGAACAAATCACTAGGGCTATTAAAGCCATTGCCATTTAGAGTGTTCCTTACGCTAGAGAAGAAGTCGCGCAGGAAGTTGATGAACCTAGTCATTGACGGCTTTAAGCCAGTCATTGGTGTACCGAAACGGGCAGCATCATGCAGCGCAGCGTATGTATAGGCTTGGGCTTCGCGTGAACTCAGCTTCCTATCGCCAATATACTCGTTCAAGTTATCCCAATAGTTCTTGCCAGATGCAGTCTTTGTGTTCCTGAGTTTGTTCTGGATGGACTTATCTATTGAGGAAATGGATGCGTCATTCTTGAATGAAGCCTCAGCCACCTTCTTAAACACAGGATCATACTTGGCGTAGTAATCCTGAAGCACATGGAATGCTTCATGCGCCCCAGTCTGGCGGGCAAGGGGAAGGGCTTCAGGAGCAAGAGAAATCTTAATGATCTGCTGAGCAGGGTCACGCTCACCAGCCGCGCCTTCACCACGCTCTATGCCGCTGGCCTTGGCATTCTTCTGCTGGGACTGGAGCGGCTTGATGAGGCCATTGATAAACTCAACGCGATGATCTGCGCCCTTGGGCAGAACCCTCGCCATGGAGTTAGCCGCAACGAACGCGCCATACATCTGGGCTGGATTATAATCAGGAGCCTTAATCACATCGTCCAGAGCGGCGGCGATGTTGCTTCCTTGCTTACTGGCCTTCCTAATGGATTCGATCTGCTCATTCACATAGGTCTGAGCGGCGGCAAGCTTGGCGGGTTCAGGCGCGGCGATTACGGGAGCGGCAGGAACAATAGGTTGAGCCTGCACCACAGGCGCGGCATTTTCCTCAGCCTTCGGCGCCTTAGCAAACTCCCCGGGCTGCCCAACCAAGTTGTAATAGACATC
>Ga0247723_1002239_pt1 | contig 10490 bp, 18 predicted proteins | sample MSEWelMarce5H_FC_FD_189079 | JGI IMG/M metagenome (GOLD analysis project Ga0247723, IMG submission 189079) | Subsurface sediment microbial communities from gas well in West Virginia, United States - MSEEL Well Study Marcellus 5H_FC | ecosystem: Environmental > Terrestrial > Deep subsurface >...
CGTCAATATGTATTGGCAGCAGATGATTCTTTTACAACAAATCCAGCTTTCTCACCAGTTTCATACGTCCGCGATGTTGCAACAAACACAAATGCAAATCGTCCGGTCATCGAAGCTTGCGGTGGATCACGTCCACTTAGCACTTATGGAATGACAGTATCAATTCCTAAAATCACTGCTAACTCAACAGCTGCAACAGTTGCAGAAGGTGGAGACCCAACAGGTACAACCGCGATTACCTCATCTTATGTGAACGCAACTGTAATCAAAAAAATGGGATTCCAACGCTACAGCGTGGAATTACTCGACAGGTCTGATCCAAGCTTCTATGAAATCATGTTGTCAAATCTCCGCGACGCTTATGCTCAAGCGACTGATCAGTATGTAATTGCACAAATTACTGCTGGTGGTACACAGGCAACAGCAACAGCAGCAGATTCAGCTGGCTTGATTTCATTCGTATCAACAGAGTCACCAGCTGTTTACAATGCAACAAAGCGCACAGCAACAGCATTTGTTTCAGGTACTTCTATCTGGAGCACATTACTTGGCGCAACAGATACAACTGGTCGCCCAATTTACAATGCACAGCCAACAACAATGAACGCTGGCGGAACTGCAAATCCAACAGCGATTCGCGGCAACGTACTTGGACTTGATTACTATGTTGATCCAAACATGGTTGCAACATCAATCGATGAGTCAGCATTTATCATCGAACCACGTTCAATCGAAATTTTTGAATCTCCAGCTCTAACATTGGCTACAAATGTGCCAACAACAGGCGAGATTGAAATTTCACTTTATGGTTATATTGCAGCGCAAGCCGTCTTTGCAGGTGGCCTACGCCGTTTCAACCTAACTTAATAGTTAGAAACTAAGTCACTCAGGGGGGCTGCCGGAGCCCTTGCAGTCCCTCTGAGTCTTTAGAAAGGATAACAATGTCACTCACTACAGTTGCAGAACTTCGCACAGCTCTCGGCGTAGGAACTCTCTACACCGATGCAGTTTTGCAATCCGTCTGCGATGCTGCTGATGATGTTTTGTTGCCTTTTCTATGGACTAACACGACTCCAGCAATAGCACACAGCAATATTGGGACAGTAGGAACTCTTTACTTTAATAATTACGTTCAAGATGTTTTTTATGTAGGTCAGTCAGTAGTTATTACAAAGTCTGGCACCAAATTTAATGGCACCAAGACAATCACCGGAGTTGGTGTAAAAAGCATTACTGTGACGACAACTCATACAAGCGACAATGCTTATCACCCAATCAATCCTTATGGTCAGGTCGCAGCAGATACTTATGTGGATTACACAACTATCCCAGCTATTCAAGAGGCAAGCCTTATGGTCTGCGTATCAATCTGGACTGCCCGTCAGACTAACTCAGGCAACGGCATGAACCCAGATGGCTCAATGGGTAATCTTTACTCAATGTCCTCGCAGCTTATTGCTCGCGTTCGTGGTTTACTTGCTCCATATCTTGACCCTCGTTCTATGGTGGGCTAATGCCAGCAATAACCACACTACGATCTAGCATTGCGTCAGCTCTTACAGATAACACCAAATACAGCGTGTTTTCCTTTCCACCGGCTACGCCTATTGCTAACTCAGTAATAGTCACTCCTGCTGATCCATACATTACGCCTAATAACAACACCTATTCAACTATTAGCCCAATGGCTAACTTTAAGATTTCTATCCTTGTCCCATTGCTTGACAATGAGGGCAACCTTGCTGGTATCGAGACCGACATAGTTAGAGTCTTTCAGCTGCTTGCAGCGTCCAGCATTGTTTTCAATGTAGGAAGCATCAGCGCACCAAGCGTTCTGAGTATCGCTTCTGGAGATTTACTTACTTGCGACATTGCAATAAGTACCCTAACGGAATGGAGCTAATCGATGGACGATTGGACAAAGGAGCAAGCCGACTTTCTAATCAAGATTGGTCAGCTTCCACCAGCACAAGCACCAAAACCAACAACTAAGAAAGACGAGGAATAACCTAAATGGCAGTATTCATGAGCAACTTGGTAGGCGTAAAGGTTAACACCGTCGATCTATCAGACCACGTCACATCTGTAACACTCAATCGTTCATTCGATGAACTTGAAGTAACAGCAATGGGCGATTCAGGACACAAGTTCGTAAAGGGACTTGAAGCATCATCAATAACAATCGACTTCTTGAACGACACAGCATCAGCTTCAGTTCTTGCGACACTTCAGGCTGCTTGGGGAACTAATGTCACAGTAGTTCTTCTTCAGTCAAAGGGAACAGCAGTATCAGCGACTAACCCTCTCTACACAGCTACATGCCTTATCAACAACACAACAGACATCAACGGCGCAGTCGGTGACCTGTCAACACAGAGCATCACATTCAACGTTTCTGGTACTGTTGCAGTTGCCACAACCGGCACATTCTAAACAAAAACTAAGGGGCTAAAAAATGGCAAAGCTAAAGGTAACAAGGGCTGATAACTCAGTAACAGAGTACGAAATTACTCCACTGATTGAGTACGCCTTCGAGCAATACGCCAAGAAAGGCTTTCACAAAGCGTTGATAGAAGATCAGAAGCAATCTGATGTCTATTGGCTCTGCTGGGAAGCAATCCGTCGTTCAGGTGAAACGGTTAAACCCTTTGGGGAACAGTTCTTAGAGACACTCAAGTCAGTTGAGGTCTTAGAGTCTGACCCTTTAGAGTAGATCGGAACTCCCTCACCTATCTCGCAGCTCGCTTGAGTTACGAGTATGGAGTTCCGTTTCAAACTATTGTCGAACTTCCGACAATGGCGTTCAAAGCACATATTGAAGTGCTCAAGGATTTAGCAAAGGAGCGAAGCGATGCCAGTAGAAATGCAAGGCGCGGTCGGTCTTCGTAAAGCTCTTAAAGAATATGCGCCTGAACTAGCCAAGGAAACACAAAAGGAAATTGCAGGACACTTACGCAAGGTTGTTAATCGTGCCCGTGGTTTCGTTCCTTCTGATGCGCCTTTAAGCGGCTGGGGTAACGATGCCGGAGATTGGGCTTATAGAGCCTTTGATTCAGGCACAGTCAAAAAGGGCATAGGATTTTCAACAACTCCAACCAAGCCAAACAAGCGAGGCTTTAGAAGTCTTGCAACAATCTTTAACAAGTCTGCTGCTGGAGCTATTTACGAAACAGCCGGACGTAAGAATCCTTCAGGATTGCCACCTGCACAACGCGTGAAGAAGTATCGCGGTGGTCAGTTTATTACTGAATGGCAAGGCGGTAAAGAAGTTAACAAATCTGCTAACCCTAATGCTGGTCGCCAGTTTATTGATTCATTGCCACCTCTTGTTGATTCACAGCAGAGCAATAGCCCGGGGCGTAGAAGTCGCAAAACTAAAGGTCGCCTTATGTTTAGGGCATGGGCTCAAGATCAAGGCAGAACAACCGCGGCGGTAATAAAGGCTATTCAAGCCGCAAACCAAACAGTTGTTGTAAAGACAAACGCACTTGGTGGAAAAACTTTTAGCGCAAGGGATAAAAAGTAATGGCAGGTATGACTGATCTAGCAATCCGCATTGCCACCACCCTTGACTCAACAGGTATCAACAAAGCAGACAAAGCTCTTGGCAAACTCCAGCGTTCAGTTAGGGGAGTCAGCGCAGCCATTGGTGCAGTAGCAATTGCTGCCTTTGCTAAAAAATCTTTAAAGGCTTTCGTAGATGATGAACTTGCTGCAACTCGTCTTAGCATGGCAGTTAAAAATTTAGGATTAGAGTTCGCTAATCCTTACATAACTACCTACATATCCAATCTTGAAAAGACTAGCCAAGTGGCAGACGATATGCTTCGTCCATCATTCCAGCGTCTATTGCAGCAAACTGGAAGCCTTGCCAAGTCTCAATCTATTCTTAACACAGCTATAGAAGTTTCCCGAGGCTCAGGTTTAGATTTAAGTTCTGTCTCTGAGGATTTAGCAAAAGCATACTATGGGCAGACACGATCACTAAAGAAGTACTCTCTTGGACTTACTGAGGCAGAGTTAAAGGCTAAATCATTTAGCGAAATTCAAGACATTCTTAACAAGAAGTTTGCCGGTTCTAATGCAGCCTACTTAGATACATACGCTGGACAGATAAGCATTTTGTCTCTTGCGTGGAACAACTTACAAGAAAACGCTGGCAAGGCTTTGTTTACCCTTGCAGGGGCTAGTGGAGACCAGTCCTCGGGTGCTCGCAGACTTGGCGGCATTATGGACGCTTTCGGCGTGGGCTTAAATGAAGCAGCAAAATTACTTAACAATGCGGCTATGGCTTTTGGTCAAGCCTATTTCGGCGTTGGCACTCCTCAGCCGGAAGCTGTACGAGCCGCAATACCAGGGCAAGAACTATTTCGTAAGTCGATGGCTAACGATGCCAAACTCAAGGCGATTGAACAACGACAAGCAAAACTTTACAAAGAACAATTAGCAGCAACCAAGAAGCTGACAGATCAACAAAAGAAGCAAGCCGCGCTCAAAAAGGCTGGCTCTATCTTTGACTTAGAGCAGGTAGGACTCATCGCTGCGCTTAAGGGTAAGTTGTCAGATGAAGATCGTAAACGCGTTGAACTCCAGTTTGCTTTGATTACTGGCAATGTGGCAGAGGCAACTAAACTTAGTTTTGAGATTGCTAAGGCTCAAGGATTGAGCAAAGCCTTAGCTGCTGACCTTGCAAGCATTCCTAATGCTAAGAATCCTTTTGAAGCATGGTCAACTTATCTTGACATGCTGGCAAAGAAAGCCGCGCTAGTGGCAAGTGTTGGAGGTTCACCAGCCATGGGTACGAACTTTATTAATCAAGTCATACAGCAATCAGGAGCAAGCGTTCCAGCTAGTAACGTTATTCCAATGCCAAAGTCATCTTCAATAGGCTCAGATTTTATGAATAGCGTTATACAGCAATCAGCATCAAATAAACCGATGCAAGTCGTTGTTCAAATCGATGGCAAAGCAGTTGCATCATCATTACAGAATTCTTCCCTTTCAGGTATTGGATCATTCGTTGACCGAGTAAGCGGCGGTTAACAATGGCTCTGCCAGCAACTATTTCTGTATCCTTCGACTTCTCATCGGGTGCGACATTCGGCTATCCCTTTACAATTGGATCAGCAGCATACGGAGTTTTAGGTACTGGCACTCTTGGCAGCGATACAGTCCCATTGCCAATTATTGACCTCACTCCGCAAGTTCGAAACATCACCATTGACCATGGGCGCAACGTACAGTCAGATACCTATGAGGCTGGTACAGCAGTCATTAGAATCATTGACCCTACTTCTCAATGGAATCCACAAAATACCAGTTCTGAGTTCTACCCTTACCTTGTACCGCTTCGCAAGATTCGCGTATCAGCTACAACAGCTACAGCGCAGGAAGTCTTATTTTCAGGCTACACAACAGAGTATCGATACTTCTATGACCAAGCCGAGCAGATGGCTTATGTCGATATTTACGCGGCAGATGCTTTTAGATTGCTAAACCTTGCTCAAGTCAGCACAGTTGCTGATTCAGGTGCAGGACAATCAACAGGCACACGCATTGGCAAGATTCTTGATGAGGTTGATTTTCCTAACAGCATGAGAACCATCAGCACAGGGCAGTCACTTTGTCAGGCTGACCCAGCCACACTTAGAACATCCCTAGCAGCAATCAAGAATGTTGAATTCTCGGAGCAAGGTGCTTTCTATATTGACGGCTCGGGCACAGCAATATTTAAGAGCCGCAATGAGGTTGCCTCATCTATCTCTGGCACTCCTATCGAGTTTAATCAGACCGGCGGTATCCCTTATCGCAATGTCGTCTTCGCATTCGATGACAAGCTCATTATCAACACAGCCAGTATTCAGCGCATAGGTGGTACAGCGCAAGTTTATCAAAACGCAGACAGCGTAACCAGATACTTCCCTCATCAATACAGCGCACAGGACTTGGTTATTGATACTGATACCAATGCTCTCAACATTGCTGCAACTTATGTCAGTACAAGAGCCGAAACGGTTATCAGAATCGATGCCATGACCGTTGATCTGTTAGATACGGCAGTTCCGACTGACACAATGATTGGCTTGGATTATTTCAGCAATGTTAGAATATCCAATATCCAGCCTGACGGAAGCACAATAGTCAAGACCTTGCAGGTGCAGGGGCTTAGGTGGGAAATCAGTCCAAACGCAATGCAAGTAACAGTTACAACACTTGAACCCATAGTCGATGGGTTCATCATCGGAAGCGCAGAACGCGGTATAATTGGCGTGTCTGCAATGACTTACTAAAGGAGAACTACCATCGCTACAGGATTCCCGAGCACGACCGGAGACATTTTAACGGCTGCCATGTTCAATGGTCTAGTGACCTTCACAGTCGATGCTGACCAAACAGGTACAAGCTACACAGCAGTCTTGGATGACGCTTATCAGGTTTTAGTACCTATGAACCGAGCAACAGCCATTGACTTTAAGATTCCTACTAACGCCACAACAGCCTTCCCAGTAGGTACTGCAATCACAGTTCTTAACAAGGGCGCAGGAACATGCACGATCAGCGCGGTCACATCCGGCACAACAACAGTTCTTTCAGCTGGAGCCACAGCAGCTTCTCCAACCTTGGCTCAGTACAAGACAGCAGTTTGCATTAAGACAGCAACAGACACTTGGTACGTCGTAGGAGCCATTGCATAATGATTGGTGCAATCACAAGTGGGCTCTTTGGACTGCCTAAGCCACCCGGACCGGCAGCAACTGGTGGAGACGAAACCGTAACAGTTGGTGGTTACACCTATAAACTTTTTACTAACTCAGGCACTCTAACTGTAACTAATGGTGGAACTTTTGAGATTCTAGTTGTAGGAGCTGGCGGCGGTGCTGGATACGACTTGGGTGGAGCCGGTGGCGCTGGCGCTATTGAAGGATCAGGTTTTTTTCAATCTCAAACATTAACAACAACTGGATACACAGTAACCGTTGGCGCTTTAGGCGCAGGTTCGACATCAAGCGGAGTACGCGGTTCTAATGGTGGCAACAGCTCGTTTGCTGGCACTTCTACAATTACAGCTTTAGGTGGCGGTGGCGGTGGTTCACAAGGTGGACTAAACGGCGCAACAGGCGGCTCAGGCGGCGGTGGTCGTTCTGACACAAATGGTGCAGCAGGTTCAGGTAATAACACAAACAGCGGCGGTAATGGAAGTTATGGCAACGCTGCCGGTGGCGGTGGCGGTGCTACAGCAGCAGGTTTAGCAGGTTCAGGCAGCGTAGGCGGTAATGGTGGACAAGGTAAAAGTTTATCTAGCATTGACAGTAATCTGACAAGTTCCAATTTTAGTTTATTTAGCGGAATGACAGTTATCAGCTCCGGCGGTGGCGGCGGTCAGTTTAGATCAACAGGCGGCACAGCCGGTACAGGTGGCGGTAACGGTTCAACTGCTGACTTTACAAAGGGCGGCAACGCAACATCATTCGGTTCAGCCGGTGGCGGTGGCGGTGGCTATGGCGCACCTGGTGGAGATGGCTTCAAAGGTTTAGTCGTTGTGAGGTACGCATAATGTCTAAGAACATGGCAGTTCTAAATAATGATGGAATTGTAGAAAACATAATTTCTTGCGCTGATGATATGGAAGAAAATTCCACACTCATTACATATTCAAATGCTAATCCTGCCTATATTGGCGGCGATTATGTGAATGGTTACTTCTATTCACCTCAGCCTTATTCTTCATGGACGAGAAATAAAGGCACTTGGATTGCTCCTGTGCCATATCCAACCGACGGCAATTACTATATATGGGATGAAGAAACTGGTAGCTGGATTGAAACCGATACTCAGTAAAGCCGGTCAACAGTTAAGGTTGCAAATCGATGATAGTTACCCAAGTCGAGATAGAACCTCGGATGGATGGATTGGCGATACTCGTCATTCAGCACGTCCTTCTGACCACAATCCTGATGCAAAGGGTATCGTGCGAGCCATTGATATTGACAGGGATTTGGCTGGAAAGAAAAAGCCTGACCTCATGCCTGACCTTGCGGATCAGATACGACTCTTTGCAAAGTCTGACAAGCGCATTGCTTACATCATATTCGCAGGAAAGATTGCTTCCCCTCGCATGGGGTGGCGCTGGCGTAAGTATTCTGGAATCAATCCGCATGACCATCATTGCCATATCTCTTTCACTAAGAAGGGCGATGCAGATGGCTCGTTCTTTAATATCCCAATGATAGGCGGCACACAATGAACATGAAGAACCCAGCAATACTTACAGCAGGTGCTTTCCTAGCTGCTTGGGGTGCATCTAACTTTGCACTCGATTATCGCTCTGTTCTATGGGCAGTCTTGGCTGGCGTATTTGGATACGCAACACCTAAACGATGACACAGGAAAACTTCTTTACTCTTTACTTTGCTAGTCTTGCAATCATTGGCGGCTTGGCTGGGTATGTCATTACTCATCTGCTGTCAGAGATTAAGCGACTCAACTCGCGTGTCGATGAGATTTACAACATACTCCTAGATAGATAATAAAGTCATGGCTAAGAAGAAGGTCATAGACCTAGACACTTACAACGCTTTAGATCAATGGGCTATATCTCTTAATGAAATGTACAAGGCTTTGCGTAGAAGCGGCTTTGCTGTTGATTTATGTCTAGCCATCATTACAGACCGAGATGCTTACCCTGATTGGATTCTGCCTAACCTACCCAATCGCATTGACAACATACCCTACGAGGATGATGACGAGGACTAATGACAGTCAAACGAATAGCCTGGGTCTCAGATATCCAAGCGCCGTTTTTTCATGAAGCAGCAGTCAAGAATTTAGGAAAGTTTTTAAGAGCTTACAAACCCCATCAAACAATCTGTATTGGTGACGAGATTGACCTTCCCCAGCTTGGTGGCTTTGCCCAACCATGGCAAGAGGTAGAAGGCAATATTGACGAAGATCGCAAACTAACCCTGGACATCCTCGAATATCTTGGGGTGACTGACGTCGTTGGTTCCAACCACGGCGCTCGCGTCTATAAGTCTCTATCGAAGAGACTGCCAGCATTTATGAATCTTCCAGAGCTTCGTTATGACAAATTTATGGGCTACGATAAAGCCGGAATTAAGTACCATCCCAACGGCTTTGACTTTGCTCCTGGTTGGCATACCTGCCACGGAGATGCTTTCCCACTATCAAACAAACCAGGTCAAACCGCTTTGAACGGAGCCTTACGCCTGGGCAAATCAATCGTGTCGGGGCATACCCACAGACTGGGGCTATCTGCCCATTCTGAAGCCTCTGGCGGGCGCTACGGGCGCATTCTATGGGGAGTCGAGGTTGGCAACCTAGTGGACCTCTCAAGCCCTGGAATGGGCTATACACGCGGTTATGCGAACTGGCAAATGGGATTTGTTGTAGGCGCACTACACGGCAAGCGATTCACTCCTGAGCTTATCCCTATTGACCCTAAGGACGGTTCATTTATTTACCAGGGCAAGCGCTATGGATGACCTTTACATGGACATCAAGCGCACCATTGACGACCAGGTTGACGCTACAGAATTGTTACCATTTCGTTATCAAAATGTGCTAGTTGAGGTAGAACTGCCGTTATAGACTGAGCCCAACAACAACAGAAAGGGCTCAAATGATTACTAATCATGATCATATAGTTATATTCTCAATGCTGCTTGGTTCACTTCCAGGATTTTTGATTGGATATGCCAAGGGTCACGAACACGGCAAGATTGCAGGGCGCATTGCGCTACGCCGCGAACAAAAGCAACTGGTTAGCCGATGAACGCCCGTGATTACCTCAACGAAGCGCGAGCTATTATCCAAGACCGAGGACTTGATTACGGTCACCCATCGGACAATATGCAGCGCACCGCCTCATTGTGGAGCGCATACCTCGAAATGCCAGTTAACGATTATCAAGTGGCGATGTGTTTGGCATTGGTCAAAATCGCAAGAAGCATGGAAACTGCAAAGTCAGACAATTACATCGATGGCGCAGCGTACTTTGCAATAGCCGGTCAATTACACACAGAGGAGAACGACCTATATGTTTAATTTATCTGAGTATCAGACTTGTGCAGAACGCCTTGAACTATTTTGGAAGGATAATCCGGATGGCAGAATTGACACAAAACTTATTGAAGCGAGTCAAACGCGCTTTATCGTACAGGCGTTTATCTATCGAACTGAAGCTGATCAATACCCTTGGGCTGCTGGGCTCGCAGAGGAGACGGTTCAGGGTCGTGGAGTCAATGCTACTAGCGCTCTTGAAAACTGTGAGACCTCAGCGCTCGCAAGAGCTTTAGCAAACGCAGGTTATAGCCCGAAGGGCGACCCATCGAAGCGCGCAAGTCGTGAAGAGATGAGCAAAGTAGCCGCCAAGGTTGCTGTTGTAGAGCAGGTTCAACAAGTAAAAGCAAAGATGGCAGATACCTCAAAGGAATATGTGCCAGTAGAGAAAGCGAGTGATCCGTGGACAG
>Ga0247723_1002240_pt1 | contig 10488 bp, 17 predicted proteins | sample MSEWelMarce5H_FC_FD_189079 | JGI IMG/M metagenome (GOLD analysis project Ga0247723, IMG submission 189079) | Subsurface sediment microbial communities from gas well in West Virginia, United States - MSEEL Well Study Marcellus 5H_FC | ecosystem: Environmental > Terrestrial > Deep subsurface >...
TATTTTTGCAATAGCTGAACGACTTTTTGAAGATCGTCAGATAATTAAATCTGAGAATATTGATTTTGATAAGTATTATAAAAATACAGATTTATCAGCTAATGTTAAATCAGCAACTAACTGGCTTGACGAGATATACCAGAATTACGTTGATCCTGAAAAGACTGACGATGCTGTTATGCCGTGGGAAAAGACGCATCAGGACGTTAAATTTCGATTAGGTGAGGTTACGGTATATGCTGGTTCTAACGGAGGCGGTAAAAGTCTTGTCACGGGGCAAATAGCGTTAGGTTTGATAAAACAGAACCTAAAGGTATGCATTGCTAGCTATGAAATGAAACCTGTAACTACCATTGTCAGGATGTTGAGACAGTTTGCAGGCGAGAATATCAACATACCGCTTACTCACGACAAAGAAGGCTACATTCGGGCTTTATTGGGTCGATTTACGGGTTTCATTGACGAGAATCTGTATCTTTATGACCAACAAGGTTCTACCACTCCACAGAAAACGATAGCAATGGCTAGGTATTGCGCTGTTGAACTTGGCATTAAGCATATCTTCATTGACTCATTAATGAAGTGTGTGGTCGCAGAGGACTCATTAAACGAGCAGAAGTCATTCGTTGACGAGTTGTGTGCATTAGCGCGAGATCATCACGTACACATCCATTTAGTCCATCACATACGTAAGCTAGTGTCAGAGGAGATTCAGCCCGGCAAGACCGATTTAAAGGGTTCTGGAAGCATTGCAGATCAGGTGGATAACGTATTCATGGTTTGGAGAAATAAGAAGAAAGAAAACGCTAGACGCAACAATGAGGACTATGACGAGAAGCAGCCTGATATGTTCCTAATGTGCCAGAAGCAAAGAAATGGTGAAGCTGAGGAGTTCTATGGAATGTATTTTGAACACAACAGCCAGCAGTTTATAGAGACGCTAGGAGGTCAGCCGATTGACTTTGATAATCGTGGAGCATTTCGTGCCTGATAACTCAGAACAGCATCGTCATAGGTGTGAAGTCAGGCAGGTATTAAAGTGGCGTACTCAGGATAGAAACAAAGCCATCGAATACTTGTCTATTGTCCGCAATAAGCGCGGAGATAGAACGGCTCAGTTGTTAGAGAAGGATTGCAAGGAACAATGGTCTAAAGGATCAAGAGGAGATGAGGGAATATGGCTATGACTAACGAAGAATACGAACAGGCTGTCTATGACGAAGGTCAGCGCAGGAGGCTGACATTTGATATGGAGGTACGCGCAATGATAAAGGAAGCAGTAGAAATTGAGCGCGAGGCGTGTGCGAAAGTGTTAGATAAAATGGCAGACGAGGCAGAGCGCGATCACGAACCGTCAGGATATGTGCGTTACTACCGCGAAGAAGCCGCAGCTATCCGCGCAAGGAGCAATAATGGTTTATAAGAAGGTGGACAAAGAAACGGCATTTTTTGAAAAAGTTGATAAAACTGATTCATGCTGGTTATGGAATGGAAGAAAAGATAGGTGTGGTTATGGAGTTTATTATGCAAATAAATTTATGCATAAAGCACATAGGTATTGTTATGAAATAACTAATAAATTAAAAATAGGTAAGCAAATTGCAATGCATACTTGCGATACTCCTAATTGCGTTAATCCAGATCATATAAAACTTGGAACTCATGCTGATAATCAAAAAGATAAAGTTAATAAAAATAGACAAGCTAAAGGCGAAAAAATAGCAATTTCTAAATTAACTCAAAAAGATGTTTTTGATGCTAGAAGTATGTATAAAAATGAAAAAATAACTTATAAACAATTAGCAGCAAAGTATGGTGTATGTAAAGACACAATGCAAAAAGCAATCAGAGGAATAAATTGGAGTCATAATGGTTTATAAACGTGTGGACAATATTCAAGTTCAGATTGTTAAGGCTTTACGTGATATGGGTTGTACAGTCCAGCATTTGCATGAAGTTGGTAAAGGCTGTCCTGACGTTATTGTAGGATTCAGGTCTAGAAATTACTTGCTTGAAATCAAGGATGGTGATAAAAAGGTACTTACTCCAGATCAAGTTAATTGGCATAAGCTCTGGAAAGGACAAGTAAACGTAGTAACAAGTATTGATGATGCTAAAACTCTAATATGGAAACTATCAGATGAATATCGATCCGAACGAAGCAATAAATTTTATGATTAAGAACTCAGAGGCTTATGCATTAGCTAAGGCTCAGGTAGTTTACTTAACGGAATACCGTAAAACAGTTAAATCTCAAGGAATTCTGCGTAGTTTAAAGAATACGGTAGTTGAAAAAGAAGCAGACGCATATACTACGGATGATTATAAGACGTGCGTAGAAGGGCTTAGAGAAGCCGTTGCTGAGGCAGAGAGATTACGTTGGATGCTTGTTGCGGCTCAGGCTCGTGTTGATTGCTGGCGGTCGATGGAAGCGTCGAATCGTGCTGTTGAAAGAGCGACTTTGTAAACGGATCGAAATTGTTTTCATCGTATAACAGCCATTCGTCTGCATCTTCATCAAAGTACATCCAGACACATGCTTCGTTATCGTATTTCCAGACTATGCCGTCATCATCCATTTGCATGAGCTCGACTTCTTCAGCCTCAAACCAGAAATCTTGTCCGTCGATAGATATGCCGTACATAGCAGCCTCCGTACCAAAATAGTAGCAAACCTAAATGAAATTTACGTTAAATAAAGGTAATAATATGGATAAAGTTTATTGCGATAATTGCAACTGGATTGGTGAGCGTGACGAAGTGCTGAGAGTGCGTTGCGGATATGTATTTGAAGATGCTGTTGACGTATGTCCTGAATGCAATCATGCAGAGACAATATCATCAGTTAAATCGTTATGGAGAAAGCGTCAAATTGACCAAGGATCAGAAGAAATACCTGTCTAAAGTAGCTGATTTAGGTTGTATAATTTGCTATAGGCTAGGGTATGCAGGGACTCCTTCTGAGATTCACCACGTCCGAGGTTTGGGTTTGGGAATGGGAGTAAGGAGTTCGCATTACGATACGTTACCGCTTTGTCCCGAACATCACAGAGGGAATACCGGTTATCACGGAATGGGACGTAAAGCCTTTGAGCGTCAGTATGAAGTTACTGAGCATGAGTTACTTAAACAAGTTAGGGAAATGCTAGATGATGAAGAAATCGAAAGCAGCTAAGAAGGTCGCTAAAGTCATGGGTGAGTACAAAGATGGAACATTGCACTCAGGTAAAGGCGGTGCTGTAGTTAAGTCTCAGAAGCAAGCTGTGGCAATTGCTCTTTCGGAAGCTGGCAAGTCATTACCTAAGCGTGGTCAACGCACATCTAAGAACAAGGCTAAGAAATGAAAACAGGACTCTATTCTGCAATTCACGCTAAACGTAAGCGCATTGCTGAAGGTAGCGGAGAGAAGATGCGTAAGGTAGGTTCTAAAGGTGCTCCTACTAAGGCTGATTTTAAACAGGCGGCTAAGACTGCCAAGAAGAAATGATTAAGCGTGGTAAAGAGGAGTTTGCTGGCTATAACAAGCCCAAGAAAACCCCTAGTCATCCAACTAAATCCCATGCGGTACTTGCAAAGGCAGGAGACGAGGTTAAATTGATTCGTTTCGGTCAGCAAGGGGTAAGTGGCAGTCCAGACGGAAGTAAGCGTAACGAGGCATTTAAGGCTCGCCATGCGGGTAATATTGCTAAGGGTAAGATGTCAGCAGCTTATTGGGCGAATAAGGTTAAATGGTGATTCCTAAGACATTAAATCTAGGCTCTGGCAAAGATTGGAAGGACTCATACTTTAATGCTGACATATTGCTTAGAGTTAATCCTGACTGGTGGTGCGACATATCTAAGGTCGAGTTTGGTAGCGTTATTGATAGCCATAGGTTTGGTAAGGTGGAGATAAAGAAAGGAATGTTTGAAAGAATCGTCGCAAATGACGTTTTAGAGCATATACCGGATTTAATTCAAGCAATGACTAACTGTAAGGACTTGCTTGCTGACAAAGGTGAGTTTCATATAAGCGTACCTTATGACTTGAGTCTAGGCGCATGGCAAGACCCGACTCACGTTAGAGCGTTCAACGAGAATAGCTGGCTGTACTACACAGATTGGCATTGGTACTTAGGATGGCAGGATAGATTTAACCTATCGTCAATGGAGTTTAAATTGTCAGACTTTGGTCAGGAAATGATGGATAAAAGCATTCCCGATCAGGAAATATTACGTACTCCTAGAGCAGTTGATTCAATGAAAGTTGTGCTGACGAAGATAAGTTTATAGTCAAGGTAATTTAAGTTTACAGTCTCAAGACGCATGAGTATTAGTTACAAGTGAAGATACAGATCGGTTCGCTGGTTGATGCTTTGCGCTAGTTCTCAGCCGTGTTGGGAAAGCGGATGCCGAATGCGCTTGTTGGTAATGACCGAAGGGAAACCGTTCGGGGCTAAGGACGCAGCGAGTACCAACTTTATTTATGGAGATAACTTGCAAGCAATCGTAATAGCCACGGTAGGTAGTCCAAGTATCCACGTACTATTGGAGAGTATTACTCAATATGCAAGAGAGTTGCCCGTTTACATTAGTGCAAATAGTCTGGAGTTGTGGGGAGAAGTTAGAAAGAGACTTGGCAACGATAGAGTTATCTTCCGACCAAATTTTGCTGCCAATTTCGGAGATGCGTATAATCAAATTGTCAGCTATGCGTTTAATACAGGGCATTACGATTCACTAATCATTGCTAACGATGATGTGGTATTGGCTCCCGATACTATTGAGAAGATGCAAGCAGACTACGATTACGTCAAAAAGTCATTTAAGGTAGGTTTCTTAGGTGCTCGATCAGATTACGTACTACCAGCGCAGAATATACGAGTAGCAGAGGAAGATGACGTATTCTCAGCGTTAAAATGGGAGAGCGAATTGCACATTAAGATGACTGATGTTATCGCGCCAATATTCGCGGCTATCAGTAAAGAGGCATGGGAGACAGCACAATTCCCTAGTACGAATTGGTATTCAGACAATATAATATGCCATGACTTAGGCAAAGCAGGGTATTTTCACTTTGTCTCAAGAGGTTATGTTCATCATGCAGGAAGTCAAACGGTAGGAAATGACTTTAAGAAATGCCATGAAGAACCAAGAGAGTGGATAAAGACTAACAGACCGGATATGTACGAGGTTTTCTATGGCTGACGGATTATTGACACAGGGTTTGAATTACATAGACCAACAGAAACAGGCTTTAGCGGCTCGTTTAGGTTTGTTAATGAATAATCCGCAGGAATTTGCTGCTCAGTTAGGTAGTGAGGCTCGTCAAAGAGCTGGAGTGGGTCTATTGGGTGAACCTAAGACTGCTCAGGATATGGCATCAGGTGCATGGATTAATAGTCCGTATGGTCAACAAGCAATGCAAGCTGGTAGCGGATTTGCTGGAACTACTGGAGGAAAGCCAACTAGTAAGAATTTATTTGATTTTGGGTGGTATCACGGTACTACTGGTGACGTTAAGCAATTTAGACCAGATTTATTAGGTGAGGCTACTGGAGCTAATAGCGCAAAACAAGGATTCTTTTTTGCTCGTGATCCTATTGCTCCTCCGGCTGAATTAACAAAAAAATCAACTGATCCTAAATCAATAGAATTTCTTAAAAAGTTAGGTAAAACTGACGAGCAAATAGCTGCATTAAATAATGTTTCTATGGAAGGTCATGGAGCGCATACAGCATCAGGCTATGCTCAGATTGGTGGAGATAGAGAATATAGAGAAGCAATGCGTAAGGCTTCTATTGCAGAAAAGCAAGGTAATTGGGCTGAATATGAAAAACAACAATCAATAGCAGAGAATTTTGCATTAAAAAGATTAGGTGAAAGTCATTCATTAACAGCAAAGCATGGAGATGCTAGAGAGCAAATGCTTGCAGATGTTGGCAAAGCATTAAAGTTATCTATACAAGACGTTTATGGTGAAGGTGGTTCAAAAACCGCAGCAGCATTACCTTATGGATGGTTTAATGATCCGGCTAAGATAAATGAAATTAAGAAATCATTAACTGGTAAAGCTGGTGGAGAGCAAGCCATTAAGTCAATTGATGCATTTAGGTCTGCTGTAGCTGAAAGATTGGCTTCTGATGCTCAAAGTGGGGCAAATGTTATGCCAGTTGGATTGAGATATAAGAATCCTATGGTTTATGACTTTAAAGGTAGCGCATATAGAGACCAGACATACAATGATTTAGTTAATCAGGCTAAGGCTGGTGGACATGACGCATTGATTTTAAGAAATACTTATGATCCGGGTGCAGGAACAGCCAAGTTAGTAGATGTTGGCGTAGTGTTTGATCCGGCTCAGATACGTTCTAAGTTTGCTCAATTTGATCCAAATAAGATAAATTCACCAGACATATTAGCCGCAGGAGTTCCATTAGGATTACTTGCAGGAACTAATGTAGAGATGCCTAAGAAAGACAAACGTAAGTAAGCATGACATCCAGAGGATAATGCAAAAATGGAAACGAACGAAGTTAAAGAAACAAAGAATAACTGGAAGGTTGGAGACGGTACTGCTGGACCCGGCAGACCTAAAGGTACGCCTAATAAGTCAACAGCTATCGTAAGAGAAGCTATTGCTAATCTACTAGAGCGCAATGCTCCTAACATGGATAGATGGCTTAATGAAGTAGCTCAAGATGATCCTTATAAGGCACTTGATCTAATGAATAAGCTAAGTGAATACCATATACCTAAGCTAGCTAGAACTGAGATAAGTGGCGTTGATGGTGCTCCTCAGCAGCACGTGGTCACATGGCAGAAATAGTTATCCCATACGCTCCTAGAGAGCAGCAAATAATCCTACACGATGCATTAGACGCAAATAGATTTGTTGTCGGGGTCATGCACAGGAGGTTCGGAAAAACTGTAGCTGCTATTAACCAGCTAATAAAACGAGCTATCGAGTGCAACTTAGAAGAGCCTAGATACGCTTATGTAGCTCCAACGTACACACAAGCCAAGAGGATTGCTTTCGATTACTTGGTTAAGTACACCAGACCACTAGGAGCAACAGTCAATATATCTGAGCTTAGGGTAGATTTTTGGGGTAGGCGTATATCTCTACATGGAGCAGATAACGCAGACTCACTAAGAGGAACTTACTACGATGGCGTAGTTTTGGACGAAGTTGGGGATATGAACCCTAAAGTCTGGAACGAGGTTCTTAGACCTGCATTGTCTGATCGCTTAGGATGGGCTTTGTTTATTGGCACTCCTAAAGGTAACAATCACTTTAAAGAGTTCAAGGATAGAGCAGCAAAGTCAGAAGATTGGGCATTGATTGAATTTAAGGCTAGTCAAACCAATATTATTGATGAGAAAGAACTATGGTCTGCTCGTCAGGAGATGGGGGAAGACAAGTATCAGCAGGAATTCGAGTGCAGCTTTTCAAGTCCAGTTGAAGGGAGCTACTATGGCAAGATTATTAACGATCTCGAAGCGAAGAATAGAATCACTACCATTGAGCGTGATAATCTGTGTAAGTCTTATGCTGCTTGGGACCTCGGCATTAGTGATTCGACAAGCATCTGGATATGTCAAACGGTTGGCAAAGAAGTGCGGCTTATTGACTACGTCGAAAACCACGGAGTCGGTCTGGACTGGTATATACGCTGGCTCAAAGATAACGACTACGAAGGCTTCACGCAGTTCTTACCGCACGATGTGGAAGTAAGGGAGCTAGGCACAGGAAAGAGCCGTAAAGAGGTTTTACAGGAAGCAGGACTCGATATAACAGTAGCTCCTCGTTTATCGATTGCAGACGGTATTCAAGCCGTTAGAAGGCTATTGCCGCAATGCTGGTTCGATCATAAAACTAAGACAGGTCTAGATGCTCTCAGGAACTACCGTAGAGAGTATAACGAGCGTCAGCAAGTGTTCTACGATAAGCCGCTTCACGACTGGTCTAGCCATGCTTCAGATTCCTTCCGTTATTTGAGTATAAGCCTTGACCAAGACGAGACTTCATGGCAGTCAGATTTACCTATTAACACGAAATGGATTGTATAATTGCGAAAATCCTAAGAGGAACGCATTATGATGGACGAAGGCACAGTTAAAGGTATTGTCGAGAACGAGATTGATAACTCGATAGGCTACATTGACTCAGAGACTACCGAAGATCGTAAGACAGCACTAGAGTATTATCTAAGGCAGCCATACGGAAATGAGATAGAAGGTCGTAGTTCAATCGTCACAGGTGAGGTTGCTGAGGCTATTGATGGCGCTTTACCGCAGCTTATCCGAGTCTTTACGACTACTGAGGACATTGTTTACTTTGAGCCTCGTGGTCCGATGGATGAGGAGACAGCTAGACAGGCTACGGATTACTGTAATTGGGCTTTCTATCGTGAGAATGATGGAATGCTTATCCTGCATAACTGGTTTAAAGATGCTCTGCTGCAAAAGGTAGGCGTAGTTAAATCGTACTGGGATGAGAAAACTGACGTAACCAAAGAAGAATATAAGAATTTGACTGAGGATGAACTGGCTTTATTGCTATCGGATCAGTCTCTAAAGGTTGTCAAGCAGGAAATAGAATATACGGAAATGCAGGACATGATGGGGAATGTTGTACAGATTCCTAGTTATGAAGTGTACGTACAACGTACGGAAGAATCAGGTCAGGTAAGGATTGAGAATGTTCCTCCTGAGGAATTCCTGATAAGCAAGTCAGCTAAGACTATCGAAGAAGCTACGTTCGTGGCTCACCGTCGATTGATGCCTCGTAGCGAATTAATTGCAATGGGTTACGATAAGGACATCGTTGACGATCTAGCAACATACAATGACTTAGAGTTTAGTCCTGAGCGTATTGCTCGTTTCCCTAATGGTGAGCAGCCAGACCAGAATACTAGCCTAGACTTTTCAATGCAGACGCTTGAGGTCTATGAGTGTTATATCCGTATTGATGAGGATGAGGACGGTATTGCTGAGTTACGCCGTATCGTTTACGTTGGCTCTGAGATACTGGAAGATGAGGAGTGTGACTACATTCCGTTCCATTCTTTGTGTCCTATTCCTATTCCGCACAAGTTCTTCGGTCAATCGCTGGCTGATAGAACGATGGATATTCAGTTACAGAAGTCCACGATTACTCGTCAGAGCTTAGATAATCTGTATCTAACTAACAACAGTCGAGTCGGTGCAGTAGATGGACAGGTCAATATGGATGACTTGCTGAACGCTACTCCGGGTGGTGTTATCCGCATGAAGAATCCGAACGCTTTGGTTCCGCTAACGGTGCAGAGTACATTCGGTCAAGCCATGCCAATGTTGGAATACTTGGATGCAGTTCAGGCTAAACGTACTGGCGTTAGTGATGCTCAGGCAGGGCTTGATCCAGACGTATTGAGTAATGTTACGGCTACTGCTGTGGCTGCAATGATGAAGTCTAATAGCGGCAAGCTAGAGTTAATCGCTCGTATCTTTGCTGAGACAGGCATGAAGTCATTGTTTAAAGGTCTGTTACATCTATTGGGCAAGTATCAGGACAAGCCTAAAGTCGTTCGTATGCGTGGTAAGTACGTGACGTTTGACCCTCGTACATGGGCGAATGAATACGACATTACGATTAACGTAGGTCTAGGTTCAGGTGATAGAGAGCAGAAACTAGCTATGTTGCAGATGGTTCTAGCGAAACAAGAGCAGATTATCCAGCAATATGGTCCGTCTAATCCGCTAGTTTCAATAGGACAGTATCGCAATACTCTAGCGAAGTTCATTGAATCGGCAGGTTTCAAAGATGCTAATGAGTTCATGAATGAGATTACGCCAGAGCAAAATGCTGCACTTTCTCAGCCACAGCCTCCATCCCCAGACGCACAGGCACAGGTTGCTGAGATGCTGGCTCAGGTGGAAAGAGAAAAGACTCAGGCTAAAGCTCAAATCGATGCGGCGAAACTTGACCTTGAGAAGCAAACACTTGAGGCCGAATATACGAGAAAAGGCATAGAAATGCAGATGAAGAACCAGAAGGATTCTGCTGAGTTGCGTATTAAAGAAGCTGAGTTAGCAGTTAAGCAATTGCAAGCTGTACTAGCGATGGATTTAGCTGATGAGGATACGAAGAACAAACAGACTGAGTTAACGCTAAAGGCTCTACGTGAGCTAGGTACATTGACTAGAGGTATGGCGTGAATAAAACAGAATGGGCAGTTAACTTACTGAGAGACGATTACTTCATCGAGATGATGGAAGAACTCAGAGGAATGGAGATAGCTAAGTTTCTGAATAGCGGCTATGGGGATATAGATACACGAGAAGAAGCGTATATCCGTCTTAGAGTCATAGAATCCATTGATAACTACATTCAAGGATTGGCAGATCAGAAGCTAATAGATGCGAAAAAATTAAAAATATTGTAGTCTGCATCGGGCAGTTCCCGATATAATTAAGGAAACATAAATGAGCGATACTCAGAACACGACACCGGAAGGTAGTGGTG
>Ga0247723_1002241_pt1 | contig 10486 bp, 9 predicted proteins | sample MSEWelMarce5H_FC_FD_189079 | JGI IMG/M metagenome (GOLD analysis project Ga0247723, IMG submission 189079) | Subsurface sediment microbial communities from gas well in West Virginia, United States - MSEEL Well Study Marcellus 5H_FC | ecosystem: Environmental > Terrestrial > Deep subsurface > Rock...
CTGCACTAGGTGATGATACTAATCCAGGTGCTATACTCCAAGTTGTTGCTGTAGAATCCCTTGATGAGTTTAATGAAGTAAATCCAAGATTGGTGCCACCTCCTGCTGTTGCCCAACTTGTAACTCCTAGTGTTGTTGAACTTAATACCTGTCCATTCACTGTGGGCAATGCACTGGGTAAAGTGTAAATGCCTAGAGCATTAGCAGCCGCTTTGATTTCAGTAGTTCCACTTGAACTACCAGATAGAATAACACTACCTTCTACTTCTAGTCCATTACGAACTGCAAAATTTTGAAATGCCATAATTCATTTTCCTTTTAAACATTAAACAATACTCTATACACACGCCAGGTTAGTGTGCCGCCGCCTACAACTGTGCCACTGATTAAAACATTGCCTGAACTAATGCTAGTGGCTAAAGTAACAAGATTACTACCAGTTTTCATATCACTGTAAGTGTTTATATATGAAGTAGTTCCATTGTGAATAACATCAATTTCTACAATTTGATAATCAGTGCCTTTGGTAAAAGTTACAGCATATTTTCCGCTTCTATAAGTTGCTGCCGCAAATGTATCAATTGTTGTATTACCAGCGGCATTACTTCCAGAAAAACTTGCTATATTAGTGCTACTGCCTTGTGTAATACTACCAATACCTAGATCAATATTATTGTTGTCATCAATGGTAACACCTGAATTTTGTATTAACTTGCCTGTGGTTGAATTAAATCTAGCCACTGCATTGTCTGTGGCACTGGCTGGACCAATTACATCACCTGGTGCCTCCCAACTTAAATTACCGCTGGTATCTGTGGTTAAGAATCTACCTGTAACACCAGGAACTCCTGAAGGAAACACATAACTTTGTGTGCCTGCAGTTGCTGGTGCTGATAGTTTAACAGTGCCGCTGGTGCTGCCTTCAAGGGTTAAACTCACTGGCAATATTGTATTACCGCTGGCATCTAACAATGTTAGTTCATTGACATAAGTGTTTGTGCCAGGAAAATCTGTGGTAGTTGGATTTGCTGGAGCAGTATACTGTCTAACATAAATTGGCTCATTACCATTATTACCACTAGCAATTACTAATGCACCATTATTGCTGCCTGTTCCGCTGGGATCATATCCGCCAATAAACCAAAAATCGTTGGCAGCAATAACACCACCAATACCTTTTGGACTCGTTGTATTATTAATACTTGTATTAATTTGTCCATCAAATACCCAACGCAGACCATTCCAAACTAATGTGCTGTCGGCTGCTGTGGCGCGAGCAGTTATAGTTGAACTAGCATAAGCATCATCATAATTTAATGTTAGATTGCCTTGTATTTTTGTATCAGTTGCACTTGTTTCTAATGCTACAATACTAGGAACACCGCTGTGTGTAACTTCTAAACTAAGTTTATAACTTTCTGCACCCAATGTTTTATTAGTCATTGCTGATAATAATTCGGCAGCACCCATTTTATAGTTGCCAGCAGTATCTTCTAAATTAAACTGTAGACCAGCACCAAATCCTAGATCAACAGTGCCAGCGCCCACATAAGCACCATAGTAGTTGATATAGTTGCTGTTAGCAGTTGGATTGGTATTTTCACCATAAACACTTAATCCAAGATTATTTGTCCATTTGTTTGTGGCAGTATCCCAGCATAATGCTTGTTGATCATTAGGTGTGCCATTTATTAATACATCACTTAGGTCATTTAATCTACCAGCCTCAGTGGGATTTGGTTGCCAAACAACAGAATTAGCATCTAAGTCAAAAGAACTATTGGCACTGAATGCTCCAAAGTTTTTCTTAACTCCTAAACGGGATTTTAAGAAATATCTGCGGAATATGTGACTATTGGCAGGTAATTCTGTGATAACTGAACTAATAACTGTGTCACTGGTAAATGATGGTTGATTACCATCAGGAACCATCTTTTTCAAGTATCTGAAATCACTGTCTACTGGCTTATCAAATAAAAGATCAGTGCCACTGGCAAATGTCAATGTAGAAACCATATAAGTGCCAGTGCCACCGGCTGTGGTAAAGTTATAAGTGCCTGATGCCTGAACTGTAAATGCTTTATCTAGTGTAACTGTATTACCACTTACGCCTACCACCATAGCATCTGCAGGGATACCAACTGCTGGAGAATTTAATCCAGGCTTTTGTCCAATAACTACATCGGTTGTATTATTTAATGTAACTGTAAATGAACCTGGTGCACCACCTGACGCAAATGTTTTTGTTGATATAGCAGTTTGTGTAAGTTGACTTTCAACAGTAACTCCACCTAGGTCAAAATAATCACCAGGATTGATACTGTTGTAAGTTACAGCAGTAACTGTCATTAAACTGCTACCAGCAGTGGCAGCATTGAGAATATAGCCAACTTGAGTCATTGCACCTGTGGCTGTGCTGGCATAAGAAATACTATTGTTAGTCACTGCGGTAATAGTTTTAACACCCCTATATCCAGTAGGCACTATATTAGCAATATTAACAACCTGCCCAATATCATAAGGTATAAATGTCTGCGTGTCAAATGTTAATGTTGCTGTAGTGCCATTGCCACTAGCGCCAGTAACTGTAACTTGGTTAGGAACAATTTTACCAGTAACACTATTTTCATCCCAACCTTCGGCAAAGTATATTTCTGCTTCATCAAATGGACCACCTGTTGCAGGTATACCAACATTAAATGTAAAGTTAGGAACACTGGCACCTGGATTTGCACCTGTAATCTCTGGATTTTCTGGTGGTGGTAAATTTACACTAGATACTAGATTACCAATACCAATATTTGCACTTGTTGAAAACTCTGTGATAGGTTCTACAGTATAAACATCTGGATTGTATTCTAAGGCCTGTATTTCAGCAACTAAGCCTTGATCACCTTCAATTTCTTTGACACGCATTACTCTAAAGTATTTTGGTGCCCAATCATACAAATCACTGGAAACAGCAATAATATCTCCGGCCTGCGCCTGTATACCATAGTGATTGCTAGTAAATTCAATGACTAAGTCATCACGACTTTGACGCATTTCTAAGTTAGCCAACAAATCCGCTTGCATACTGTTGTTAACTAAGTCTAGGCTTAATCTTAGTTCATTGTCTGGCTCATTAGGATTTCTATCTGCTGGATCTAATTCTATTCTAGCATAGGCTCGTTGATCCTTGTTGTATCTATTATAAAACTCCGCTTCTACTTTATTGTATAAATCTTCTAAGCGAGTTGAACTTAGTGTAATACCAGAAATAATATTATCATCACTGAATTCTAATGTTGATGCTGGCAATGTATAAAAGGTTGTTGTTGTTATTGTGCCCGAACTTGATGTTGTATAACGACCTATTTGACCTGTTGTTTCTCCAGCATTTAACGGAGTAATTTGTGCAGAGATAGTGCCAATTAGCGTGCCTGTGCTATTGTATAATCTCTGTCCTGGTTCAATTCTACCACTTGGAAATGCTGTAACAGTTAGTGTTGATCCACTGCGACTGGCTGTAAATTGTGTGCTGACATCAGTGCCTTCACCAGCACTAACAGCTTTCTTAATAACTGGGCTCCATAGACCTGTGTTTACATCATAGCTTAACCAAGCACCACCATTTTGCATAATAGTGTCTATGTTTGTTTTAACTGGATTGGCAGTGTCAATAACACCATTAATGCTGTAGCGTAATGTGCTTTGATTAGCTGTGCCTGCACCACCTGCTGGATCTAAGTTTGCACTGGTATATGTAATATCTTCTTCACAGAAATTATACCACGCAGTTTTTGCTGTTGAGTCAATATAACTTGGATCAATACCAGCACCATAACGTTCACTGGTCATATAGTCATACCATACATCTGCAGGATTGGCTACATTGTTGGCTAATTGGAATGTTACATTTGGCAAGCCAGTAAAGCCTTTGTCACCATTGTAAGTTAGTTTAACAATGGCAAATACTAGACCTTTCATCGCATATAAGTTTGTCCAACTGTCATCATTGTTTCCCCAGAAATCATAGGCTGCCTGTGTATTACCTGTTGATTGTGCTGGATAAATTTGATCTGTGGCAGCACTACTACCTGCATAAACACGCAATTCAACTAGACTATTATTATCAATGACGAAGTTAGTGTCAATGAAATCTTCTTCCTGCGCCTGACCACTGCCACTGCCCACGCCTGTGGCTGTAAATATTTGCCCAATGTTATTTGTCTGTGCACCAATGGCAGTAAAGTCTGTGGTGCCTCGTTTTGTGATAATATAAGTTTTACCCACAACAAAACTACCTGCTGTAACAATGGCGCCATCAACTACTTTTCTACCATCTTTGACTTTGTGTGCATTAGTTGTAGCATCAACGGCTGTTAAACGTAGGTCATTCCATAATACACTTTCAATGCCATAACTTGGAGTTGTTAAGTTATTAGTGTATTCACTGAGAACAATACAGTAATACATTGTGTCATTGTCTACTCCACCTAATGACTTTAATCTGGCATCAGTGATAATACCATTTACATAAGCACTTCCATAGACAACTGGAATTTTATTGTTGGTTGCTGGAGGAACCTGTATGCGTCCACCTTGATTCTGTGCCGCACTGTTCTTACCTTTGTTAGGGTTGCCATTAATAACTCTTGATGTTATATAAGCGGCACCCACTGCGATAATGCCACCTACAATAGTTGCGGCTGTGCCCACTAATCCAATTGCACCTGCTACATAAGCACCAACGGCTGTAAATATCGGCATAATTAAAACTCCAATCTATAATAATTGTAAGCAACACCGTCTGGAGCCACTTTCTTTTCTTTGGTTGCTTTTACTAGCACACGCTGATATAATTTTTCAAACACTGGATCATTGCCATATGTAGTGATTGCACGAACTTTTAATCCTTGCACATAATCAATCAATTTATATATATTTCTAATAAACGCAAATGCTGTCAGTTCTTGACCCATACTGTGAAACTCTACTTCATTGTTGTTAAACTTTAAGAAAAACACTGTGTTGCCTATGCGTATAAGTTTTGCTGAACTATCTTTGCTTATAAGTGTATTTAACTTTGAATATTCCTTGATGGCAATTTTGTTGTCTTTGTATTCATTGAGATAATAGTTGAAGACTATCTCATTTATTTCTTTATCTTTTAAATCATCAAATCGCATATCTTTTAATCCTTATGCACCGTATTCATAACCGTAGGGATTATCATTGTTGCTACCACTGCCACCACTGCCACCACCATTAACATTACTGACAGCATTACCATTATATTTCTTACCAAAGTCAAAAGTGCTGTTAAACAATGTGTCAACTCGGTCCATACTTTTATCAGTGGCACTGTTACCTAGTTCAGGCCAAACAAGTTGATAATCTTCTCGGTTTGTTCTGCGTCCGCTTATTTTATTTTCAAGCACACCCATAATACTACTTGCAATGATTGTAATAGTATGAGTAACTTCTGGACTTTCACCTGTGGTATCTAAATCTTCTTGCACACTAAAATTACTGATAATGCCGGTGAATCTACGATATACTGCATCTGTGATAACTTCCTGTGTAGTGTAATCAAAGAACACACGATAAATGTTTACTTCACCGCCTTTGATCTGTGTGCCCAATGTTGCGGCAATATAACTTGGAGGTATTGCACTTAGACCAAGTTGTATTTCATCATTGGCATTACTAATATTACTTTGTATTTCACTGACAGATAAAAATCCTGCCAATGCTTGATAAGTGTTACCATTATAATCCACAGACTTATAACAGTTACTGACATAATAAGTTGTGCCATCTAATGTTAGATCAATTAAAACACCAAACTCAATTTTGCGTTCTGTGTCTACTTCAGGAATAGTAATTGTCATAGTATTTCCTCAATTAATTCAATGTCGCTGGTAAGTTCTACAAGCTGTCCAGGTAGATATCTAATCTGTGGTAGTTTAGTAACAATAACATTAAACATTCCAGCTCTAGCACCCACTGTTAGACTAGTAGTTCCTGTAAGTGTAGTAAGAAATCCTCTGTGAATTGGTATTGCAAAATTTGGAACATCTGTTCTACTACTGCCATTAAATATTATTGCACCTGCTGTGTTTGCAGTTGTGCTTTGTATTGTAATTTGCGTTGAACTGTCTATGCTGGCAATATAAGTTATGCCTCCAAAACTACCTGTGTTAACTCCACTTTCTGTGACAATTTGTCCAACACTTAATCCAGTTGTATCAGTAATACCAGTAATAGTTGTTCTAGTTGTTGTAGTAGTCCAAGTTAATGCAGTGTTTGGAAAAGTAACTGTAGTTCCGCTGGCAGTTATTGTTCCAGTAACACCTGAGGCTGCTGTGGGCATTATAATATCTTCCGTGGCATAGAATGGATAGCGACCATTAAAGGTTCTAACTAAATCGCCTTTTTTAACAATATAAGTTCCTGCTGTTGGAGCATTTGTGCCACTATATCCCATAATAATTCTAGTGCCTGCAGTTGAAGTTTGAGCAAGTATACCATCTAATACTCCATTGTTACTGCTAATATCAGCGCCACCTTGATATTGTGTAAGCCAAGCATTATTTGTAGGTAATCCAGTAGTATTATCCCAATTACTCAATCTCATACTATGTGCTTCATATTTGTCTGCATCAAACAATGGTTCAAATATTTCTCTATACTCTGCGGCAGTCCATATTGGCTTGGGTGTTACAACAAATCTAAATGGATTTGCCCAGTTGCGACTGGCAGTGCTAATGCGACCACTGCGACTGACATTTTGTGCCACTAACTTGCTACGATTAACTTCTACATTAACCGCTGTGTCTATAATATCCTGTAATGCCATTATCTTCTACTCCTTATTGGCATCTGGCGACGCCCTTGTTCTGCTACATTGTGAATAAACTCTGGATCACGAGCTAACAAACTTCTAAAACTACTGGCATCAACTGCCTGTATTGCGTATGTAACTGCTGTGTTGTTATTGTTAACAACGGGTTGTCCACCTCCTAATTGGTGATTAGGAATAATCTTACCTGCGCTTTGTGGAACAAATAATTCTGGACCACGCTCGCCTACAATGCTGGGTTGATTTAATGGAGGATAACCACCATTGGCAAAGCCAAATAACTTACCAATACCACCTAATATTCCACCACCACCGCCACTGAATAATCCTGACAGCATTTTCTGTGCCTGCACTCTAGCAAAGTCTGCAATCATTGAGTTAGCAAGATCCTTGAATGATAACTTACCAGTTTGAACAAACTTAACAAAGGCATCTTCAAAACCTTTGGTAAATGTCTGCATTTGTTGTGCGGCATATTCAGCATCAGTTTTAATGTTGTTGCGGAATTTCTCACCTGCACTAATCCAACCATAGGCAAAACTATCTTGTTCTGCTTTTGTTGCGGCAGCGTTTTGTTCAATCTTAGCTCTGCGTTCATCATAGAGTTTATTGATTTCTTCCATACGCTGTTTCATACCACCAACACCTTCAAATGGTAAGTTTTGTATTTTCTGTATTGCTTCTAACTGTGTTTTGCGCTGTTGCTCTAAGTCAAATAACTTTTTAATATTTTCTTGATCACTACCACGCAGGTTTTGAATGCTCTTTTCAAGTTGCTCACGCTGTGTAGTTAGTGCCAATGCTTCTGTTTGTGCTTTGACCTGTTCATAGGCTGCCAATACTGCTTGGTCTTGTTGACTTTGGAACTGTGCTATTTCACGGGCATACTCAGCCTGTTGTTCCATCAAGTCAATAATGTTTTTAATCTCTTGTTGCTGTCTTGCGTATTGTATTGTGCGTTCACGAGTTGTGTTAAATGCCTCAATCTCTTGGCCTTTTAATACTTGTAAATTAGCAATCTCTTTGTTAATTAATCCTAGTGTCTGACCTTTTGCACCTTTACGCTTGTCTTCTAAGGCAGCAGTTTGATCAGCATAGCGTTTGTTTATATCCGCTAGGCCTTTCATTGTTTCTACTTCTTCTTTGTTCTTACCTAATATATCTACTTCTAATTGATATCGTTTTATATTGTTATCAGCAATTCTACGATAGCCATCTGCTAGACTGTTTATAGAGTTAAGTTGTCCAGTTAGTTCTTTGCCTACTTCTACAGGGCGAGTTGTTGCTGGTGCAAGTCCAGCATTTTGTCTTGCTAATCTTGCTGTTTCTGCGGCACTTTGGTCATCTGGACTACCTACAGTGCCACCACCACCTAAGCCTGTTGCGGCTGCTAGACCACCGACAATACCTGCAATCAATCCACCTACACCACGCAATATTTTCATTACTGTGCTATTGGCTGCAAATGTTCTAGTAATTGTTGCTCCTAATGAAGAAAATAGTCCAGTAAGTGCGCCCACACCACGACCTATTGTTCCAATTGCACGAACAATTAATCCAAAACCTGTGAAAGCAAATGCTGCCGCAATAACAACAGCCAATCCTTTAAGCAATGTAATTAATGTTTCCATTTCTGCTTTACTTTTGCTAATATTGTTAACAAATTCAACCAATGGTGCTGTAATAGTTAAGAATGCCAATCTAACATTGTTCATTGCTTCAGCAAAGTTGTCATTTAACTGCGCGGCCTGATTAACAGCATTGGTCTGTTGTTCAAACTTACCACGCAGTTCATCCATCTTAGCGGCAAGTTCTCCAGGACTTACACCTGCCATACTCTTACCAAATAGTTGAATTGCTATGGCTGTGCGTTGTGCTGGATCTGTGATGTTTTCAAAACCTTTTACAGTTTGATCTAGTAAATCTGCTGTGCTTTTGCTGCCAATATCTTTAAGACTTACGCCTAACTTACCCAATGCTTCCTGTGTTTTATCACTGCCACTTGCGGCTTCATCAATGCTTTTATAAAATTCTGTGATGAACTTACTGGCATTTGCACCTTCACCACCTGCTGCCTGTAATGCTGCCTGTAATTCAATAATACGACTAACACTTAATTCAGTGGCTTTACTTAGATCACTGATAGCATCGCTGGCACTTATAGCACTACGAGTTAATCCCACTAATGCCGCACCAACAATAATACCTTTTAACTTACCAAAACTAACAGCAAGTTTTTCGCTGGTAGCATTTAATTTACTAAATGAACTGTCAACATCTTTAGTTGCTGATGTAGCATCTTTGGCAAAACTTTGTGTAGCATTGTCTGCTGCCTTGATACTGCGAATATAACCTTGACTGTCTAGTTCAAGTGTGACTGCTAAGTTTGCCATTATTTGATCTTCCCTATTAAATTATCTATGCGTTTTTGTAAAAACTTTTCAGTAGGACCACTCATACCTTTTGGTGCTTGACGGCTGTAACCTTCATCAAGTCTCTCGGCATAGTTGTAATTAGCATCAATGGTAGAACCACGCAGCCTGGTTGAACGACGAGCATTGCCTGTGCGTATAGGTGTGCTGTCAACAAAATAGTCATAGGCTTCTTTTGGCAGCGTTTTTGCTACCTTTTCTGCCTCAGCAAACAGTTTGCTTACTTCGCTCATATTAAAGTTTAGTGCCATCTTGTTTATTGACCCTTTCCATTGCTGCCATCAACTCTTGCTGACTGGCGTTTACCGGTGCTTTCTTACCATCTGCCTTGTCTTGAATATAAGTTTGATATCCTAGTGCGGCATCTAATACTACTAAATCAAATGTGGAAGCCTTGGTCATTACTTCGCTGGGCAATAAACTATAACGCTTCCCTAAGGCATCAATACTGAGTAACATACTCATTTCAACGCCTTCGGGATCTAAGGCTTCCTGCGTTACTTTCCCAATGTTTCTACTACCTTACCTATTACTCTAGTTAAAATATTACTGGGCAATAAGTATCCATCCTTGACGATTGGCGTGCCATCTTCATCAAGAATCATTTTGTTTACAATCTCAACCATATCACCAAAGTCTTCACTTTTCATTGTGGCCATCTTTACGAATACATCCATACCGGTGCGATCGTAGATCCAAAACTCAAGTGGCTCACCATATTCTTTGATGGTGTCTTCATCCGTGAGTTCAACTTTTACTAACTCTGGTTTTTTGCTTAGTTGTGTTAATTTCATTTCATATCCTCATATCTTTGTTTTAAGTAGTGAACTGTTGCTAGTGCAAACTTCATTCTTACTTCTGATTGTTCTAGATCTTTTCTAGCGCATCTTATTTCACTTAAAGCCTTAGCGACTTCACCTTCTATACTACGCAAGATTTCTTTGTCCGTTTTATCGTCAAATATCATCATATCTCCTTGCTGTGTTATTTATGCTTTAAAACTCCAAACAAAAACCCGCCGAAGCGGGTTAATGCCTTCCCATCCCTGAGAATATTAAGCTACTGTGTAGTTACCTGTTACAGTTAATGTAACTGGTGATACCCAGACTGGAGCGTCTGCACTTACAGTTGGAGCTAGACCAGTAATGTAAGCAACACCTGTTAAAGTCTTGCCTGCACCGCCTGTGCTTGTATCACCCATATAAAG
>Ga0247723_1002242_pt1 | contig 10484 bp, 17 predicted proteins | sample MSEWelMarce5H_FC_FD_189079 | JGI IMG/M metagenome (GOLD analysis project Ga0247723, IMG submission 189079) | Subsurface sediment microbial communities from gas well in West Virginia, United States - MSEEL Well Study Marcellus 5H_FC | ecosystem: Environmental > Terrestrial > Deep subsurface >...
GTATGGTGAGGGAGTATTAAATAATCTCATTGACAAGATTGAAAGAGCAGGTGGAACATGCAGCATTCTTTCTGAAGAAACTAATTGGTTGGAGATAAATTATGAGTAAATCATGGGTTATTGATGTGCAAGAAAATGCTGATGGTGAGTTGTTCATTGAGTTGAATGACGAGATCCTTGCAGGTTCTAATTTGAAAGTTGGCGACGATGTCATTTGGGAAGATAATAAAGATGGGAGTTGGACTTTGAAGAAATCAGATAAAGTTTGGGTAATGGTGGAATGTATTTCTATGTTCCGTCAACGATATATGGTTCAAGCACCAGCGAGCAATCCTGAGTATGCATTGGATGATGTAACTTGCGAAACTGCCAAAGAGTTTTCTCAGGAACATATTGGTGAAACTATTGTCAGCCATCGAATTATGTCGCATGAAGACGCACTGAAACTGTGCGATGAAGACAACGACTATACTAGTGGTTGGAATGAAGAACAAAAACTTAGAGCATTCTTTACAAAAGAAGGCGAGAAGCGAGATTATTAATGAAAGTTTATATTAGCAATTATCGACATCACTGGATTAGTCCTTATACTATTCTCGAGAAAGTTTGTTTCTGGGAAAAAGATAAAGATGTATTCTATGATCTAGAAGATACTGGTAAGGGTCGCTATGTGAAATGGGTTAATTTCCTTAATCCAATTTGTGTAGCCATTCAGAAGTTTCTTGACTTTGTTCATCCGAAAATTAACTATGTTAAGATTGACTACTATGATACTTGGAGTATGGATCAAACATTGAGTCCGATTATTCTTCCAATGTTGAAGCAGTTACAAAAAGATAAACATGGTGCACCCTTCGTTGAAGATGAAGATGTTCCTGAAGAACTCCGTTCAACTTCTGCGCCAGCAAAAGAGAATGAGTGGGATACTGATGACAATCACTTTAAACGATGGGACTGGGCACTTGCTCAAATGATCTGGTCGTTCGAGCAATTGAATGACGATGACAATGATGCACAGTTCCATACTGGTGTTCATGATAAGAAGTCAGTTGCTTGTGCTTGGGATGATAATGGCAAAGCAACTATGTACCAAATGGTGGATGGTGAAAATGATACCTCTCACTTTGATGCCGATGGTTATAAAGCCCATCACGAAAAGATCCAAGTAGGATTAACTTTGTTCGGAAAATATTACAGAAACTTATGGGATTAAATTATGAAACATTGGACAACACTAAACAATATTGAAACTGAGATCATTCGTTTGAACTCACTAACTTCTCTTTATAGAGTATTAGCATCTGGAGCAGAAGAATCTACTCCAGCGGATATCCGTGAGTCTTTGTATTACATTGAATCTTCATTAGAAGATATTTCTTCTAATCTAAACGCAAACTTCTATTCTTTGTGGGAAGACATCCGTAATGATTCATTTGATGAAGATACAAAGAAAAGCAAGAAACAAAAGAAACAAGATAAGGAATAATCATGCCTAAGTTTACACTAATCGCAGAACACAAAGGTTTGTATGCAGGAGATGTTGAATCAAGAACAACTCATGAATTTGAAGTTGACTATCTACCAGATGCTTTACAAAACATAGAACTATTCCTTCGTGGTGTAGGATTCGTCTTTGACGGAAATCTAGATATTGTAAATGATTTTGAAGAACCACCTGAGTGGCATACTCAGGCAGATCCAGAACTCTATGAAACTAAATCACAGTATTATTTCGATACTGAAAGGAACAAATAATGGGAATGCCACTTGATGTATTAGTTTTTCTAAATGCTTGCGATCAGAAAGCGAGTGTTGAGAATTCTTCTTTATACCACAATCTGATTGTTGAGGAATATTCTGAGTTTATTCATGCTCGAAGAGATAATGATGAACCTGAACAACTCGATGCTTGCATGGATATGATCTGGGTTATTCTTGGATTCTGTCACATGAAGGGTTATGATATCCAAGGTGCTTGGGATGAGGTAGTGAAAACTAATATGGCAAAGGTAGATCCAGTAACTGGTAAAGTCCGTCGTCGTGAAGATGGAAAGATTCTTAAACCTGAGGGATGGTCTCCTCCTGACATGAGTAAGTTTATTAAAAAATGAAAGAACGATTCTGTTGTGACGATTTGTGCCAACAAGGAAGACACTGTCCGAATAGGAATGAATACCATTGGCGATTTGTAAACCTGTTTCAGTCTATAAGGAATTTGTATGCTAGAATGTTTAATCGTAGGTGATAGTATTGGTGTTGGTATCGCTAATGTTCGCAAAGAATGTGTTGCTTATGTTAAGGGTGGTATTAATAGCAAGCAGTGGCTGGACAAAAATATTCAGAATACTCCGCTACAAGCAAGACATGTAATTATTTCTCTTGGATCAAATGATCACAAGTATGTAAAGACGCAAGAAGAATTGCGAGTGATTCGTAAATTGACTAATGCTCAGCGAGTGTTTTGGGTAATGCCTAGCGATAAGTTTCCAGAAGCACAGTCAGCAGTATGGCATGTGGCTAATGAAAACAATGATATTATCCTAAGAACGAATCGTATGCAAAAAGATAATGTCCACCCTTCTTGGGCTGGATACAAAGAATTGAGTAAGGCTACAGAATGATTAAGTTGTACTTAGATATGGATGGTGTGCTTTGCAACTTTGACAAAGCATACAAAGCACTTAGGACTGGTGCTGAAGATAACCCTAAACGATTTAGGGCAGCAGTAATGGATTACAAGATCTTTGAAGATTTGGAATTTATGCCAGACACACAAGAGTTGTTGAACTATGTTTCTAAATTAGATAAAGATATCACAATTGAAATCTTAACTTCTAAAGGAACATTTGATGTTGATCAAGGTAACGAAGCATCAAGACAAAAACAAAAATGGCTAAACAAATGGAACATTCCATACAAAGCCAACTTTGTTCGTTCTAAAGAAGAGAAGTCAAAGTATGCTGATGAATTTTCTATTTTAGTTGATGATTCAGTGGGGTGTATCACTCCATTCATCGCAAAATCAGGACATGGTATTTTACACACTTCTTCTAGTAGTTCAATTCAACAGATTCATGATACCATCCGTGGTATTCGTGGTTTGCGTGCGTTGAAGTTTAGTTATGATGATATGGGTGCTTACTAATTATGAATATTTTTTATCTTCACGAAGACACTAAAGAATGCGCAAAGCAACATCTTGACAAACATGTCGTTAAGATGATTTTGGAATATGCCCAACTTCTTTCTACTGCGCATCGTTTACTCGATGGGTATGAGTATGAAGGTAAGTCTATTTCAGGTCGCAAAGCAATGCGTTGGAAATTAGATGACGAGCGTGAAGATAATTTGTATATGGCTTCACACATGAAGCACCCATCTGGTATCTGGTGTCGTCAATCATTAGATAATTACTGGTGGTTGTATAATCTGTGGCGAGATCTCATGAAAGAATATACATTCCGCTATGGCAAACACCATGTTGCAGAAAAGTTAATTCCATTTTTGTCTTTTCCACCGAATAACATTCCAGTTGGTGTAGCAACCCCAATGCCACAGTGCATGCCAGAGCAATATAAAGTAATTGGTGATTCTATCCAAGCGTATCATAATTATTATATCAATGATAAACAACCATTTGCTGTTTGGACTGATAGATCAATTCCAGAGTGGTATGTGAAAGAGTGGAATAATAGAAATCACAAACAAATTGCTACTACAGCGAACAGTAGAGTGAAGTCTAAAATGATTCCCTTATAAATACAATTATGCCTACCTACACTTTTAGAAACACTGAAACTGGCGAAATCTTCGATACAGTTTTGTCAATGTCTGAGTACGATTCGTACAAACAATCCCACCCCACCCACGAGAGATACTATGATGGTACTGCGCCAGCCATGGCATACCGCATTGGTACTCCAAAAATTCCTGGAGGCTTTAAAGATGTATTAAACACCATTCACGAGAGGACACCTGGAAGTACCCTGAAGAATAATACAACAGGGAATATCGGAGGATAATTTTAAGGAACGCAAATGGCTCGTAAGTCTACCCTATCCGTAGTAGAAAAAGATAATAATAATGAAATCCGTGAGTCAAAACCTGTAGCATCTAATCAGTTACGATTAAGATTAGACAATTTAAAAACCTTTCAACCACTAACTGATAATCAAAAGTTATTTTATGATGCTTACAAACGAGGTGATTATTTCGTAGCATTACATGGTGTGGCAGGTACAGGAAAAACATTCATTGCTCTTTATAAAGCAATTGAGGAAGTGTTAGACAAATCAAATCCTTTCAATAAGATTATTGTTGTTCGTTCAGCAGTTCAATCTCGTGAGATGGGTCATCTTCCAGGAGATGCCAGTGAGAAGATGGAAATTTATGGTCAACCATATCGTCAAATATGCCATCAATTATTTGATCGCAAAGATGCTTGGGATCGTTTAGAAGAACAAGGACATATCCAGTTTATCTCTACTTCTTTCATTCGTGGTATGTCGTTCGATAATGCAATCATCATTGTTGATGAGATGCAGAACTTAAACTATGATGAGATCGATACAGTTATGACTCGTGTTGGTCATATGTCTAAGATTATTTGGTGCGGTGATTATCGTCAGACTGACCTAAATAAACGAAAGACCGATGTCAGTGGTATTCTCAAATTCTTCGACATTGCCCAACATATGAAGGCATTTACTCGAATTGAATTTACTGTAGATGATATCGTTCGTTCATCGCTAGTCAAAGATTATATCTTGGCTAAATTAAAGTTCGAAGATTACGAGGACAGAAAATGATTACAGCAGAACAATTTAAACACCTATTCCCTCGTGCGCAGGATCCAGCATCTTGGGCAGAGTCCATGGCAAATGTATTTCCTACCTATGAGATTGATACACCACATCGTATTGCTGCCTTTTTGGCGCAGTGTGGTCATGAGTCTGGTGGCTGGACTGTATTTGAAGAAAACTTAAATTACTCAGCACAGGGGTTGAATAGTATTTTCAAGAAGTATTTCCCTACACTTGAATCTGCTCAGCCATATGCTCGCAAACCAGAAATGATCGCCAATAAGATCTATGCTAATCGCATGGGCAATGGTGCTCCAGAAACTGGTGATGGGTATAAGTATCGTGGTCGTGGACCAATCCAGTTAACTGGAAAAGATAACTACAGAGCATTTGCCAAAGAGATGTTTGAAGACTGGGAAAATCTATTTGAGAATCCAGACTGGGTTACATCTGATCGTGACTTCGCATTGATGTCAGCAATTTGGTTCTGGAATAAAAATAAACTTAATGTCCAAGCAGACTCTGGCGACATCAAGTTAATGACTAAGAAAATCAATGGTGGATACATTGGTCTTGAAGATCGTATCAAACACTACAACGAAGCAATTCATTTGCTGACATAATGGCTTACTCCGACAAAGTTCTTGATCACTACGAGAATCCACGAAATGTGGGTTCTCTAGATAAAAATGATCCATCAGTCGGTACTGGAATGGTCGGAGCACCTGCATGCGGTGATGTGATGAAACTTCAGATTAAAATTGAAGATGGAATAATCACCGATGCAAAATTTAAAACATATGGATGTGGTTCAGCAATTGCGTCAAGTTCACTCGTCACTGAATGGGTCAAAGGTAAGACTTTGGATCAAGCAATGGAGATTAAAAATTCTGCCATTGCAGAAGAACTTGCTCTACCACCAGTTAAAATTCATTGCTCAATACTTGCAGAAGATGCAATTCGTGCAGCGATCCACGACTATCAACTAAAGTGTTCATGCTCATGATTACCGTAACAGAAGCAGCAAAGAAACAACTCGATGAGATCCTAATGGATGAACCGAATGGAAAATATGTAAGAGCATTTATCTCTGGTGGAGGTTGCTCTGGTTTTAATTATGGCTTTACTATTGAAGAGAACAAAGAAGAAGATGACTTTGTTATTGACAAACTCGTAGTAGATGCAATGAGTATGCAGTATTTTGACAACGCTACTATTGATTTCACAAGCGACAAATTAAAAGGTTCTCAATTTGTTATATCTAATCCAAATGCCAAAACAACTTGTGGTTGTGGGAGCAGTTTTTCAGTTTAATAATGACAACACATATACATCATGATATCCCTAAACTTGAGCGTGTCACCTATCCCGATGGTTCGAGATTATACAAAACACCATCGGGTGCAGCCTATCCCTCCGTTACAACCATTACTGGATTGCACAAAAAACAGGCAATCATGGAATGGCGAAAGCGAGTCGGAGAAGAAAAAGCGAATGCAATCTCGTCAAAAGCAGCAAAGCGAGGTACTGCTATACACAAACTCTGCGAAGATTATCTCAACAACGAATTCGTAGAGCCACATCTTGTAGATGTACCAATGTGGAATTCTTTAGTTCCATTGCTGTCCAGAATCGACAATGTTCATTGTCTAGAAACTCCCCTGTATTCAGATCACTTACAAGTCGCTGGCACAGTTGACTGTATTGCTGAGTTCGATGGAAAAGTTTCTGTCATTGACTTCAAAACATCTGGCAGAGTTAAGACAAGAGATGACATTCACGATTACTTTATGCAGTGCGCAGCATATGCTGTAGCATTTGAAGAGCGAACAGGTGTTCCTGTTTCTCGTTTAGTAATTCTCATGGGTATTGACGATCATCCTGCAAGTTTATTCATTGAAAAACGAGATGACTGGATTAATGGCTTCATAGGCTTACGAGAACAGTATCTGCAGTGGAAAGATGTTTAGTTGTCTTTAATTGATAAATAGTGTATAATAAGAATAGGAGAAATATCATGAAAAAACTAATTGCAAGTTTATTGATTTCTATTAGCGTATCAACACCAGCACTGGCTCATGGTTATGGTCGTGATCCGTTTGTGCCATTCGTGGCTGGATCATTGTTTGGTTATATTGTAACACGACCACAACCAACTGTAATTTATCAACAAGTTCCAGTTTATCAGCAACCGCAAACTGTTTATGTTTATCCACAGTCTGCTCCAGTTACTGTTATACCGCAACTTGGTCAGTATTGTGAATTGAGAAGTGAAATGATTAACGGACAAATTGTGCAGGGTAACTTCTGCTACAATAAGTAATTGTTGTAATCCCTTCAAAGCGAAGGCATTCTGGACGGGAGTTCGATTCTCCCCACCTCCACCAGAAGTATTGTTTAGGGTGGCATGTAAAAGTTTAACAAGACTTTGATGGCTGGAATTCCTGACCTGTGAACAGCAGGATACTTCTGATGGGGGTGACTAGGTTTCGACAGGGTGAGATAGTAGAGACGGCAACACATCAGCAACGATGTAAAAAGAAGAAAACAAAGTAAACGCAAACGACTCACAGTTCGCATTAGCAGCCTAAACACTGCTTAGGGTTTCGGTGGTTCTCCTCGTAACAGAATAACCACCACTAAATACTTTAGGGTTCTGCTCAATCCCTTTAAAATTGAGCATTTTTTTCACAACTAAAGGAGAACGAAATGGACTTTGTCTATAATGTCTTGTTAAAAGACATATCGTACCTCTGGATGATATTCTTCATTATGATCAGTGCGGGACTAGCAAAGCAGTATGAACTGTTCGCCCCTGCGTTTGCCTATGTTAAGAATACATTCAGATCCAATAGATTTGTGGTCGCCTTGTTGAGTGCTATCGGTGGAGTTCTACCAATTGAAGGTAGGGTTACTGTTAGTGCTGGACTTCTTGATACTGTTGCTTCGAAAGACGGCAAGGGTAGAGAGAAATTAGGCATCGTGGACTATCTAGCGACACATCACTATTATTTGTGGTCTCCGCTAGAGAAGACTGTGATTCTTCCAATCGCTGCATTTGGGTTAACCTATACAGCATGGTTGGGATTGATTGCTCCTCTATTGGTGGTTAGTTTGCTTTTCATCGGATGGTATATCTGGTCTCAGATACATGAGGAAGAAATTGCGATTACACCTGGAAATTTTAAACTGAGTGCTGTATTGCGAAATACCGTGCCAATGTTCGCTGCTATTGCAGCGTATGTTGCTGGTGCTGGCTATATTTTGTGTTTTGGTTTATTGGCTTTATATTATGTGATCATCACACAACAATGGAATCCTAAGAAACTTTTAGGTTACATTAAGTGGGATGTACTTGTTTGGGTTGGTTTGGCTATCATATTAGGAAACTATATGAAATCCAATAGTGGTGAGTTTGAAGCCATTATCAAAGCAAGTGTATTAGATCCTCACACTTTTGTTGGCATGGTCATCATTAGTGCTATTGGATTTGTTGCCAGTTTTCTAATGGGTAGTTCTGGTAAGTTTGTAGCTATTGCTGTATTAATGTCTCAAGTCTTTGGAATTGAGTATTTCTTATGGTTCTTTGCTGTTGATTTTGCTGGCTACTTAATTAGTCCAACTCATAAGTGTGTTGCTGTTGGTAACCGATATTTCGGAACACCACTATCGACATACTATAAAGCACTTTGTTCTTGGGGATTACTATTATTGGTAACCGCAGGTGTTATTACTTTCATATTGTAAAATAGCAAAATAAAGGGGGACTGGTTTGACAGTCCCCCTCATCCGACAAAAGGAAGAAGTGAATGAAAAAGATATTTCTAATATCTTGTGTGATGTATGCGTGCTCATCATTCGCACAAGTTAAAACTGTACAAGAACTCTCACCGATAGTTGTAACAGCAACAGGTTACACTAACTATCAAGTTCAAACAAAAGAACAGCCAGATGTTTTCAACAACTCTGTTCACATTCAGGAAACTGCTCCAGGATTAAAAAGTCCTTACATTGGAGCATTTACTGGAAATCGAGTAACACAAACTATTGATGGATTAAAATTTAGTAATGCATTATTTCGTGATGGACCAAATCAATACTACAGTTGGGTTCCAGATTCTTTCGTAAAAGATGTTTCTGTATCCGATGGTGGTAATATTGGTGGAACTATTAATCGTAACTTAGGAATTGCTCCAACTCATATTGGTGGTTCTTATAATGGTTCTTTGGGTGCTACTGAAACTGCTTCTTATAAAGGTGAGAGGTTTGGTTTTGCGCTGAGTAATATCGACTTCGGTAATGTAAAAACTGCCAAAGGTACAATTCCAAACTCATCATATAATCAACAAGCTGCAATGTTCGAAGCCAACTGGCATCCTACTCAGAAAACAACTTTTGTTACATCACAAAGTGGTGATCTAAATCGTACTGATAAATGGAATGGAGGTACTCGTGCTATCGGTTATCAAGCACCATCCATCTATACATGGGATTCTCAAGACTATACTTTATTGAAACATCAATCTCAATTTGGTAACTTAAATTTAGTTGGTGCTTATCAAAAGTTTGAAGAGAAGATTACTGATGGAACTAAAAAGATCCACTCTAATGTAGATTCATATTCTATCAATGGAGAATATTTCTTTGAGAATGGATTCAGTGTCTACTCAACAAACAACATCGAACAGATCATGTATGATAATGGTGTTAATGTTTCTTCATCTAATCCAGTTCGTGTTGATAATTCAACTTGGGGAACTTATAAACAAGGTGTGCGTTGGGATGGTAAAGCTGGTCCACTAGATGTTTTTGCTTCAGTAGGATATAAACAAGTAAGAACAAATACTGTTGACTTTAATAATCCAGAAGCATCTTTAATTATTGGCAAGAATGGATATTTTGCTTCTTATGATCGTAGCACAAATACACCATCTTACTTTAGTTTGAGTCAGTCTATTACATCTGGTCGAGGTACTAGTTTATCGAATCCTGATCTAAAAGAAGAATACGCTGACACTTTCCGTTTAGGTTATAAGTCTAATGGTGTTTATTTTGATGTCTATCAAAAGAATCTATCAAATGCTATTCAATCGAGAACTATAAGCACGAGTCCCACTTATGTGTATCAACAATATAATGGTGGAACAACTGAAGTTTATGGTAGTACAGTTGGGTATCAGAATAAGTCTATTGCAAACACCAAATGGGGTCTTGATACAAGAGTTGAATATACATATGGTGTAAGTAACCCACCTACAGGTGGTTCATATCCAACAGATAAAACATCTCCATTTATTGGTTATGCTAAGGTGAACTATGCTGGTCTATGGGCTGAATATAGAATGCAAACTCGACAAAATCGTATTTCACCAAATGACCTAAATGATGTTCGTGTTTATGGCAACAATGGTGGTTACAGTGTAGCGAATATTGGATACACTGATAGATATGGTAAGGTAGATTATACTGTAGCAGTACTAAACATAACTAATGACTCTGGTCGTGTTTATGGTTCTTCAGTTGATGTTCCTGCTCGTAGTGTGTTTGCGTCTGCAAAATATAATTTCTAATCAAGTTGTCTGCAATTTGTTATTGATATAAGATAGTAAAAGAGTTGGTGGTCTCTTTAAAACCACCAAGTCTAAGCTGGACGCAAAAACCCTCTACACAATGTATAGACTG
>Ga0247723_1002243_pt1 | contig 10475 bp, 16 predicted proteins | sample MSEWelMarce5H_FC_FD_189079 | JGI IMG/M metagenome (GOLD analysis project Ga0247723, IMG submission 189079) | Subsurface sediment microbial communities from gas well in West Virginia, United States - MSEEL Well Study Marcellus 5H_FC | ecosystem: Environmental > Terrestrial > Deep subsurface >...
CCGTATGACCGTTCACGTCGTGAAGACCGTGAAGCTGGCCGTGACATTGGCTCCGTGGTTGAAGGCTTGAAGAACCGTATCGCCACTGCTGGTGAGCGCGGTAGCGCACTTCCTTTGAAGAGCACAAAAGCGGACAAGAACGAGTTTATGGGCGCTGGCATGAAAAAAGGCGGCTCTGTCAAAGGCTGGGGCATGGCTCGCGGCGCGCGCAAAGCAAAGACTTATTAAGGAAAAATCATGGCTACCAAAGCAAAACGTATTGAAGATATGTCAGAAGACGAGCTCACTCGTCGTTCTACCGAAGCCTATGACAAAGCTATGCCTAGCCCAGAACCCGGTGAACAAAAGCCACTGAAGAAAGCCAAAGGCGGTTCCGTCTCTGCGCGCGCTGATGGCTGCTGCACCAAGGGCAAAACTCGTGGAAAGATGTGCTAAATGTTGGCCAGCCGGGGCATGGGCGCTGTTAAAGCCTCCAAGATGCCTAAACCCAAGGCCATCAAAAAGCGTGACGGAGACTACCCAGTTGACGTCTACGCTGAAGGCGGCAAAGTAGGTTTGTACGCTAACATCAACGCCAAGCGTAAGCGTGGGGAAAAGATGCGCAAACCCGGTGCCAAAGGCGCGCCGACAGCCCAAGCATTTATTGACTCCGCAAAAACAGCAAAGAAGTAAACCATGGCAGTCACATCCGGCTCAACCTCATTCAACCTTGACCTAACCGAGCTGGTCGAGGAGGCGTTTGAACGCGCCGGGCGTGAACTGCGTTCGGGTTATGACCTACGCACAGCTCGCCGTAGCCTCAACATCATGTTCGCCGACTGGGCAAACCGTGGCATCAACATGTGGACGATCGAGCAAGGTCAGATTGACATGGTTCAAGGCCAGAGCACTTACGCCCTGCCCAACGACACAGTGGACTTGCTCGAACACGTTATCCGTACTCAAGCGGGTCAGACTTCTAACCAAGCTGACTTGACCATCACACGTATCAGCGTATCGACTTATGCGACCCTCCCAAACAAGCTTCAGCAGGCTCGTCCGATTCAGGTATGGGTCCAAAGGTTGGATGGACAGACTGCGGCGTCAATCACGACTCTTGCGAGTGGCATATCGGCTACTGACACAACGATTGCGCTGACATCGTCTCAGGGCTTGCCAGCGGCGGGTTTCATCAAGATTGACAACGAGACCATCAACTACACCGCAATCAGCGGCAACGACCTCACAGGTTGCTTCCGTGGGCAGAACGGCACTACTGCCGCTACTCATTCGACCGCAGCTCCTGTCTCTGTGCAGAACCTCCCCGCTGTGACTGTGTGGCCCACACCTGATGGCTCTCAGACATATCAGTTCGTTTACTGGCGTCTACGCCGTACCCAAGATGCGGGCGGCGGTGTGAACGTCATGGATGTGCCTTTCCGTTTCATCCCTTGTATGGCCGCTGGTTTGGCGTACTACATTGCTGGCAAGATTCCAGAAGGCTCTGAGCGCATCATGATGCTCAAACAGCAGTACGACGAGGCATGGGAATTGGCTGCTTATGAAGATCATGAGAAGGCCGCAATTCGCTTCGTACCGCGTCAGCAGTACGTAAACTAAAATGCTGTTATCACGTCTAGAAGCTAAACAAGCTGGCGTACCTAGGTATGTTGGAAAAGTATGCGCAAAACATCCGGAACTAGCGGGTGAGCGTTATGTAGCTTCTTATGGATGTATCACCTGCACGCTTAACGCAGTTAAAAAGAATCAAGCCGCTAACCCGGAAAAAGTTAGCCGACGCAACGCTGAGTACTGGGCAAAAAACAAACATACTCGAAAAGCGGGATACAGAATTTGGGTAGAAAACAACAAAGCTGTTCTTGCGGCCAAAAAACGATTGCACAGGGAAAAGAATATTGAAGCGCTTACTGAGAAGTACAAAGCGTATTACACTGAAAATTACCCTCGCATGTTAGCAAAACGAAACAAACAGCACGCCGACAAACTTGACCGAACCCCAAACTGGTTGACCAAAGACGACTATTGGATGATCGAACAAGCGTATGAGTTAGCTGCACTGCGTACCAAAATGCTTGGTTTTCAATGGCATGTTGACCATGCTTTACCCCTGCGCGGTAAACTAGTTTCCGGGCTGCACACCCCATACAATTTACAGGTAATCCCCGCAAAGGAAAATCTGCGGAAAGGTAACAGGGTGGAGTTAAATGGGTAACCGCTTCGCCAGTGGCAAATGGGCGATTGCTCAATGCGACCGTTGCGATCAGCGGTTCAAGTTGAAAGTCCTCAAGCGCGAGATCATCAAGACCAAGAACTACGAGCTCTTGGTGTGCCCAGAGTGCTGGGACCCTGACCAACCACAACTTCAGCTGGGTATGTATCCGGTTGATGATCCTCAAGGTTTGCGTAACCCACGCCCTGACCGTAGCTATGTAACGTCAGGCACAACGGGCTTGCAAATTCTGAACGGCAACAGCACTAGCACTCAGGAACAAGGTTTCCAAAGTGAGGGTAGCCGCAACATACAATGGGGCTGGAACCCTGTTGGTGGCGCGGCCTTAAATGACGACGGTTTAACGCCAAACTACTTGGCTTTATCTGTGGAAATTGGTACAGTCACCATATCAACGACGTAAGGAGTCGAACATGTCTTTCAAATCAGGAGCCGATGGCGTTACCAAAAAAGGTAAGACCGAAGGCAAAAATCTCGGCGATAGCGGCCCAACAGCAGCAGCTCAAAAAGGCAAAGGCGGCAAGGGTAGCAAAGGCGGCAAAACCGACGCGGACATGCTGAGCATGGGTCGTGGCATGGCTAAAGTTGCAAACCAAAAGCGAGGCTAATCATGGCTAAATTCAGTCAAAAAATGGGCGGTAAAGAAGTTGGCGCTGCCAGCGTCTACGCTAAGCCACACACAATGGACGGCAAGCCTCTCAAGGCTACGAAGAAGACCGACCCAAACACTTTGTCTGCCAAGCAAATCAGCCCACGCACAACCGCAATGCGCGTGAGTGGCGGTGATCCTGCTGCCGACGACGTCAAGACCACAGGCATTAAAATCCGTGGTACCGGTGCAGCAACCAAGGGCTTGCTCGCAAGAGGCCCAATGGCGTAAAACATGACCTACGACGAACTTTACGCAAACATTCAGGCGTACACGGAGAACACGTTCCCCGATACGTACCTTGCTAGTGGGGCAGCTGTGTCTACCCAGACACAGATTGATACCTTCATCAAGCAGGCGGAGCAGCGCATCTATAACACGGTGCAGTTCCCCTCTTTGCGTAAGAACGTCGAAGGTATTACTACCACGAACAACAAGTACCTCTCGTGCCCTAACGACTTTCTGGCGGTTTATTCACTGGCCGTGATCGACGCTACGGGCTCGTACGAGTTCTTGCTGAACAAAGACGTGAACTTCATCCGTCAGGCTTACCCACAACCAACGGATACGGCCATCCCAAAGTACTACGCTTTGTTTGGCCCAACAACTTCTGGCACCACAGTTACCAACGAGTTGACGTTTATCCTCGGCCCAACACCTGATGCTGCCTACGATGTAGAGCTCCACTATTACTACTACCCAACATCCATTGTGGATTCAGTTGACGGTCACACATGGTTGGGCGACAACTTCGACAGCGTGCTGTTGTATGGTTCTTTGGTTGAGGCGTACACCTTCATGAAGGGTGAGACCGACTTGATTACCTTGTACAACACTAAGTACAACGAAGCATTGGCTATGGCTAAACGTCTGGGTGATGGTATGGAGCGTCAAGACGCGTATCGTTCTGGCCAATTTAGACAGGCGGTGACCTAATGGCTATCGCACAAGGCGCGACCAACACATTCAAGGTTGGACTGCCATCAGGTACGTTCAACTTTAACTCTGGCTCGTTCAAGATTGCGCTGTACACCGGCGCGGCTTCGATTGGCCCAGACACAACCGCATACACCACCGATGGCGAAGTCGTAGCTTCTGGCTACACAGCAGGTGGAAACCCTCTTACCGTCACGCAAGCACCTACAATCGGTAACCAGACAGGCGATGCCACTGTATATCTGTCGTTCAGCAACGTAACTTGGACATCCTCGCTTACCGCTCGCGGCGCTTTGATCTACCAAGTAGGCGGCGGCAACCCGTCCGTCTGTGTGCTGGACTTTGGTGCAGACAAGACTTCGACAACAACTTTCACGGTGCAGTTCCCCGCTGCCACAAATACAGCGGCGATCATCCGCATTTCCTAACAGGAGCCAACCATGTTCAAAGACAAAGCCCACTCTACAGACACCGTTGCCGCAGGCTTGGTTGCTGGCACTCAAACAGCCGCTGGCGCTAAAGGCGGCGGCGTGTATCACGTCCAATGCTTGGATTCTGAAGGCAACCTCAAGTGGGAAGACACAGCGCATAACCTCGTGGTGAACGTAGGTCTGCAAGACATGAACACGAAGTATTTCCAAGGTAGCTCGTATACAGCTGCTTGGTACTTAGGTTTGGTGACTGGCCCCGGTTCTGCTACAACCTACGCCGCCGCTGATACGTTGGCTTCTCATGCTGGCTGGGCTGAATTTACCAACTACGCTGGCGCACGTAAGGCCGTTATTTTTGCTACAGCTACAACCGCTGACCCTTCTGTTATCGCTACATCCGCAGCATTGAGCTTCTCGATTAGCGGGGCGGGCGGCACTGTGGGAGGCGCGTTTTTGTGTACGGTCTCTAGCGGCACTTCTGGTGTATTGTTCTCCGAAGCTGACTTTCAGTCGCCCGGCGACCGCGTTGTTGTGTCTGGCGACACACTGAACGTGACTTACACATTCAGCCTCGACGCGGCTTAACGCGCAGGGAGGCCCTGTGCTCGGGTTCACCCCACTTGCTGTAGCCCCGCTGGCTGTTGCCAACGTCAACGCTTTTTATCTAGGTGAGATTGTTGAAGGGGCGACGGCTAACAATACGTCTATTGTGGCGGGGGCTATTTTTGCTTCGGCTATTGCGGAACTGTCTGCGGTGTACGAAAGTAGCTTTGTAGCGGCGTCTGACTTTAGCGCTGCTATAGAAGCGGCGGGTACTGGCGTTGACTCAGTTTCTGCGGCACCTGTTTTTGAGTGCGCGGTTGATGAAATTAGTACAGCGGAGGATTCCACATCCGTGGCCGCGTCTACCTTCAATGCACCTATTATTGAGTCCGTGTACGCAGTTGATGCGTTCTTGGCAGCGGCGGTGTTTATTGCTACAGTCCAAGGTAGTGCAACAGCCGCAGATCAAGTTGTTGCTAGGTTTTTGTGGGAGTTGATAGACGACTCTCAGAACCCCGGATGGACGACAATCAACGATGCCCAACCAACCACTTGGACGGTTATTGGCACAGACAATTAAAGGCACAACATGGCAATCGTTCTAAAAGATAGAGTCAAAGAGACCACCACAACCACAGGCACGTCAAACTTTGTGCTTGGGGGTTCGTCTTCTGGGTACCAAGCGTTTTCCGTGATTGGTGCCAACAATTTCACATACTATTGCTGTTTCGATCAGGCTTCAGGAGATTGGGAAGTTGGTTATGGCCAATACACCACCACGGCTGGCGGCACTTTGGTACGTACCACAGTTCTATCTAATAGCGCAGCAACAACAAGCAAGATTTCATTCGGCGCGGGGCCCAAGGATGTGTTTATCACATACCCCGCTGAGAAGGCTATCTACGAAGAAGCTACGGGCAACGTGCTGATTGACGGTGGCCCAATCACAGTGATCGGTAACGGCGTTACTGGGTACACCAGCTTTTCTGCGGTCCTCGCTGAGTTGTACGGTAATGTGAATTCATTTGCGCAGTTGTATGCGCAAAACGTAAATGACGGCTCCTCGGCATCCGCTGACCTTGTTGCCTATAACGACGAAGGTGACGGCCTAACAAACTTTGTGGACATGGGCATCAACAGCTCAAACTACACATCAGTTGATTACCCAATCTTCACGCCTAGCTCTGCCTACTTGTTCAACGACGGCGGTGAGATGTTTGTCGGTAGTGCTACTGACGATTTGGTGTTCTTTGCTGGCGGCGTTGATGTGGCTGATGAGGCTGTTCGTATTGACAAGACCACAAAAGCTCTGACAACGGTAGGTGACGTAAACGTAGGCGCAGTTCTGGATGTGACCGGTGCTGCTACGTTTGGCTCTACAGTGCTGTTGAACGCAGACCCCACTCTTGCTTTACAAGCCGCTACCAAAGCTTACGTAGATACCGCTGTGTCTACCGGACTGCACGTACACACACCCGTGTTGGTTGCAACCACAGGCAACTTGACTTCCACATATAGCAACGGTACCGCTGGTGTTGGCGCTACGTTGACAAACTCTGGGGCACAAGCGGCGCTGGCAATTGACGGCGTTAATATGTCAACCAACGACCGCGTGCTGGTATGGCAGCAAACCGCACCCGCGCAAAATGGTGTGTATGTTGTTACCACGGTGGGTTCTGGCGCTACGAACTGGGTGTTGACCCGCTCTTCTGATGCGGACACATATTCTCCAGCTGACACAGGCGGTCTGGGCGGCGGTGATTACTTCTACGTGCAGTCGGGCAGTACCGGCGCGGGTGACTCGTATATTTGTACCAACGACGGCACGATTACATTTGGCACAACAGCCATCACATTCTCTCAGTTCAGTGGTGCGATCACCTATGTTGGTGGTACGAACATCAACGTCACAGGCCAGACAATTTCTCTGACCGGTACGGTTGCAGCTACCAACGGCGGCACAGGCACGGCTACGGTGACGACAGGCGATCTGCTGTACGGCTCAGGCACAAACACATGGGGTAAGTTGGCTGCTGGCGTGGCTTACAAGTCTTTGGTGATGAACGCTGGCGGTACAAACGTCGAGTGGAACGCGGTTGCCTTGAACCAATCAGGCGCTGTGTCTGGCGCACTCCCCGCTACAAACGGTGGTACAGGCCAGTCTGCGTACGCAGTTGGCGACACTTTGTATTCTGATGCAACAAACTCCGTTGCTCGTTTGGCGGGCAACACAACCACAACCAAGAAGTTCTTGGGGCAGACAGGTACAGGCTCAGGCTCTGCGGCCCCAGTGTGGCAACAACCCGCTGCGACTGACATTACAGGCTTGGCGGCTTCAGCTACAACGGATACAACCAATGCAAGCAACATCTCATCGGGAACCCTTGGCACTGCGCGACTGTCTGGCAGCTATACGGGTATTACCGGAGTTGGTACTATCACTGCGGGTACTTGGAACGGCAGCGTTATTGGTGCTACTTATGGTGGCACTGGGCAAACTTCTTACGCTGTGGGGGACTTGGTGTATGCGAGTACAACAACTGCACTGTCCAAACTGGCTGACGTAGCGGTAGGTAACGCGCTTATTTCTGGTGGTGTAGGTTCAGCCCCCAGCTACGGCAAGATTGGTCTGGCTACGCACGTTGATGGAACGCTTCCAATCGCCAACGGTGGTACGGGTAATACATCCGGTCAAGCTGCGTCTGTGGCTAGCTTGCTCACAATCAACAGTGGTGGTGCTGGTTCCGCTTCTGGGTCGACTTATAACGGCTCTGCTGGAATCACCATTTCCTACAACTCGATTGGCGCTCAACCTACGTTGGTCAGCGGTACAAACATTAAAACGGTGAACAGCGCCTCGTTGCTGGGTTCCGGGGATGTTGCAGTCCAAGCTACGCTGGTCAGTGGCACAAACATTAAGACAGTTAACAGCACTTCAATTCTTGGTTCTGGCAACCTTACAGTTTCCGCCTCCCCTGCTGGCTCCACTAACCAAGTGCAATACAACTCAGCTGGCTCGTTTGCGGGGTCTACCAACTTAACATTCGACGGCACAAACTTGACCTGCGGCGGTACGGTAACGGCCAACTCAGATGAGACCCTGAAGACCAACTGGCGCGACCTTCCCGCCGACTTCATCGCGCAGCTAGCCAAAGTGAAGCACGGTACTTATGACCGTGTGGATATGGAGCTGACTCAGGACGGTGTGTCTGCGCAGTCTTTGCAAACCTTGTTGCCAAACTCAGTCCTTACGGGCGAAGACGGCAAGCTCTCTGTGGCCTACGGCAACGCCGCTTTGGTCGCTGCTATCGCACTTGCGGAGCGCGTTGTACAACTCGAAGCAATCGTGGCAAAATTGACCCAAGGAAAATAATCCATGTCTAGTACCTACTCACCCGATCTGCGCATCGAACTCATCGGCACTGGCGACCAAGCCGGTGTCTGGGGTAACACGACCAACACAAACCTGAGCGCGGTACTCGAAGCTGCTATTGCGGGCTACACCTCAGTCAGCGTAGCTGCGGCTAACCAAGCGTTCACAGCGTTCAACGGTTCGGCAGACGAAGCTCGATACGCGGCTATCGCCTTGACCACAGTTACCAGCGCAAACTTCGCCGTCTACGCACCCCCAGCATCCAAGCTGTACGTCCTTTACAACGCTTCCAGTTACGTCGCTACCATCTACAACTCCACCGTGATTGGTAACACAACTGCGGCTGGTACGGGCGTGGCTATCCCTGCTGGCAAGACAATGACGGTGTGGAGTGACGGAACAAACTTCGCCCAGCAAAACACGCACTTAACTTCCCCCACGTTGACTTCCCCCACGTTGACTTCCCCTACTGTGACAGGCACAGCGGTGTTGACCGGCGCTTCTGTTACTGCGGGTACATTCAATAGCCCCACCTTGGTTACTCCGGCACTGGGTACACCTGCTTCTGGCACGCTGACAAACGCGACTGGGCTTCCTGTTGCCACAGGTATTTCTGGTTTGGGTACAGGTGTGGCTACTTTCTTGGCTACTCCCTCATCGGCTAACTTAGCTGCGGCAGTGACTGATGAGACCGGCTCCGGTGCTTTGGTGTTTGCTACTAGCCCCACATTGGTCACACCTGCTTTGGGCACACCGGCTTCTGGTGTTTTGACGAACTGTACTGGTACAGCATCTGGTTTAACCGCAGGTACGGCGACAAACGCGGTTAACCTTGTAACAACCAACTTTTCAATTGTTGAATCCGGCGGTAAGCTCGTGTTCAAGTACGGCGCTACTACAATCGCGTCAATGGATTCATCCGGCAACATCATTACCATCGGCGAAGTTACCGCTGGCGGCACACCATAAGGAGTAAATCATGGCAACACTTACAGCAGCAGGAATTAACTGCTCAAACGGGACGTTAGATGGGCAGTACACAGGAACATCTGCTGTCAATACTACCTTCCCTATTGGTACATATCTGTTTTGCCAGTCAGGCCCTGCAGGCGGTGCAGTAGGTGCTGTTTATGTAAACTCCACAATGCCGTATGTAAAGGTTTATACCGCTGCCGTAAGTCTAAACCAAAGTGCTTTCTATACTAGTTCTCAAGCATCTGTTTCTGGCTTTTCTAATTTGTCGGGTACTTGGCGCTTAAGAGGCTCTATTAGTCATGACGATTATAACGTTGTTGTGTACGGCGGTCTTGTTCAACGAGTGGCTTAACTAGGAGTTATATATGGCAACAATTATGGGCGTTACTTTTGGCAAAATTAAGAATGTCAAGCAGGACTGCGTTGAAGTTGGCGTTTATTACGCCGATGTGGAGTTATCAATCCAAGAGGGGTTCCCTATGGAGTGGTGCCAATACACTGCTCGCTCGGACGACCGCGCACTTACGGGTAAATGGGTTTACCAACAAATCATTGATGGTAATTTTGATGGTGAAATTACTCTTACAGAACTTACCGTTAAGAAACCCCCGCAAAACGCTATCCCAGCTACAGACATAGGGGGTAACTAATGGTTAATCAACCCGAAGTCCAACTCGGCTGCGTGGCTAACCTCTTCAGCCGCATGATGGTGTTCAAAGACGTTGGTGATACCGAGATCGGGCATACACATCAATTCGACCATTTGACGCTTCTGGCGTCTGGCAAATTGCTGGTAACGGTAGAGGGTGAGCGAACAGAGTTTGTAGCGCCACACATGATCTACATCCGCGCCGACAAGATGCATGAGCTAGTTGCGCTCGAACCAAACACGGTGGCTTACTGCATCCACGCACTGCGGGATAAAGAAAACCCAGACACCATCATCGACCCTTCGATGATTCCAAAAGGCGTAAACGCTTTCTTTGATGGTTTAGCAGCGCCGGTAGTCTGTACCTAAGGTGTGGACCCAATCAGTCTTCTCCTCATGGCGCAAAGCGCAGTCGGTGCTATCCGCGCTGGCTGTCAAATGCTCAGTGAAGGGAAGGCTGAAATTGGCAAGTTCAAAAAGCAAGTTGAAGGTGGCGTCGCTGATGCTAAAGCTCTGTACAAAGAAGTCACAGGTCTATGGGCTTGGCTCACAGGACTCTTTGGTGGACAAGTACAGAAACCGGCTAATCCGATGGTATCTGGAGAACAAACCAAACCAGACGTTGCACCAAGACCGGCACCAGCCAGACCTTCCAAAGTAGCTTGGCCGACGACACCACGCATGGTGGG
>Ga0247723_1002244_pt1 | contig 10472 bp, 9 predicted proteins | sample MSEWelMarce5H_FC_FD_189079 | JGI IMG/M metagenome (GOLD analysis project Ga0247723, IMG submission 189079) | Subsurface sediment microbial communities from gas well in West Virginia, United States - MSEEL Well Study Marcellus 5H_FC | ecosystem: Environmental > Terrestrial > Deep subsurface > Rock...
GCGTCAAATTGCAGAGCTTGAATACCGTATGCCTAAGAAGGAAGAGTCAGGTGGCGGCGGTGGTGGCGGTGGCGGTGGCTTCGGTGGTGGAGCAGATACTAGTACAGATAGCACACCAACAGATACTGCTCAATCTACGCCAATCGCCCCAGTAGGTACTACATCAATTCCTGGTCAAATAACTAGCGCACCAGTAGCTCCAGTTGGATACTCGACGCAAACAGGCAATAACTTTGCTTCAGACGCAGAATTTAATGCAGCAAAGTTGGCATTTCAGGAGGCAAGTAGTCAGTGGACCACCCAAACATATTCAGCAATTGAAGCCTTAAAACTAGGCGGTAATCAGTTTGGAGTACTTGGTAATGACACTGATGCTTTAAAGGCTAAAATTATATCTCTAAAAGGAACTGTAACTGACGATGGAATTGTAAGTATAAATGGCATAACTACAAGTCTCGACGCAATGAGCCAGGAACTTCTATTGATTGGTCCAAATGTACAAACAGCTGCTGAAGAAGCATATAAGGCTGTAATTGATACTGGTGGAACAGCTAGAGCTGCAGAAGAAGCAGCAATTAAAGCAGCAGAAGCTGCAGAGTCAACAGCAATAGCAGCTGGTAGAGCTGGTGGAGCTGCACAAAGAGCAATAGCTTCAGCACAGGTATCTACAGGAAAAATGTCTCTACGAGCCTATGAAGCATCATTCGGAGTTTATAAAGATGGTGGTCTCATTACTGGTCCAGGAACTGGCACATCAGACTCTATCCCAGCTATGCTTTCAAATGGAGAATATGTTGTACGTGCAGCATCTGTAGCAAAGATAGGCATCCCAGCACTTGAAGCAATTAATGCTGGAAAGATTCCAGAACTAACAGGTGCTAATGTTTCTGCAAATAGCATTTCTATAAATAGTGGCAGAACATCTATTAACCGTAATACCTCTTCACAAGACTCTGGCTCAGTGTATAATTATAGTGTAGTGGTTAATGCTGAAACAAATGCCAACCCAGATCAAATTGCAGGTGCGGTAATGGCAAAGATTAAGCAGGTAGAAGGACAAAGAGTTAGAGGTGTTATTAGATAATGGTTGCTACAGAACAACAGCTAAATTACATTAGTGGTAGAAAGAAGTATGCTAGACCACAAGCAATAGCTTTTGCAGAGGGCTACGACTCTTCTCAGTCTGGCATTCTAGTTCCTACTGGATACGAGTTTAATTCAGAGGTAGCAGATAATCTTGAGACATTTATGATTCTCTCAGATCACAACAGATCACCTATTGATGTTTCGTCACAAAGACTTGGAACAAGAGAACGTATGATAAATGGAAGAATGAGAGCATATCATATCGATGACAAGAAATCGATTAGGTTGTCTTGGCAAGCTCTTCCATCACGCTCTTATTCATCTTCCCCAGAATTTGTAGCAGCAACAGGTTTACCAACAACTAATGCCTCTAGAACAGAGTATACAGCTGATGGTGGAGCTGGTGGCTCTGAGCTTAAGAATTGGTACGATGACCACGTAGGCTCATTCTGGGTCTTGCTTGCATACGATAATTACACAGATTTGCAGGGGTATCAGGATATAACAAAATACGATAGACTAGCCCAGTATACCGAAGCAGTAGAGATGTATATATCAGACTTTTCATATACCGTAGAGAAACGAGGTTCTACCAACCACGATCTATGGTCTGTAAGCATGAGCTTGGAAGAGGCATAAATGTTTGGTAGCAATGACTTAAAAACACACCTCAATAATAGTTCAACAATTGAGCTATCTTCTCTAGTTTATGCTGAAATCAATATGAATGACCCAGATAACATATTGAGAATCGGTAACTATAGAAATAGGTCTGGCGAAATAATTCAGGGATCATATACTGAAGAAACTTCGGATACGACTAACCCAAAGTATTATGGCTATACTGATTCTGACATCCTGGTAGACGGTGGGTATGATCAGGATGAAAGCCCAATAGCCATAATGTCCACACAGGACAAGGTAAAGCTTTACTACTCTTTAGAAGACTGCTTTAGACAATTTAGACCAAGATCTGGCATAAACAAGTCAGCGTTTTATTCTAGAAAAAATACTCACTTTTTGCATAATGACGGACCATCCATGATGGCTAGACCAAGATACTATCTTGCAGATAAAAACGATACTTTTAAGTATTGGTCATCTTTTAGATATGAAGTATCTGGCACTAGCTCAACTAACCTTACTATGGTTCCGAGGGGTATATCTAGAAAATCTACTGGTAATGTACTTGAGAATGAATATAAGATTGACGATGCAGCCCCATTTATAGTTTACAAAGATGCAGTTCCAATTAATAGAATTATTCTAAAAATGCAAACACATGCTGGAACGGTAACTGATGATTTATCCACATATTATGATTATGATCTAGACTTTATCAATGACCCACTTTATGAACAAGAGGATGAAGTAGAAAACAGAGTAGTCCCAGTTAGTTGGTCAATTCAATATTTAGATGGTCAGGGTTCCTGGATAGACCTAACAACTTTCTCCTCTGCATACGCATCAGCAAATAACCCACTTATAGGAAGAGACGGATACTTTGAGCTACAGCTAAATAATGGTGTATGGCAGGTTGGTTCAAGCTCTATCACATTGGATACCCCACTTTTATCAAACTTTACAGACCAGTCTTTGGACGGTATAGAGTATTTATCAGTAAATGGAATTAGAGTAGTTGTAAACAGTCTAAGTAGAAGAGACTACCCATTTGAACTAATTGAGTTATCTGGGAGACTAGCAATTGATTTAACAGAAATGACAAAGGGATACTCTATTAAAAAGGTTGCTGCCAACCTAGGATCAAGTGGTATTCCAGTAGGGCAATTACTAGCATCAACTGGGACTGTAAATATTGCAGACTATGACCTAGCCTTTTCTCTAGAGAATGATAATAGCATTATTGCAAAAAGATTACAAAGAAATACACAGTTTAAGTTTTTTGAAATTATAAAAAATGTGCCAAGTGGCGAATCTGAATCAGATGTATATGTTCCAATTAAAACAATGTATGCAGATCTTTTTCCATTAGTAGATGCAAAATCTAGAGGTGTAAACATAGAGCTAAGAGACCTATTCGTACAGTTTGAATCTATGGCAACGCCAGAAATATTTTTAAAAGATGTTTCTTTTAGCTATGCTGTTGCAATGGTTTTAGACTCGGTAGGCTTTACAAACTACATTTATCAAAAATCAGAAAATGATACAGACCCAATTATCCAAGACTTTTTTGTAGAGCCAAACTCTTCTGTTGCACAGGTATTGCAAGATCTTGCGGTATCAACTCAGTCAGCAATGTTCTTTGATGAATACAACAACCTTGTTATTATGAGTAAAAGCTATATGCTTCCAGGACTTGGCGACAGACCAACCGATACTGTAGACTTAATTTTAAAGGGAAGTAGCAATGACGCAACAGCAAATATTATTGATATCCAGAGTCAAGAAAATGATTTATATAATGACGGAAAAGTTGTGTACACCGAAAGGTATATTCAAAAAACAAGAAAAAATGCTCGTCAGGTAGAGCTTTCAGCAAAGGATCAAACTTGGGTATATAAGCCAGTTCTTTTGTGGGAAGTTAGTCCAACAGAAAACACAACAGCTCATAATGGAGAAATTGCAAATCAGAGTTCGTATTCATTGTCTGCTATTCCGTTACACACAGATCTTAAAGATCAGATTCCTTATGTTGACGAAAGCAACAAAATACAGAATAACGTTATGAACTTAGGAGAGGGTGTTTACTGGATTACCAGATATAACGGATACTTCTACGCTAATGGAGAGATTCTCAAGTATGATGCAGTTGAATACTCTGTACAGGGCGTTGGCAACGTTTGGATTAACTCAGTAGAAGAATACGCTGAATATTTTGGTAGAATAGCATTCAATGGAAAGATGTATCCAACAGGTCGAATAAGACTTTTTGTCGAACCATTCTATCTAGCTGACGGAAAAACACCAAAGCCAGGAGTGGTAGCAAAACACGGTAGAGGTCAATTCAACACCAAGATTGCATATCATAATGCAGGTATTACAGATGATAAGTATGGCAACAAACATTGGACAAGAAATAATGCAAATGTCAATGGAATCACAATGGATTCAAAGTACCTGTTTGATTCAACACAGACTATTCCAAATGTTACTGTCAATACAGCAGGAAAAAGATTCTCAAGCAACAGACTATCTGCAGATCTTGCAAGACACTCTAAGCGAGTTGGAAAAATTAGAAACTTCTTGAGTAGTTCATATTTTGCAGAAGATGATCCTAACTCCCCACAAGCAAAGTCTACGGCTACCCTTCAGTCATCTGCATTAGTGTTTTCTGGTCCAGCACTCGCATCATCTGAAAACGGAAAAGACTTTATCTCATACGTCTATAGAACAAATTTGAACAATGAAACCAATGGAAATCCAAATCATTATGGTACAAGGGTGAGACTTATTGGTCAACCAACTGCCGACTCTTCTGTTCAAATACCAAGTGGCTCATACTCCTTGGCACAAATTGAGGACAAAAAATTATCAGCAAACTCTGCTGGTATTGCAATAATGAGTGCTAAAGAAAACGTTGGGTACTTTCTAGAAATTGCAGCACTTTCAGAACTCAATATGGAAACGTATGCAAAAAATGAAGAATCTTTGTTCAATGTTGTACTCTATAAAACACTAAAAAAGTCTGGTAGTTCAGATACAGATAAGGCAATTCCAGTACCACTTTGGTATGGAAGAGCAAACATTCTTGTTGATGATGGCAAGTTTACTGGTCAATACAGAATGAGCACAGAAGAAAATCCAACGGTATATGATCTAGCCATTGAATATAAGCTAAGTCAGACAGTTGATAAGAATGGCAATGTAAACCTAAATGGTATTACATTCTACATTTATCTAAACAATAAAATGATTGGAACTGTTACCGATGAATCAAATCCAATTCTACCAGCAGACACAGCTGCATTGTTTGTGCGTGGTGCAACTACCGCAATGTTTGAAAACATTTATGCGTTGAAAAATAATCGTTCTGCCAACTACTTCAATTCATCCGAGACACCTTTGACTGCAGTCGCTGATCTTAATAAAGAAGAAATTATCGAAGAGTCTTTTAGAAAATACACAATTCCAAGAGCAGTCAGTGAGACATACCTGACTGGAATATCCGCAATAGCCCCAAAGAAGCACAATGTCTGGTTCGAAGAATTCGGAACAATCATGCGTGAAATGGACTATTTCAATATTAAGTATGACAAAGCATATCCAGCACTATCTGCAAAGATAGCCCCAACATTTAATTCTACAAAGGGGTACGCAATATCTGGATTTACCCCAACAGCATACGGTGCTGAGTTTATGGTATTCAACATTACAGATAGTGCTCTTAGCCTAGACGAAGCCTCTGGAAACTGGTTAAGAATTCTTGGCGTAACCTTTACACAACAGACAGAAAGAGATCTTACACTAGATGAATACTTTGCTGAGAATGCAAACCTATCAGATCCAGCATTCCGTAATAGAGGAGCCGCCTCTGGAAATATTATTCTAAATGAAAAGAACTATCAAAGAATCAAAAACAGTATTGCAAAGTATGGCAAAAAAGAATTTTCAGTAGATGCTGTATATATTCAAAATAAAGCAATTGCAGAAAAAACAATGAAGTTCTTGATTAAGAATATGACTGTTCCTAAGAGCCTGGTTGGTGTTGATGTCTTTGGTGCTCCACATCTACAATTGGGTGATATAGTTTCGTTTAACTATAAGACATCTGATAATATTGATGTTATAGCAGATACCAGCAAGCGTTTTGTAGTTTACAGTATTAATCACAACAGAGATTTAAGCGGTATCAAGACAACGGCATATTTAAGTGAGGTACTAGACTAATGGTAAACGCAGTAGACCCATTCTTGCCACAACCTATTTATCAATATAGGAAATCAAACACAAAGATAGCTCCACCAGATATTATTCTGGACGAAGAAACTACATCTATTGAGTCAATGACAGATTATGTTTTTGATGAAATAGGTGGTCAAGAGCTTCTTTTAACTGCAAGATCATATACAATTGATAGCCCAATCAATATCAACAATCTACTTATTCAAGATTCTGGTACTTTTTTCAGCAGTGACATTGAGCTACCATATGATACACTTGAGGCTAATCTAGAAAATTACCAGATAAATCTAAATGCATTTCTACCAGCAGACTACACTCCATCTCAAATAGTTAGCTTGGATGTAGCCAACGGAAATGTAGTTATAGAGCTTGAAAATTTAAAAGACAACTATGTTTTAGAGGTAAAGATTGTCTTTAGTGCCAGCACAAATATTGGTACAATAGATACAGGAAGTGAGTACAATTGATAACAGATAAAGGCAAAAGCCTAATTGCAAAGTATATGCTTGGACAAATTCCAGCATATTCTTCATACCTATCTATTGGGTGTGGGGCTAGGGTAATTTCTGATACTGAAAAGATTCCAACATCATACTCTATTTCTGGATCAACTGTAACTGTAACAATCTCTGGTGGTCATAAGTTTAATGCTGGCGATGATGTTGTTGTAGACATGAGTGATTCGAGGGTAGATGGATTAAAAACCATTGCTACTGTTACCACTACACAAATCACTTTCCCTGCAAACTACACGATACCAGCACTAACAGCAGTAAATGACGCATTCCCTGGTACTAATTATGCAGAATATACTGCTGCATCTGCACACCGACTCGTCGTAGGAGACCTAGTTACAACTACTGGATTTACAGATGCAGACTTTAACAATACTGATGTAGCTGTTTATGCTATTGCATCTAGCACAACGTTCATTATTGCAGAAGCTGGAACTGGAACAACAAGTGCTGGAACATTAGCAACAATCAAACCAGTAGTTCAGGCAAACTCAACAATCTCTTTGAACCATACAACAAAGAGAAAATTAAACTTTGAGATGACAAGAATTCCAGTAACATCTCGTGGACTAACTGTAGAAGATGGTGTTGACATGCTTGTTTTTGGTGCAGAGCTTCCAACACAAGATAGATTTGGAATAACAGAAATTGGATTATTCTCTGCTGGCACTAACAATATTGTTACTGGATCAGACAGTCGAACAATGCATACATTCTCTAATTTTGAAAACTGGGAATTGCATACGTCAAGTTCTGCTACAGCTGTTGAGGCATACACTAGCTCTGTTTCCACAGTAGGCGGAGCAAGACTACAGCTACCAAGTACTACGTATGCAACATTCTTGAGTGCATCAGATCCTGTATTTAACTGGAGCGATAGAGTAGCACTACAAGAAAAGCCTAGAATGTATGATAGTACACTCTTGCTCCAGGGAGACCTTTCGGTTATTACTGGAATGTCTACTGGACAATCAAGTATGGCTGTAGGAACAAGTTCTGGCGATGAGCGACACGTTCACCTTCTTGGTCAAACTTATAACTTTTCATCTAACTCTTCTTCAGATGAGATTAGAGTGGCATTCTCAGTTCTATACGATAACTATGTTGGACCAACACCAGCAGAAACTCCAGATCCAACATATGTTGGAATAATTATAGAATTTTCGTCAGAGAAGGTTCTAAATCCAGCAGACGCTAAATTTGCAAGAATGAAGATTAGAAAGACAGCTGCAGACTTGGCAAAATCACACTACTTTATTCAAACAGTTTCATTAGGTGATATGGAAGTTGCTCCAAACTTTTCTTGGGACTCAGTAGACACAGTTAAGGTTTTCTGTATGGTTGAGCCAGGATCTGGTGCTGCAAAAACAGATTACTACGTTGCCTTGGACGGTATTAGGTTTGAAAATGTTTATGACGAACAACAGAATGCATCATATGGAATGGTTAGCTACGCTACTACAAGGTCTATCAAAACTATAGATACTATTGACTATACAACACCAATAGAAAAAGAGACCAATAGGTCTGGAATTATTGAATTTAAGTTACCTCTGCAAGTTGGAGAACTATAATGTCAGTCCAAAGAAATTTAAAAAAGACAACAGTCCCAGTTTATGATCTTCAAATTCCTGTATCACCAAACAATACTTTTCCTGTTCAGTTTAGAATACGAACGGAAGACGGTTCAAAAATTTCTGCTTGGTCTAACATTTATGATGTTGCTGCACCAGAAGTAATTGGTGGAGACACCCTAACTCTTAAGACAAAAGGTAACAAAGTAAACATAGCATGGGAAGATGACAACAATAGGCTCTTGTATGACGTGTTTGTACACAGATTTGCAGACATTACTTTGTCAGCCTCAAGAACTGCACTCAGGTCAAGACCTACATCTACTACTGCACAGATAACCCTATATAGATCATCAACTAGAGACGATTCTACAAAGCAGCCACACAATCTAAAAGTGGGAATGAGGATAGCTGTTTCTAGTTTCGCTGGCTCTGACTATAATATAGCAGATACATATGTTACCTCTGTTCCAGATCCATATACATTTGTTTATTCGCCAGTACCAACTGTTACTGTAAATGCAACACCAGCCGCTGCTACTGCTGGGACAATAGCAATAAATGCAAGCACACCAGATATCCTCACAACGATATCAGACTATGATTTTGTTTTTGCTGGAAAAACAAATAAGAATACATTTTCTGTAGACAAAGGTAGCGTTATTGCTACATCTCCAAGTGGAGACTCTGCAACATATACTGCTACTGATATTTGGTGTCTGGTTCAAGTTGCCTCATCAAACAAAAAGGCAAATGATCAATTAGATATTGCTACTGCCCATCTAGCACTGTAATCTGCTATAATTGTACAAGGAGAAAAAATGAAACTACCAATTCCACAAAGAGGACAGCCTCTAGACGTTACGTTCATATCTGACATTGTTAGATCTGTAAATGATCTATATGACAAAGTAGCAATCAAGGTTTCAGCTTATGCTAATCTATGGACTGTCGGTGGTCGTAAGCAGGTACGTTCTAGTGAAGTAAAATTCGTTAGTGGTCAGGTAAAGATTAACACTGAAAAGACAACAAGCTCAGATCAATATGTAGATTTTGAGTATAGATTTGATATTGCGTTTAAGTTTCCACCTGTAGTTACAGCTACCCCAATCTCTCTTCGTAGTGGTAGTGCTAGTAAGGCTGCAAAAGACGCTACAGTAATATTGACAGCTGTAACCACAAACAGTGTTCGTGGAACAGCAAAGTTTGAAACTATTGGTGAGTTTACCGTAGGTGTAAACATTATTGCAATTGGTATTCCAGTCTAGGTCTACCATGCCTTCACCAGGATTCAACAGAGAAGCCTACAACTCAGCACCAGCAATTCCTGGTAGCAAAAAAGTGTGGTTTCTAAACGGAGACCTAGTTAGAGTACACCACTTTAGTAAGTCTAATGGGATTATGTCTGTCTACAACATGACCAAAGATCAGATCGAAAGTTGTCTCATTGGTGACTTTAAAAAGAATAGAGAGCGAGCCTATACAGTTGGAGAGGTAGCAACACTAGTCAATCGTCATAGAAAGTATATGCCAAGTCTTATGAAGCGTGGAGTCATTCCAGAGCCTATGGGGGCATCTAAGGGCGGAGAGAGGGGATGGCAAATTAGATGCTATTACTCTGAATCGCAAGTTCACGAGATCCGTGATATACTTTCTACGTACCACATGGGGAGACCCAGAAAAGACAGACTCATTACTAATGATATAACTCCTTCTAGACAAGAGTTGACACGTAGAATGGGCGATGGTATACTTACATATACGAAAACCGAAGACGGCAGGTTTATTCCTGTTTGGTCAGAAAGTATATAAGCCTTCGAAAGGGGTATGAGAGATGAATAACGAAGAAACAAAGGTAAATGTTACGCTAGGCTATACGCTTAATCTTGGTAACTTTCAGTCACTACGAATCGATCTCGGTGTAGTTGACTCACGACGTGATGGTGAAAACATCGCAGAAGCATTTGAGCGAGTGTATTCATTCGTTGAATCAAAGCTTGTAGAAAAAATTAACGAAGCTAAGTCCGAAATCAAAGAGTAATGGCTGAACGCAAAGATCGTATGGCTTTGCTCAGTAGGTATTCCAAGCTTTATGCTATAAAGCATGAGAAAAAGCCATTGTTAAATTTGAACGTTGAGCAATGGGCAGCAGATGCATTGATTGAATCATACGGCTTGCCACAATGCTATGACCTTTTGGAGTATTACTTTGATGTTACTCCATCACCAAACTGGAAGTATTTTGCAAACTATGCTGACAGTATTATTAGTGCTATTCAGCAACAAAAAATAGATGAAAAAGAACGACAAGAGCGTAGAGCTAGAGCGAAGGAATGGTTAAATGGGTAATTCAGAGTCAAAGCTTATCTCTGCTGTATTAGAGGACAAGCAGGTACACGTCTTGCTTCAGGCAAACGTTGACAATATGCTACGT
>Ga0247723_1002246_pt1 | contig 10453 bp, 8 predicted proteins | sample MSEWelMarce5H_FC_FD_189079 | JGI IMG/M metagenome (GOLD analysis project Ga0247723, IMG submission 189079) | Subsurface sediment microbial communities from gas well in West Virginia, United States - MSEEL Well Study Marcellus 5H_FC | ecosystem: Environmental > Terrestrial > Deep subsurface > Rock...
CCAAGTATGTTTTATTCTCATTATGTGCTTAACAAAAGAGAAGATAGTAAGGACGCTCACTTGGTAGCAGGGAGTGTTCTGCATTGTCTTTTATTTGAACCTGAGACATTTGATGATAAGTTCTTGTTATTGCCTGGGAAACTACCAAGTGGTAACAACAAACAAGTTATTGATAATATTTTCAAATATCATTTGACATTAGGGAATAATACATTAACTTTGGAGGACTATACTCAGGAGATCATCTCTGAGCTTCTTACAATCAACTTACACCAATCTCTCAAAACAGATCAACAAAGGCTTGATAAAATTATCACAGCAGATCACAAGGAATATTTTGAGTTTCTCAAAGCAAGTTTAGCAAAGTCAATAGTAGATCAAGACACTTTGAATGGCTGCAAAGTAAGTATTGAAATACTTAAACTTAACAGTTCTGTTAGGGCTTTGTTACAACTTGACAGAACAGAAGATGATACCCATATCACTGTGCATAATGAGTTGCCGTTAGCTATTGATGTGGATTATCAACCTTTTGGATTTAAAGGTATCCTTGATAATATTGTTATTGACACTGAGTCAAAGACAGTATTTATTAATGACCTTAAGACTACTGGTAAAAATCTTACAGATTTCCCTGAGTCAGTACAATACTATAAGTATTGGATGCAGGCTGTAATCTATAATAAGATGGCTTATTACAAGTTTGTAAAAGGCCTACCAGATGAAGCTGAGTGGGATATTATAATTACATTTATTGTAATAGATAAGTATAACCAAATTTATCCTTTTCAGGTTTCAAAAGAAAGTCTAGCTATTTGGCAACAAGACTTTGAACACATTGAGGATATTGCAAAGTATCACTATGAAAACAAAGATTATACACTGCCTTATGAGCTAGCAATTGGTAATGTAAAATTGTAAAATTATGGCATTAAACGCGCTTTATAGGAAATACTTCCAGAAGTCTAAGATATTCATGTATCCTATCTTAGATATTAAAAGGGGTTCTTGTGCTGTTCCTTCTGAAACTTATATAAGTTGGGGAACTGCATACACCACTGAGGATACAAGACTAATTTGTGTTTATCATACCAAGAATGATCCGGATTATATCCAATTTGAGAACAGTGTTTTATTGAAACACAACAGGCTCATAGATTATTGCAAGGTAGATAGCACAACTAGTATATTCACATTTGATTTTTCTGATTTGAAAAAAGATTGGTCCTATTTTGTTAATGGACAGTACAGCAAAATCAATGAGACTCTGAAGCGCAAAATATTAAATTACTTTGATGACAATAGTGCTAATCACATTTATGTGGAAAGCTATTTGTTTCCTGAAAAATTCTTTGAACAATATGCTGATATTCTAGATGTTAGTGTTGAGTCACTTAGATTAGTGGGTGAGCTCTGTAGCAAGCCAGATCTAGAAAAAGAAAATCTGTTAATTAAGATTCCAAATTTGGAAAACTTGAAAATTCTAGATTAATTTGTATTAAATTTAAAAACTAACAAAATGAGTGAGAACACAATGATGCTTGTCCAAGCAAGTTGGCAAGAGAATCAAACTTTTAGAATGATCCCTATTGAGCAATCATGTCCGTATGTAGAATGTATTTTTGATCCAGGGACTAAGGTTTTTGTTATGATCTCTAAAATTAAAAGAACATCTTTACAGATGCTTCCTAAGTTGGATGAGTATGGTAAGCCTACAGTAGGGGCAAAAGGACACAAGGAAGAAAGAAATAAACTTGAAGTATTCCAAGAGTTCTACATTGAAGATAAAACTGCAGTGAAAGATTTGATCAACTTATTTGCTATCAATGCAGATACATTTGATTATAACAAATTCATGCAAGAGGAGTCTAAGTAATTAGAATAACAAATTGAATATAGAAAGTGGGTAGTTATGCTATCCACTTTTTTATTAACTAAACGGGGGAACAGCTTAACTGAACTAGCTTATGGAAATTAAATTAAGTTCTGGACATTGCGATATCTGTGGTGCTTTTGGAGTAGAAATAAAGAGAATCTTTATGAACTATCCAATTGTATGTGAATGTTGTGCAGATACCCATCATCAAAAAGTAGATTTTTGTGATGAGTGTGTATCAAAAGTAAATCTTAAAAATATTTGGTTGAGTATTAGTACAGAAAAGCTGCTTGATCCTATTCACCATGGTTTATTTAAAAAAGTATTATGAGAAGACACTGGGTCATGGATTATGAAACTCTTAGTAATTGTTTCATAGCAGTATTTGAAGATGTTAAATCTGAAGATAGAGAAATATTTGTTATACATGAAAGCAGGAATGACTTAGATGTTTTCCTGAACTTTCTTGATACTAACATAGTACAGGATGAGTGGCATGTAAGTTTTAATGGTCTTGGCTTTGACAGTCAGATTACTGAACACATTCTACGTAACGCTGAACACCTTATGGAAATGGATGGTGATGTTATAGCTACCTTTCTATATGATAAAGCACAAGATGTCATTTGTAGAAGTAATGAGACACAATTTTTAGAGTTTAGTCCAAGAGATCTTCAGATCAGACAGGTAGATGTATTTAAACTCAATCACTGGGATAATCCAGCTAAGAGAAGTTCATTAAAATGGATTCAGTATACTATGGACTGGCATAATATAATAGATATGCCTATCCATCATAGTAGTCATATTACTGCACAGCAGATACCATCAATTATTACATATTGTATTAATGATGTTAAGTCTACTAAACAGATTATGAGTCTTAGCAAAGAGCAGATTAGTCTAAGAAGAAACCTTACTGAAGAATATAATATTGATTTGTTCTCTGCTTCTGAGCCACGGATATCTAAGGAATTGTTTTTGCATTTCCTAAGTAAAGAAACTGGCATAAAGAAGTATGATCTAAAGCAGATGAGAACTCATAGACCAAAGATATCTGTTAAAGATATTATACTACCCTATATTGAATTCAAGACAGCTACATTTCAGAATCTTTTAAGAAAGTTTCAAGAAGTAGATATCTATCCAGGGGAAACTAAAGGAGGCTTTAAGTATTCTATTCAGTATAAAGGAGTAAAAACAGATTATGGTCTTGGTGGTATTCATGGTGCTAGAGCTTCTAAGGTTTATAAGTCTACTGATGATATGGTTATTATGACATCTGATGTTACTAGTTTCTATCCTAACTTGGCTATTAGAAACAAATGGGCACCAGCACATTTACCACAGGCAGAATTCTGTGAACTGTATGAATGGTTCTTTGAAGAAAGAAAGAAGATTCCTAAGAAAGATCCTAAGAACTATGTATACAAGATTATACTAAATTCAACATATGGTTTATCTAATGATGCTAATTCATTCTTGTATGACCCAGAGTTTACTATGCGTATCACTATTAATGGTCAGCTTAGTCTAAGCATGCTGTATGAAATGATTTGTGAAGAGATTCCTGGAGCTATGCCCCTTATGCAGAATACAGATGGTCTTGAGACTTTAATTCCAAGAGATCAAGTAGAAAAGTATATGGAGATATGTGCCAGGTGGGAAGAGAGAACATTACTGCAGTTAGAGCATGATACTTATAGTAAAATAATCTTAGGTGACGTCAATAACTATATTGCTGTTACTGAAGATGGGAAGTCTAAATGCAAAGGTAGATTTGAGTATAAAAATTTAGCTCTTCATAAAAACAAGAGCTTCTTGATTATACCTAAAGCTATACATGCATATTTTGTTGATGGCATTGAGCCTGAACAATTCTTAACTGAGAACCAAAACATCTTTGATTATTGTGGTGGAGTAAAGATTAAGGGAGACTGGAAGTTTTATGAACATGCAATTACTGATGGAGCATTTGAGAAGAAAGATCTACAACACACTATAAGATATTTTATATCTAATCAGGGTAGTAAGATCATTAAGACCAATCTCCTGGATGGAAGAGAAATACAGGTAGAATCTGGTAAATGGATGCAAACTGTATTTATTGACTATGTAGAAAAGCCTTTTTCTGATTACAATATAAACATGAGCTTTTATCTTGAGAAGATTAAGAAAGAGATAGAAAGTTTAGAACCAAATAGAAACCAATTAAGTTTATTTTAAGATGCCAAAGAAAATTCAAGATTGCACAAAAGCACATTTGATTAGTATTGATTTACCGGTCCATGGTGATAGCTATACAGTTATTAGTCATGAGTCAGTAATGAATTATGCATTTACAGAACTTGCTAACGCAGGTTTTGGAATTGCAACAGAAGAGTATAGAGCAACTGCCGATGGTCAGATTGCTCAGGGGATTTATAAGTTAACTTATAATAGTGACCCAGAATTGTCTATGATGTTTGCCTGGACTAATAGTTATAATAAGCAAGTAAGATTTAAGTGTGGAGTTGGTGCATATGTGAACCAAACTGGCACCGTGATGGTGTGTGGTGATATGGGAAGCTGGGCTAGAAAACATACAGGATCTGCTGATGAAGAGACTATCCAAACTATCAAAGATCAGATTGCTGATGCTACAAAGTATTATGATCAGCTTGTAGCTGATAAAGAAGCTATGAAAGATATATCTATGACTAAGAGAAAGCAGGCACAAATGCTAGGTATCTTGTTTGCCGAATATCAGATTCTTACTACTGAACAAGCTAGCATGATCAGAAACCAAATGGATAGACCAAACCATGTATTTGCTGATTCTAATAGCTTATGGGCTTTTTATAATTATGTAACTACTGCATTGCAACATTCACATCCTAAAACTTGGATGGAGGATCAACGCGTGTTACATTACTTTATGTCAAGTGTTAATAACTTTAACGTCCCAAAACTTTCTGTTCAACCAGAACCAGTTGAAGAAGCTGTAGTAGATCCATTAACTACAAATTATGGTCAACCAGAAAACCAGCTGAACATTTTGACTGAAATAGAGAAAATAGAAGCTGAGGAAACTTCATTAGAATTAGAACTTAATTTAGATTTGGCCACTTATAGCCAAGATTTAGACATTGAAGATTCTAATTTAGATGAAGAGGTTATTGAAGTTGTAGAAGAAGTAGCAATTCATGTTGAGTCAGATGAAGAATATGCTCAAAGAGTAGCTGATATTGAAGGTGAACTAGAACCAGATGTAATTCAGTATACAGATCCTGCAGGTAATACTTTTGAAGCTATTGACTTCCACAATGCTGTCACAGCAGAAATAGTTCCAGAAGCCAACTTGGACTTACTTGCTCCTGAAACTAAAACACAGATTAATTCTGAAGACGCTGATTTTGATTTAGACTTTACACCTATGGATGTAGAAGATAATGATAATGATGATGTTCCAGATTTTTTCTAAAGATGCTTATGGATTAAGCATGTTATCAATTAGGGGTGCAGCAATGTGCCCCTTTTTTTTTAATTTTACAGCATGGAAAAACAATTAAAAGCAGTGGAGACATTCCACACAGCATTCGGACAAGAGAATGGTAAGGAGCCAAGAAATCTAACAACTGATGAATGTGAATTGAGACATGCCCTTATGCTAGAAGAGAATGATGAGTATCTAGATGCATGTGATGAAAACTCATTAATAGAAATTGCTGATGCACTTGGTGATCAGTTATATATTCTATGTGGTACAATCCTTAGACATGGTATGCAACATATCATAGAAGATGTATTTGATGAGATACAAGCAAGTAACATGAGTAAGCTTGGTGAGGATGGTCAACCTATTCTAAGAGAAGATGGTAAAATTTTAAAAGGACCAAATTACTTTAGACCAGATCTATCTAAATTTATTAAAGGTGAATAAGATGCATCCAGTAGCTTTTAGAAAAGCAATGATTGAAGCATACATGTCAGGAGCTGAAAGTATTTATTGTGGTTGTTATGAAAGACCAACAAAAGCAACTGCCAGAGAATGGTTTGATAATGAGTATGGACAACAAGAGTCAGAAGAATGTGACTGTTGTGAGGATGATGATGATGAATAAATAGGGGAGCCTTCGGGTTCCCCTTTTTTTTTCTTACCTCCCTTGTGCTCTATAAGCCTTCTTATAGTTCTTAGACTTCTTAAGTTTAGATGCTTTTGTCTTTGAGTGTATTCCCGGACGGGATTTTTTTACTTTGACATAAACTCTTAATGAACCTGTAGTTGCTTTTGCCATGATATGAATATTAATTGTTAGCCTCTTAAGTTTGTGAATATTTCATTCTTCTTGATACCCCAGTAAGGACTTCTATTCTTACCTGATAATCCAAAGATACTTCCTAGGTGATTCCATAGTTTATAGCGACCTTCTTTTTGCCATTCATAGGGACCTACTTCTTGTTTGTAAATAGCTTTATCATTTCCTGTTACCATAGCACCAAGATCTTTAATAATTGTAAGATATAAGTCTAGAGTTGGTCCCATTACAATGTTACTTGTCTTGGTAAAATCTAGCCAGTCCTCTCCTCCTAATCCTGGTAATGGAATCATAGTACTGTTTTCTTTTTGTACCATGATGATTTGGTATAATAAGTGATTAGCCAACCAACCTGATGTACCATATCTCTCTTCTCTTTCTTTTAGTTTAGCAAATCTATCTTCATCATCTCCTGAGAAACCAAACAAATAAATAATAGCTATTGAAGAAAGTGCAATTAGCATTCCCTCCATTAGTATTTCTCTAGCTGCAATTTTTTCCTCATCAGTCATGATGGGATAATAGTTTTTGAAATCTGTTATTAGTTTTTTAGCATTTTGGAAAAAAGTAACATACTTACCTTTAGTAGTATCATCATTATCCCAATCCCAAACTTCTCCTCCTCTATTCTCTTTACTAGTATCTGCCTGGAATCTTGATAAGAACATACCTGTACCAAACTTTCTAGAGAATGAAGCTACATCATATAGTAAGTATTTCTCTGCTGTTGCTGATTCAATTGCTGCAACACTACCATTAAGTTTTTTGTTAGCACTTGCAATTCTAAGCTTCATCATATTGAACTTAGTATTTCTAGAAATGACAAGTTCTTGTCCTTCTTCTACTGTGTCCTTAGCATCTAGCTTATTTTTCTTAGCAAGTTCTTCTACTGACATATGATACTTCTTAGCAATAGAAGCTAATGTTTCTCCTGGAATTACAGTATGATCCATATAGTTCATACCCCACTCAGGATTAATACCTTCTTTAATTTTAGCAATTCCATCAGCTCCTGTTTCAAATGCATCAACATATCTGATCTGTGTAACAGCACCATCAGCTTGCACTTGATCAACCATTTGCCAGTCCATTAAACTATACCCTAGTTCCAGAGCTCCTTGTATCTCAGAAAGCTTTCTATCAGAATACATCCATGCACCGTCAAGCATTTGTTTTACTGCTGTGTTAGTATGAGATTTTCCAGAATCTTTTTTAGATTTCCCAGGTACAAGGTCTAGTGCATCCATAACTTGCATATCTAAACTTTTAATCCCTCTAGCATATGTTCCTTTTGTAGCATATTCTAATAAAACTTTAGTGGCTTTAAGCTGACCTCTTCCCATAGAAGGTAAGCTGATATTTTTTCCTCCAGCTGTATATACAATCTTTTGGAATGTCATACCTGCTTTATTCTTAATAGTAGATACTGGGTTCAAGTTATAGAATGCAAAGCTTGCTGCACCCATTGAGCCTCTTACTAATTTAGATATAGTAGGATTCTCTTGTTGGAATTCACTAACATTTTGACCATGCCAAGTTCTATCAATAAAGTCTTTAGCTAACTGCAGTCTATTGTTAGTTTCCCTTTTTAAGAATATTGATGCTTTATCTTGTGCTTTAGACAAAGTACTACTTGCTTTATCCAATCTATCTAATGCATTATTTGGATCACCTAATACATCTAGCAATGCATTTGCGGCAGGTTGTGATTCAATCAATACTTTTTGTACATCTAATGAACCCATGTAATTCAACTCAGATAGAATTACATCTTTAGATACAGAATTGATAGGCATTTTGTATAAACCTCTTACTGGTACTTTTGAAATAGCATTACCCTGTAAGTCTGTTGGTACATATAAGAACTTAGCATCAAAGTTTGCTGCTCCAATCTCAACATCATCAGCTGCTCTTTTAACTGAAGATTTTAAAGCATCTGTTATAGCTCCTGCTTTATCTGTAACATCTTGTTTTAGTTTTCCAGACTGACCATACTCAAGATTAGTCTGAATTCTAAATCTTGGATAATCTAGATACATTCTAGAGGCATATGGAGATTCTTCTTGATTCTTAAGTCTTTGTTTCTTGATAGCTTCTAGTAACTGGAACTCAGGACTATTAGCTTTCTTCATCTCATAGTACCTTTCATTCATGTACTTACCATATGTACTTCCTATAGGTTGTTCTTTAGGTAAGAAATTACCACGGTTGTCAATATGTTTACCAACTTCAAGTTCAATTTTACCAGTTCTTGCATTGTACCCCGTTTTGTACTGTGCTTTAATTCTAGTATATGAATATTTAGCAATAGGTACTCCATCTATAGGAAACTCTATACCTGTCACTGGATCTTTCAGCATAGTAGTTTTGTAAAACTTGGGATTAGTTGGTTTAGATACAGTCCAGGCTTTAGTTCTAAAGTATCTTGTTTCATAGAAACCAACAGCAGGGTTGAACACAGATTTCTCATAGTGATTTCTATCAAACCATTCTGCAAATCTTGAGTTATCAGCTTTTGCTCTAAGAACATTTTCTGAATTAATCCAATCATCTGCTGTAGCAATAGTGATAGCCTCCATTTCTAGTTCACCCATTGCTGTATTAAATGATTCTACATAATAGTCTGTAGCTGTATTATCATTTAGGTCCCCTAGCTTTTTGAATAATCCTCTCAAGTAAGTAATCTCATGATCAGACAAACCAAATGCAGCTTTATTTGCTACAAGTGATTGGTACTCTTCTCTCTGTTCAGTAGTCATTTCAGATGCTTTACCAGCACCTATAATTTTTTCTTCATAGTATCTAAGCTTAGAAGCCTCATCTTTTGACAAACCTGTCTTCTTATCAAAGCTTTCTGTATATGCTACAATATCTTCTTCAATTGCTTTTAACTTTTTGATAGACTCAATACCTAACTCAGTTCCATTAGGCTCACCATCTTTATCAGTTACTCTATTAACTATGTTGGCTCTTTGCTCATAGAGACTAGCAAGTTTTTTAGATATCTCAGCTCCTTTTGCTTTTTCATTAATAGCATTGATCTCATCTAAGAGCTCATTCTTTTCTTGAAAATATTCATCAGTTAAAGCTCTTCTTGTATTCTTGTCTAAGAACTTTTTAATTTCAGCAGCATATCTTTCAGGACTTGAATCTTTAGTAATACCTAAACCAGCAAGTTCATTATTGATAAAGTGCTCATAGTCTTTTTGAAACTTCTCTACATTTGATACAGACTCATTGAATTTTCTAGATTGTTGTCTATAGTATCTTCTTACTAGTACCTTTTGTAATTCTACTCCTTGTTTGTAATTACCGTCATTATCATATAAGTTATACAGCTCATTGTACTTCATCTTAGCTGCCGCAGATGCTGTAAACTCTAATAGGTCATCTACAGTAGTAAATTCACCTGAAGTCTCATAGGTAGCCAAATCATTCATGGCTGCCTTTCTCTCATTATATGCTTCTAAAGAAACATCAGAAGAAATAACCACATCTTTCTTGGTAGTTGGATCAAAGATGGTATTATCTTGAAGCCAGATATCCTGTACTTGGTACACCTCATCTGTATATCTTCTTACTTTAAAGTCTCTTTCAAAATCTCTTACAGCTTGCATAGCAGCTTTAATGGCTTCTTTATCACCACTGGCTTTAGCTTTCTTAAGATCTCCTTTTAATTTAGCTTCATCCAGTTCCCAGTTCTGGAACCTATCTAAATATGAATAAGCTTCATATTCTTCAACATTACCATTCTCATCTACAATACCCTTCTTGTCTACAAACAGTAAGGCATCTGCAAGTTGAGATGTATTATTTGGATTCCAACCAATAGCATTAAGATATGGCTTAAGACTCTCTACAAATTTCATTTGCTCTTGCTCACTTTTTACTTCAGCATCAGCAAGTTTATTTCTTGTATACTTTACAAAGGCTCCAAACAAATCATTGATATTACCTAATGGATTTAGTATTGCGCCACCAACTCCGATATCTCTAACATGTCCTCTTAAATATTCATCAACTGCTTCTTCAGTAACCTTATTTGCATTATACTGTTTTATAGCCTCAAGAATATATTTAGCTCTAGGAGATTTTCTAGGTAACTTAAAATCATTCTCACTGATTGATCTTATTTTATCTACATCTAGTCTGTCAAATAGATCTTGTTTAAATGCTTCAATCTCCTGATCAGTAAAGCCATCAACCTTAAGAATCTGGTCAAGTCTTTCACTTAGTTTTTTCTTTACATTTTCTTGCATGACTTCTCCCTGGTTTAGGA
>Ga0247723_1002247_pt1 | contig 10445 bp, 8 predicted proteins | sample MSEWelMarce5H_FC_FD_189079 | JGI IMG/M metagenome (GOLD analysis project Ga0247723, IMG submission 189079) | Subsurface sediment microbial communities from gas well in West Virginia, United States - MSEEL Well Study Marcellus 5H_FC | ecosystem: Environmental > Terrestrial > Deep subsurface > Rock...
TCAGAAAAAGAAAAGATCATCTTTTAAAGATAGATATAAACTACTAGAAGAAGCAAAAGCAGAATTGGAGAGACTAGAAGCAGAAAAGTATGGAAAGAACTCAAAAATGCCTGGAGGTAATAAAAAGAGAGGTAGTAAAAAGAATATAAAACAAAAAAAAACGAATAAAACAAAAAGAAGGAAATAATGTTCCTCGCTCTTTTTACACCTTTGCAACTGATAAATATCCTTTTATACCTTAGCCTGTAACTTGTGTATAATTTATATACACAAGGTTTATTTTATTTGCGAGACTTGCTATGAGTTTTTCTACGACGAGACTTTCTACGGGTTTTTCTACAAACACTACCACCTTTCTTAGAAAGAAGAGGATCTTCTATACTACTAACACGTCTAGTTGATCCAAATGAACTAGTTGATCCAAATGAACTAGTTGATCCAGAACTAGTTAATCTAAATAACGAGGTTAACCTGCTACTAGATTTTTCAGCACGAGAGGCGTATGGATATTTTACCATTAAATCTGTTAAATCCGAATGATCTACTGTCCTCTGATTTGTCGATCCTTTATCTTTGAGAGTAATTGATCCATCTTCAGATATTTTTACCACTTTAACTATTGGAAGCGCTTTTACTGCGTATGTAATTTTGTTCAATTTTTGCAATTTTTGAATGTTCTTACGTAATTCAGCAATAAGGAGTTTGGGTTCAATTGTATTAAAATCTTCTATTTTTTCTTTATATGCTTCGCATATTTCTAATAATTTACTTTTATATTGATTGGACAAACTAGATACTATTGTAGTATCGGGGAGTGAACTTATTTCATTTATAAACGAGTCTAAAATTTCACCAAATTCTATAAATGTCTTATGTTGGCTTTGTTGATTATATTTCTTATAGAATTCTTCCGCTTTAGTATAATGTGGGAAGTTACATGTTTTACTATATTGTTCGAGTTGATAACGTAACTTATTTATTGTCGTATTTTCATCATTAGGAGGATCAAGTATGAATTTCATTATACCTACAATGTTTGTACCGAAGTAATCATTTGCGACTGAATCTAAATTTATAAGTTCCTTCAATTCATCTTCCATTATTTTCTTTTGTAATTCCTTTTTTGCCCAATCTAATGATAATCCAGATGGATAAAGATATACTTTCATTGTTGGATCTTTACTAAAATATTCTTGCAACGTATTAAAATATAATTCTTTATTTAAAGAATATATATTTTCTAATGCGGTTCCTTCCTTCCAGATTTTCTCGCGGTTTGAAAAAATTATATTAATTCCATGCTCTGCTTTTGTCAATAATTCAACTTCGGTATATTCATCTCTACCACTACTACTCATTATATATTGTTCTCTTATTTTATTATTTTATTTGTTATTAGGTTTATACCAGTGAAGATTTATACCAGTGAAGATTTAAAATGGGACGCCCTAAAGGGCGTCATTTCAAATCGTTACTGATATCTGACCCTTGAGAAATTAAAATGTCCCATTTTAATTCTTCAAGGGTTTAAAATATATGAAGAACCAGTCGATCATCTACTGCAGCTTCACTATCTAAATGATATACTTCTTTTACGCGATCTCCGAGTATTTCCAACAGGGATTCTTTGGTAATATCCGTCCAATCGTGGTCTTTGTATGTACCGAAAAGCCGGAAATCATCAATGATAATGATTGCTTCGGGTATACACAAGTTGCGTATATGTGTAATTTCTTCTATCAATGGACAGTCCTTTGCGCTTTTTCCGGTCTCTCCTCCGCTATGATGTCCGTCTAGAAAAAATATACATGGGTCATTTATTTTCGGTAGTAATGTTTCAAATACAACACTACTATCTCCTAATAAAAAGTGTATTTTGTTTCCATGGTAATTGTTTTTCGCAATGGCGTGAAATTTTGGACTGTATTCAATCGTATACAATTCGCTGAAATAAGGTTCCATTGCCATTGTAGTTTTTCCTTCTAATGTCCCTGTTTCAATAAAACAGGTATATTTTGTATAGTCTGCGTGCAGACTTTTTAGAAAGTCAATATCCAGAGAGGGCATGATATATAATGATTATGAATGTATTTTTATTTGATTTACACCTTTTTACAATGTATTGTGTAATGATGTAATGATGTAATAAAAATTGTTTTATCTACCATGTATATCGAACCACTTTGCCATCTTCCAACACGTCATCCCGTTTCATCAACTTACTGTGTTTCTCGATCAAATGATATTCGTCAATGCCTCGGCATTCCATTTCCATCCATTCATACACGGTTCTCTGTAATTCCTGGTGAGTAGGCATCAATTCATTGACATACAAATCCATCGCATCTTGTGTCAATCGCGCTTCTTCCGACAGGGCGATCGATGAAACGGAACTGGTTCTCTTGGCATCCAATATCTGATGAATTTGCGCTTCTATTGCATAAATCTGTTTCTGTAACTTGGCCACATGATCTTTGCGCTCTTCCGACATTTGAAGATCCTCGTATTTTTGCTTCACATTTTCTAGAGTCCATACATCCAGCTCATAATTCTTTTTATATTCCTCCGATTGAGCCAACGCCTGTTTCTCGGTTTTGTAATTGAAAACCGAATCCATTTTCAATTGAATGATCTTCTGTTTCGTTTCTTCCGTTTCTTCGCGCACGAGTTGAAGTCCGTAACCCAAATCTTGGTAGAACCCCGCATGAATTTCGACGTCTAATTCGCACGGATGTTTCGGATCGCCGCATTTGGCCCGGTAAATACGATCCCTGTTGGAAAAAATCGTAGTTACTGGCCGCGCGCATTTAATACAGGGTGCAAGCATTCTAAGTTGGCGTAAATTTGCTCTGCGTTCAGACCGTTTCATATTTGAAGTGGTCATGGAATCTGCGTTTTTTCGAAGAATCATTTTGAGTTTAGACTCGTATTGATTCTTTTTCTCCATGTACATTTCGATTGCGACATGAAGATCGATTTGAATCGCAGAACTGTCCTTGTCTTTCGATGAGATTCCCTTTCGTCTTTCTTTTTCTTTTGATAATTGGCGTTGAATTTCCGACACGGGATTGTTTTCCATATGAATCTGGGTTTGCGATGCCGCATTGCGAATGACCAACACGGGATTCCCTGAACAATGCAGGGTTCGCAAATGGTCGAGACCTGCCAAATCCAGCTCGACCAATTGATTGTTCTCGCAATGGACGGTTTCAACGGATTGCGGCAATTTGAGTTCTCGCAATTCGTTTTCCGAAACATGTACAGATTTCAAATGGCGGAGATAAGACAAATCCAGCGCTCTGAATCCATTGTTTTTCGCGTCCAGATCTACCAGCGAATCCGGTAATTCGGCTAAATCTTGTAGCAAATTATCTGCAACATGCAATCGGGTGATGGTTCTCGGCAAATTTGTGATCCGAGTGACTTGTCCAGGATGCAAGACAATACCCACAATATTGTCGAATTTGCATTCACTGAGAATGGTGAAATCGAGAGATCCCTGTAGGGGTGTTTTCAAGACGATTTCGTCGACGGTAGGTAGAAGTTGTTCGAGAAAATCGAGGAGGGCAAGTTGAGCAGCATTTGAATTTCCAGAAGTTTCAAAATCATTCATAATGGTTGCGCGTTTTTGTTCGAATATACTTTGTTGTTCATCCATTTTATTTTGTATATCTTTACATTATATTTCAACATACATAAACACAATTCTATATCTATAGAATAATAGAATATGCTGATGCTGATACTACAGGTTTATTTCACGGGTTTTCCAACATCGTTATATAGAATGTCAAGTAGGTGTGGAAATATGGCGCATGCAGGAGTTGCCTTGGGATTGATTCAATCGCAGCAGATGTTTTGGCTGGCGTCTGCGATCCTTTTGCTCTCTAACCGCGCGTCCAACTATTTTTCCATACATCCTACAGTTGGTATGATTGGAAATGCGTCGTCCGGATGTTTATATGCAGCATCTGTTGTAAAGTACTATCAACAGCAGCGGTTTTTGCGTACTATGCTGAATTGAAATGGGTTCAATTCAAATGGGTTGTTTCTGAACATCGAAAACCAAACAAAAAATGCATTTTCACATACAATGCATTTTTTAGACCTTTTTTACATTTCAAATGCCGACCCTTGTGGTCGGCATCTTTTAATGTAATTAGATCGGCGTTTGAAAGGTGAAAAGGTTTACACACTTGGACTTTGTAATTATATTCTTTTTTTATATTTTCTCTTCTTTTTCAAAGTTTTTTTTGCGCCACCTGAACTTTCTTTTGATTTTCTTTCTTTTGCAGCTTCTACTTCGAAATAGTTAAGACCACCTGGTGTGTATATCCTTAACTCATTTATTAGATTTGCTGATATTGGTATATGTACAATTTTTCTAGACAACGACGCTTCATCTAATGCTTGCGCATGACTTAACGTGTCATCATAATTGGCATATTTCACTTGTATTGGGTCAATACTTTCAAGAATAAACATCCGATTATGATGATTCGGGTCATTTTCAAATATCATAAAAACTTCCCCTATATCATCTCTATTTAACTCCCTTGCAAGTCGCATTATATAATAATATTATATTATATATTCTAAGAAGTCTAAGAAGGTGGCAATGGCGACAAACATAGTCGGATTTCGCCCAACGACGCAACATCATATTTTACAATCAACGGCAGATCATTCCCCAAATAAATTTCTAAATTCGCGCACAATGGCGTACATTTGATGAAATGCCCCAGACTTTTCAATGAGAACTCGCCTTGAATAATCACCGACGCATCCGGTTTATGAATGAATTTCATACAGTCTTCCGACTCTTTGCGGAAAATCTTGGAACTGGCAAATGTCCCCTCACACGAAAAAATCAACTCGTTGCCCACCGACTTGATTTCGATCCTGTCTGAAATTCCATTCATATCTCGAATGATCTTTTGGAAATCCGTCGTCGGCAAATTAATCACTGTTGAATACTCGACATCCGGCACCACCAACTCTTCCGTATCCGGCTCAATGAGTCGCAGCTTCTGTCTCGCACACTGTTTGATGTCGCCATTGTCATATTGCAACCCTAAATGCGATACAACACCGTCGTCATAATCATCGTCTTCAATGAAAATAGTGAGCGTGTCATCATTCGACATGGACGAAATGACCTTGAACAGATGGAGCGTGTTGGTACACACAATGATTTTATCTGGATCGCAATCATATAGTTCGAATTTCCTTGCATGTAAGAGAACATTGACAAGAATAGTGTGAGTCTTGTCGAAATTAATGATTTTGAGACCATTCTTTGTAAATGTCATCGTCGCATCCGTCAGAATATCTTTGATCGCAGTAATCATATTTTTGATAGGCTGGATCTGTACAGTTTTGATGGTCATGACATTTCCGTTTGTCGAATGCATTCAAATTATATGTGATGAAAAATGCCGGTTAATTTCTATATACCTTATTTCCCTGATTTATAAGAATTGAATTTCATCATCCATGAGTTTTCCAACACGGGTCAATTTGACGGCTTCTTCACCTGTTTGGCCACGTTTGGCCATCTCATACGTTTTCAAATCATATATATCGCCCGTCTCTTCATTCAGTGCATACCGGATGCCTGTTTCCGGATCCAATATTTGACGTGCGACCCATTCAACCGTTTGACCTCTTTCTTTCCCAGTTGCTTGGATTTGGCCTCGGTCCGTATCCAGTGCTGGAAATGTACTAAATTCATTCTCATTCGATTCGTCCAATTTGCCATACCCATAACACACCAAATTCTCTTGAATCGATGTCTCTGTGCCGGCATACACTGAGCAATCGATCGAGGTTTCTTTGATCGATTTCAATATCTGGTAATTGATCTGGTCTTTTTTCACGGCGATTTCATACAGGTTCTCATCTGTTGTAATGGGCGTCTTGCCATCGAGACGGCTTATATCGCTCAACATAATTTCGGAATTCTTGTCTTCCTTCTTTTGTTTCTCTGTGAATGTCGTCAAGTATAGAAACACCTTGACATTGCGCATTTCTTCCGGGAGATCTTGGTGGCTGCAGATACGCCTTGCACGGCCAATGACTTGTTCGGTTCTCACCAAATTCCAATAGGGTTCGGTGATGTGGACGAATCGCGTGTTTCGCAAGTTGATGCCTTCTGCACCAGATGCCGTAATCATGAGGATTTTGATGATTTCGCCCAAATGATTATTGGGTGAAATGGCTCGTAATTGAGCAGACAATCTGGCCCCCACATTTTCCCAGCTTCCATTGTATATATTGAGAACCACCTCCTTTTCTTCGGCGGTCTCCGTACCCGTATAAAACGCGAATTTGGGTTTGCCTGCATCCTCCGGCTTTTCATTGAGAACCCAATCTTCTCCCTGTTTGACAATGCTGAATTTGGCGTATCCATTTGCCTCAAAAACGAGTTGCAAAATACCCAGCCCTTCGATGGTGCGGAATTGACTGTAGAGCAAATGCAGACCTTGATTGGTAGGGTCTTTGATATTTTGCAGAATGCGAAGGAATTTGGGACTATATTCGGCGAGTGCCTCTTCCGTGACGAATTCTTCTGGCCGTGGATGCAGCGGATCGTAGCGTAAAAAGTCCATGGCTTGCTGGATTCGCTGCAGATAATCGATGGTGGGTTCTTCTGCGCCTTCCGCTTTATCATTCTCGTCATCCTCGTCTTTATCCTCATCCCCGCTCACTGCCGCATTTGCTTTCAATTGTTTCTTAGAAACGGCGTCCATATCATTCGCGGTGATCTTGTCTTTGGCTTTATCTGGCAGGGGTCTTTGTTGTTCAGCGGGAAAGGCGAAATTGCACGCAGATCGCGAGAACACTCGATAAGTCGACGAAATTTGTTCAACCGCATCTTTCACCAATGCTCTTTTCTTTCCCGCCACTTTTGTACTTTTATCTTTGTCCCTCTCTTCCTTGCGAATCTTGTAATAATACGTGAATTGGTAATCGCTCATTTCCACAATTTCCAAATGATAATTTGGTTCTCCTTTGTTTGGATCTCCTCTATCCAATGATTCAGGTTTGACAAACATTGGCAGTAATTGTTCTTGAGAACTTCGATAATACGACGTGAGACCAAGAATACGGCGTTTAAAGACATCTACATTCATCATTTCGCCGGTTTCTCCCTGTATGAAAAGTTCCAAGAATTGTTTGGAATCATCCGGCAATAATTTCAACCGGTTTAATCCGCCATTCGATCGAATCGCTCGTATATTGGCCCGTGTTAGAATTCGCATAATTGCATTTTCAAAATCTTCATCACTAATATTTCCGGTTTCATCGAGAACCACCCCGTCATATTCGATTTTCTCATGTTCTCCTCCTATTTGAGTTTGTTCGGACTGGTCGTTGAGAACCATCGATTTATTTTTTTTCGTCTTTCGATTTGTTTTTGTTTCATTATTCCCATTATTCCCTCCTTTTGCTTTGGTTTCTTTGAAAACCACCGCCTTCTTTTTCGTATCTTTACCTTTTGCTTTGCCTTTGCCTTTGTTCTCATCATAGGCATTGATAAACCCGAAAGGGTTTCTGGTAATCGTCAACAAATTCCCACTATATTGCAAATAATCGACAGTTCTCAATCCATTCTTTTCAAATAACTCCAACAGGAAATCTTCATTTATTTTCTGGGTTGTTTGCGTCTGTAGTTGGAAGGTCCATGTCTTGATGTATCCGCGCAATATATTGAAAAGAACGCCGATCTCGTTTGGATAATTAATAATCGGTGTGCCTGAAATGAGAACAATGCGCACATCTTGTGCATCCATAAGCGCATGATACATTTCATACTTGATTGCATCTTTCGACTTCAATTTATTGACGACCATGCTGACGAAATTGTGCGCTTCGTCAATTATGACAACACTGTGATCGAATGGATTGACGGTGCCGTCTTCCGTCATTTTTGACCACAGTCTGCGATTGATGCCATTGTAATTGATGTCGTGATACTTGGCGCGAATCATCGTGTCCAATTGCGCGTTGATTGCGTCTTGGTCTTGTGCAATGAGTTGTGCGTAATTAGAGGCCTTTTTCACATTGACGAGCCATGCTCCGCCGTTTGACTCGATGTATTCGCGGGGTAGACCAAGTGCAGTGGAGAGGAGGTCGATGTTCTCCGGTTTTCCTGCAATCGAAATGAATTCCCAGAACTGGTTCTTTTTGAAAAGGGCGTCGCCACATTTCTTGAGTTCTCCGAAAAAATTGGCTTTGAGAGAAGCGGGGGTCATGAGAATGATCTTCTTCTGGCTCTTCATTCCTTCGGCAATGCCAATACTGGTGCATGTTTTGCCGGAACCGAGCGAGTGATACAGAAGCAAACCCCTGTAGGGGGTGTACAAATTCAAGTAATCGCGTACAATGCGTTGATGTGACAACAGGTCGAAATTGAATGATTTTTTGCTCATTTCGGCGAGATTATCACAGGTGATATTTTCGGTTTTCTTGAGAATTTCTTCGCGATAAGGTCGGAACATTTGTGCGAGTTTTTCTGCATAAATTTTGCGATTGGTCATGTAATGGGACGAAATACGCATCTTCATTTTTGATGGAGGCGGAAGTCGTGCAGCTAAGGCGCCAATATTTGTATTTGTATAACTGGCGGATTTCAAAAAGACGACCTTCTTTTTCTGTTTTGCTTTTCCTTTTTCTTTTCCTTTTTCTTTTCCTTCTTCTTCTTCTTCTTCTATTTCATCAAGGTCGTCTAGATCTAACTTGACATCTTTCATTTTTGCTCTTTCTTTATCCCATTTCTGTTTTTCTTCTTTTTCTTCTTCTTCTTCTTCTTCTTCTTCATTTCGCCCAAGATCCAGTTTTTCCAATTCTTCCAAATCATTCACTTCAATTTCTTCTTCTTTTTCTTTTTCTCCTACAGGTGATGATTGCTGTTGTAATATTGAAGTAGGTACTTTGGAACTTAATTGATGATAGACGTCCCATACAGGTAATTCGTCTTCCAATCCGGCTAATAATGCGGCGCGATCAAATCTTGGCGCGGTCGGGCGTTTGTCCACTATCAACCTTTTCCTTTTTTTTGGTTCTTGTTTTTCGGATTCGGATTCTTCTTGTTTTTTGGATTCTTCTTGTTCTTGTTTTGCAGGTTCTCTATTTTGTGGTTGTTCTACATTTTTGCATCCCATAATACACACATTCTTTTTCGATTTTCCGGGTAATTTCGGTTTTAACTGGTCCAATTCAAAGCCTTGTTGTATCGCTTGCATATATAGATTCAATTATATATTGAAGCTATACATTTATGTCCACATGTTGTACTAACAATACAAGGTCGACAATTGGCGTATCGCCAACTCGCACGCCAACTGCTCGGCCTTCTTCTTGATCTTATGTTGGCCTTCTCCTAAAAATAAAAAAATACGACCATTTTTCGCCATGTAGTCATGAATATCATGCACCTTCTCGAAATGGTCTAATGACAATGAATCGAAATGCGTCAATCCAAATACAGGTTGTCCTAAACATAAGTAAACTCCCATATGAAAGCCCGTGTCCACATTATGCGCCTGCACATCCATATAATGCGGCGTCACCTTGAACTCTTTCTGAATTTTCACCTGTAGGATATTCTTGTAGTTGTCGTCATTTTGGATCAAATTCATCCAATCTACGTGTTTCTCAAACACATTCTCTATGAAGATTTGGACCATCTGGAATCCAGGTCCCGTTAAAAAAGTAGTCTTGAACCAATCGTCTTCATCTTTCACCTGCAATTTGTTGAAATCTAGAAACATGGCGCCAATAAAGGACTCGAACAAACAGCCGAGTTTTTTCAGATTCGTCCGCGTCTGCTTGGCTTCCACATTTTTCGACATAATAAACCATTTATGCAGACCAATTTCGAGTGCCAATTTGCCGATTGCCTCATTTTTCACGAGTGCAATCTTTTTTTCAGTCATGAACCCTTCATTTTCCTTGGGAAATCGTCGATACAGATAATATTTAGTAATACATTCGAGAATTCCGTCCCCTACAAATTCCAGGCGTTCATTCGATTTCGTGTAGAGAGGTAGACATCGGTCAGGACATTCTAACATTACAATATTGTTCCGCTTGTTTTCCGAATCCGGTTTTCGCGTATAGGATTGATGAACAAATGCACGGCGATAAAGATGAAAATTTTGAACAGGAAGTGAAATTCCATAATTACCCAGAATTTCCTCCACATCCTTTTGCGTGATTTCTTTATTTAGGGGGTTGTAAGGATCAAATACAAACGTTTCCGTTCCATCCGAATTCTTTTTCACGAAGAGATCATCTTCATTATGCACCTGTAGGAGTTGTGGATCATTTGGTGTGCTGTTCATTTTATTTGTATATAAATAAAATGATCTGCTGTTTGACTTTATTTTATTACACCGGTTGTTTCTAAACCTTTTTTACAATTTATACACAATTTATAC
>Ga0247723_1002248_pt1 | contig 10444 bp, 16 predicted proteins | sample MSEWelMarce5H_FC_FD_189079 | JGI IMG/M metagenome (GOLD analysis project Ga0247723, IMG submission 189079) | Subsurface sediment microbial communities from gas well in West Virginia, United States - MSEEL Well Study Marcellus 5H_FC | ecosystem: Environmental > Terrestrial > Deep subsurface >...
ATTTATAACATTCTCCCGTGCTAAACAATTTTATGATAAATTAATCGAAGAATCAAACGAAGTATTATTCGATGTTAGAGTTGAAGCGGGTAAAGAATCAAAATATGAGTTGGGGATAATAGAAATGAGTGCCAAACAATTAATTCCAGTTTATATGACCGATGAGTTTGGTAGAAATATTAAAGTAAAACTTGATGAGGATGGAATGACCTTGTTCAAAATACAACCATATAAAAAAGAAGAAACTATCTACGATATCAAAGACCAAAAAAAAATAACTACACAAACACTCATAAAAAAATATCTGAAAGGTGATGGGTTAAAAATGATTTCCTCATTAAACAATAAGATTGTAGTACAAGAAGATGAAAAGATTCACCTCTTTACATTAAAGTCAGAAAGTGAATCTTCTAGATTTTTAGATAGTTTATCTTCTTATTTTTTCAAAATCAAACGAGGTGATTGTTTGTTTGTAAAAGACTATTCAACAGCACAAAGAAAATCCTTATATCAGTTGTTAGAATCCGCAGGTATAGATAAAAAAATACTTTATAGAAAGTTTACGACTTTACCTCAGTCAAAATAAAATGGAACTCAGTTCCTGAAATATCTATTGAAAATTGTTTGTGTTGTCTATCAATTTCTCGAAAGTGATTAATAACACTAGTATATTCCCCTTTTGGTAATTCAAAAACAATTGTTGCTTTACCACTAAAAATAGTTTGACAGGATTCAGCAATCAATGCCAACTTCTCTAGTTCCCCAAAATTAGTATTTTTATCTTCTGCCATAGTGTTAGTTTTTTAGGTATTGTGAATAATTCTTCTTTTTTAATATTTCGAATTTCCTCAATATATTTTCTTTTTGTATTCTCAATTTCCCTGTTGTCCTTCAGTTTTTCACTTTCCAACCAATTCAGTATCGATTGGTTCCTGTTCGTCTTGCTCATAGTCTAAATCGTCTTCAGTTTCGTCTAATTCAACATTTAATTCAGGTGTATCATCCTCTTCTTCAAAATAGAAATTCAAATTTTTGAGTTTATCCAAGTCAGTTTTTTCAAACGTATTTTTTAATTGCTCCACAGTCTCTTTGAACAATCTTTCCTTCAATTCTTTTTCTTTATTTAATTTAATAATTTTAGCAATTTTGACTAAAGTTTTGGAAACTTCTGATTCATCAGTTGCCGAAACGAATGAAATACCTTTGAGGTTTTGATTTTCCGCCTCAAATCCAACAATTTGACCTTCATCAACAAGACTCTTGGGCAGCGCCCATTTAGTAGGGAAAACCATATCAAAACTTAGATAGTTTTTTAGTTTTCTAATTGAATGTAGATACTCGACAAATGGACTTAATTCTCTATAAAAACTCATGATACGTAAATGTAGGTGATAATATAACTTATTGATAATCCTAAAATCAAGAGTTCCCTGTTAGTATAAACCAGTGGTTTCGGGTTCTTTTCTAACAGGGCTCTCACAATTTTTAATCCGTGTCTTAATGACACTAATATTGTTAACACAAATATAAACAAATATATTGTATTAATATTATGCATTTTTCTCTGCTTTGCTGTGTTCAAGAACTTCAGTTCTAAATTCTTGGAGTAATGCCTTTAATTCTTGCGCAGATTTTCTTGCACGGGTACCAGCACTTTTATTACCTTTATAGAATTTAACCGCATCGACTGATAACAACTCAGTAAGTTCTTTGATTTTTTCTAATGTTTCCATTTCTAATATAATTAATGTTTATTGTTTATGTTCATAAAAATAACTTTATTTGCTCTTGTGTAAATAGAGTATGGTTTTTTTCTACTTAACATTTTTTTCCATCATCTTGTAAATCTCAGTAATCATATCTAAATCCGATTTGCTAAATGGTTTGGACATATTGAATATTTCATCTAAAAATACAGGCACGGAATCTTTAACATTCTTCTGAGTTTGATTGTAAAATGTGTCCATATAAAATGATTTCAAATATTCTTTGTGCTCCCCATCTATGTTGATAGTAATATTTTCTTTTTGAAAATTTTCAACCATTTTACGCCAGCACCAGTTGAAATGAGATTTTTTATCTTCGGGGGATAAAACTATTTTAGTCTCAGGTGAATCTCCGTTCGAATCACCCATGTAGGTGTCAGTAATAACATAATTTAATGATTTGAATATATCCCCATATAATTCAATTTTTTCATAAATCATGTTGTTCACGTTAAACCATGTAACCACTTCATCATTGGGAAGTGGCTTGGCTATCCAATTAAAAAAATTCTCCATAGAGTTCATCTATGGAGAATATAATATAGATTTTATAAATGTGAATTTTTATTGTGTTTTTCTGTTGTATCCAATAAGATTTTTCATCTTTTCCATTTCTTCAGAAATAATTTTCGTCTTTTTTTCTTCTTTTGATTCAAGTTGATTCATTATTTTCTGAGCTTTGGTAGCTGAGCTCTTTTTTAGTCCTCCAGATTGTCTTTTGTCACCAGCAATATCAACAGGTTGTGATTGTCTTTTGTAAGAAACATTCTGTTGTTCCGCACCATATAAATTGTCGTCAAAATTCTTTTTGAACCTTGCTCCAACTTTTTCACTTCTCTTAGAAACATTACCTAAAGCTCCTCCTTTACCATCTGTTACCGCATTTCCATTTTTAGAACTACCTTTAAGTTGATTTGAAATCATCTCATCATCAGGTTTGATTTCGTCATAAACTAAGTTAGTCATTCCAGGGTATGCAAAAGCCTCAATATATTCATCGACAGCATCGGAAGGATGATATTTCTTTTCGTTATGTTCTTTTTCCATATCGTAATTACTTTGAGGGAAATCATCAGGATTTTCATCATATGATTTTTCACCTGAGAACATATCTTTCATATAGTCCTTCATTTTTTTGATTACTTCTTTAGCATAATCATCATTTTCTTTTTTGTTAAGACCTAAAACCTTTTCAGTTTTTTTCAATCCTTCAGGACTTTTCTTTGAAAAGTTTGCCTTTTCGTCAATATCTTTTACTGACTGTTCCATTACAATTTGTTCAATTAGGTCAATAAGTTCATCCTCAGTCAATTTCAAAGAAGATTTTTTACTTCCCTTAACATCATATATCTTACCATCGACTTCGAAAGTATCTTCCCCTTCTTCTCTCGCATTTGCTAATGCTTTAGTGAATTCATTACCCTCTTCTGTTTCAGCTTCATCCATATCGTCACCTTCTTTGTTTTCTTTTTTCTTTCTAAGTTCTTCAAAGTCAGCAGCGGTGATTTTACCTTTTGGTGGGGCAACATCAATCTTTTTTTGATTACCATGAAGTTCTTCACCAACTTCAATTTCAGTCCATTCACCTTCACCTAAATTTTCATAAATTTGTCTGACTTTATTTTCAATTTCCTCGTTTAATATTTTGGAAACTATTTTGTCTATATTGATTTTGAAATTACTCATCGTTTTTTATTTTTATTTATAAATATCCTTAGTTGTTTCTTTTATTCTTCATTTGGTATTCACGCTCCAAAATAGTTATGATTACAGATTCTTCTATATTCAATTTGTTAGCAACATTTTTTATTGCCTCCTTAACGGATTCATTTTTACTCAATTTAAGGTTAGTGATATCCCCTTGATTACAGTATGGAAATTTTGTACACTTCTTTTTGATTTTAACGAATGACCCACCTTTATATTGAGTTTTTCTACTCGGTCCCCAATCCTTCTTAGTTGTCGATTTTGCCCACATCGCAGGTGTTTCATATCCTCCAGATGAACCTGTTGTAGTAGCCTCTTTCGCTTCAACTTTTTCAACATCACTCTCTTTCAATTTTGGAGTTTCGCTTCTACTTCTCTCCCAAAACTCGTCATCTCCTCCGAACACTGGACCTGAATATGCCCCTGAAGATCCTGAACCAGTCGCTTCTTTGGGTTCCGATTTCTTAATTTGTTTGAAAGCACATTTCTTCAAAAAATCTACGTGGTCAAAATCAACTTTTTCCCTCTTCAATTTTTTAATCATATTATGAGCAACCTCTTTTCTATTGGATGTATCTTTAATTTGTTTGATAATATCAATTATTCCATCAACCATTTCTTTATCATTTTGGTTGTCTTTGGTATCTTTTGTTTCCATCTTAGATAATTTGTCGTAATACTTAGGGTCTTCCGATATATGATCCATAGCAATTTCTTTAGCCATTTGTTTGTTATCGGTGTGTTCCATTTCAACTTTAACTCCTTTGTTGAATTGTCTTGTTAAGACTTTAACATCAACTTTGTGTTTTTTGGCAAGTTCGTCCAAACTTTTACTATCCGCAATTCCACCTTCAAGTTTTTCCTCTTTGAAACCTTGTTTGTATTTCATGTGATCCCCCAAAGTTGATTTATTTAAGGATATCTGTGAAAATGCCTTATCTATATTACTTTTGAATAATTCCGCTGAACTCTCCATGATTATGCGTTTTTAAGTCTAGGCTCCCAGTAACTTCTATTAATCCACATAAACTGATAGAATTCACGGAACATTCTTAATGTAATTTCTTTAATCTCACCTTCGAGTTTACCTCGTTTGATTTCCTTTTGAATGGTGTCCATTAACTGGTCTTCGAACTGTTTAATGGTATTATGATTCATAAAGGATTTTATTTCTTTACGAATCAAAACTTCTATTTCTTTTTTCTCTGAACTTGTAAGTGCCATTAGTTACTTAGTAGTAAAAGTGATGTTAATGCTAATCCGGTAAAGGTTCCAACTTTCCATAGGAATGTTTTGGCTCTTTGACCTTTTAATTCTTTATGTAAACTATCCGTCAATTCTTTAGATAGTTTAAGTTGTTCATCTTTTTTTCCAATGATGAACTGATTGTTCTCATCTTTCTGTGTTAAAATAGTAATTATACCATCCTTTTGAATTTCTCGTTCCTCCAATTTCTGAAACTTTAGTTTCATTAAATTCATTTCCTGTTTCAACCCATCATATCTCAATAGGTCTTGATATACCAACCTTGCAACTCTTACATTCAGGACAACTTTGGTAGTATCGACTGTCTCAGTTTGAATAACGCTCTGCGAAAAGCCTTTCAAGCTCAGCATTACCAATAAAACCAACACTAATAACTTTTTCATCAGTTTGTTCTTTTACCATTTCTATATTATTATCGATTTCATGAATTTCTTTAGTAATCGAATTAACTGTTTCCTTGATTACCAAAACTTTTTCATCCATCTCCTTATTAACCAATTGTGCCGAGTCTACTTCACTTTGAATATTCTCAATTTTTTCTTTATAAGATTTCACATCGGTTTTAATCCCGTTGGTATTAAAAATATTCCATAACGCCAATACTATTATTATACCTAATAATATGTTCTGTCTATTATTGATTATTTTTTCTCTTATCATACTGGTGCCTCCTGAGTCTTTTTTCTATTAGCCAAAACCTTACCCCACTTGGACTTAAATTTTTGGTAAAATTGTTGTAATTTATTAATCACATCAAGGAATTCACTATCGACCTTAATCATTTCACCGTTAATATAAATTCCACTGTCTTCTCCGATTGTAAAAATGAATTCAAGATCATCATCAATAAGTTTTCCTGACCACTCAACACTATTTTTATATACGTTAAGGGTTTCGAAATCTACCAAGTCAGAAACCTCTTCAACGAATTCATCCATAGTTTCTTGGAACGCAACTTTCTCATCAGTAGTAATATCCAAATCACTCCTGTCTTTACCATGAAGTTTCAATATACCACCTGAGATTCTATATTTTTGGGATTTATCCTTTGGTGTTGGTTCTTCACCACTTTCAACCTCAGTCTCGGCTGTGTCGTACTCGACATCTTGGGCTATCCTACTTTCAACATCTTTAGCAACGTTTATTTGTCCCTCTTGCTCAAAGAGTAATTTGGACTTCTTTAATAGAGATTTAATCTCGTCGTACCTTTCGTTATGCAAATTGCTCATTTTCTAAAAATTTAATAAAGGTTTCGAAATTGAAAGATGGGTTTAGATCCGTATAATTGGAGCCGTAATTACTTCTCGAGCAAATCCCTTCGAAGTTTTCTATACCGTCCACCTTTGTGTTATGACCTACACACGTCTTTCCAATTTGAAGAGTTTCTGTTAAGTGTTTACACAAATCAGCAGTCATTTTAATTTGCTGAGTCGTGTAAGGTTGCCAGAAATAGAAATCTCTCCATTTTTTTTCGTAAACCTGTTCATTATAAATACTTCCTTTCCAGTTAATATAATGGTTGGTCAATGGTTTCTTTTCTAACCAACCCAAATTCTCCAACATTACAAATATTGAAAGTTTGTTTGTGATGTGGTCACCAAAGAAATTGCCATACCCTTGGTCCGATAACAACTGTAAAACTTTCCCTTCTCGAGTAATGACATAGTTAGGTATTTTATCATACTTGGCGTTATACCTAAATTTAAGGGAAGCCAAGTATTCCTCGACTTCCCTTGAAGTATGGCACAAAATTATTTGTGTCTTTTTTTTGTATTTACCTACTGATTTGAAATTTCCGTGTTTTTCAATATTAACCATGACTTCTCACATAACTGAGTGTTTTCTTTTCATCATCACTAAGATTAGATTCGTCTTCCAATTGTTCAGTCACTTCAAGTTGTAGTGATCCAAATTTTTGTTCATTCAGTTTTCTCAATTCATTTTCCAACTTTTCTAATTCTTCTTTGGTTGGTGTGTATTTTTCTTGGTCAACCTGAGCCTCCATTCTTCCAGCCTGAATACTCAATTGGTCAATATCTAAAACTTGAGGTTGTGGTGCCGGAACTTTTTTCTTCTCGTCTTCCTCAAATTTTACTAACATGTGTAAGAATGAAAGAGAAATTATTGGTAACATTCCACCAGCAAACAAAGATAAAAATCTTTTATGACCAACATAATCACCTGATTCAACTCCCAAGTATGAAACCAATGGGTCAACCAAATCAACCCAATCCTTAAATGCCGGTGAATTAATATCAATGTACTGATAAGCAAAGAAAATATTTCCAATGAATTGTATTAGAGTTACAATACCAAATGGGAAATATACCTTGGAACCCATCTGAGCAGATATTGCCGCAAGTGCAGATAACGCCGCAATTTCAATACCAACAGACAAATATATTGACCAACTAACAGGATTTGATAATCCATACCAAGAAGTAACGTGAGATATGGAAACAAATGCCACAGTTAGAATTGGAACAAGGAAAGAAATATAAATTATTGTTCTGAAATTCCTTTGTACCCAATTCATTTCCTCTGTGATTTAAGTTTTTTTATTTCGTCTTCGATTTCAGTTTGTCTTCTAACATCAAATAATTTTCTATCAGTTGCCTGGATCATTCTTTTTTCAGCTTCCAAACCTGAAATTTGTAGTTCGATGTTTAATTCTTGTTTGGTATATGTAGAATCTTTGATTGCTGTAATCTCTTGTCTGACTTTGGTTAATTCTCTTGAATCACCGCAAGATTTGAATAATGTGAGTAATGTAATTACCAATACGATTATCACGAAGTTGTTTTCTATAAATTTTTTCATAACAATTTTATTTTAATTTATCCTTAAAATATAAAAGGTGTATTAAATAAATACACCCTTTTTTTAATTTACAAATAATCGAACAGAGTTGCTGTCTCGTTTCTTAACTTTCGTAGTGCTTTTTCTTTGATTTGCCTCACTCGTTCTTTAGTCAAATCGAAGTCACTTCCAATGTCCTCAAGGGTTCTAGTTGAACCAGATAACCCAAAATAATCCTCGATAATAACTTTCTCTCTTTCGTCCAAGACATCCAACATACTCAAAAGTTTTTCTTTCAAAGTATCTTCGGTGGATAAATTTTTATCCGCAGACTCAGCATTTGGATTTGCCAAAATGTCCAACAGTGTATCTCCTTCCTCATTAAGTGGGTTATCCAAATTAATGGTATAAGGTAAACTCACCATTTTATCAGGTAAGGCAACACCAGCCTTTTCAAGCTCCTTCTTAGCCTTATGAAGTTCTTGAACAACGTTTACTGGTAGACGAATGGTACGAGCATTCTCATTCAAAGATTGTAAGATAGATTGTCTAACCCACCAAACAGCATAAGAAATAAATCTTAGTCGTTTTGTCCAATCAAAGTTTTCAATCGCCTTCATCAAACCAAGGTTACCCTCAGCAATCAAGTCAGACAAATCCAAACCTTGGTTTTGATATTGTTTGGATACAGTGATAACAAAACGTAAGTTTCCTTCCAACAATTCTTTTTGGATCTCTTTCTTCTCTTCTTCAGTGATGAACCCTGATAACATTCTCTCTGCAAGCTCTCGCTCTCTCTCAGGAGTCATGACCTTAATCTTTCTGATGTCTTTCAGATAATGACTAATCTCTTCTTGATTGATTGGAATTGAGGATTTTTCTTTCATATTAGTTATTGCTGTAGTTTTGAAGTAGAGTTAATTCGTGTTTCGTAAGGGAGTCCATTCCTAATACGTTAATCTTATCTAAGATGGTGTCCAAAGTTGTTTTGGTTGCTGGGGTACCCATCCAATATGGCATCTTTTTGAACTGTGATTCTAACTCGTTTGAAAAACTGATATCAATATCATCTTCGTCAAAGTCATTATACAAGTCAGTGTTCTCAATCACACCTTTCATATCGATTGAGTAATCGTTATTTGCTCCAGGATTATCCAAATCAAATAAGTGACCAGATTTTTCGTAAGGGATATGAACTGACACTTTGTCAGATACTTCTGTCAAAATTAGTATTTCACTATCTTTATGAATAAGACCGGAAATGTATTCAAAGATTTCGTCTTTAGGTACCTCTGTCGCAAAATGCATCATCAAGATTCCTCCTCCGAATTGATACTTCATGTTTGGTGAATCCACCAAGGGGGCAACTGACATTACCATTTCATTACAATTGTTGTCCGTAATAAAATTACCAATAAGTGTGACCAAGTAGTTTTTCATATGTTCGATTATTTGTTTACAAAGTTACTAATTTTTTATTCAACTCAAAATAAACTCTTCCTTTTGTTCCCGAATGTTGTTCGTACCACTTACCATCTTTATCCTTCCATACATACGGATTTGTAGGGTCGACAGTCCATCTATATTGAGAATAAAAATCAAAATCTTTTTTCAATAAATTGGACTTATGTGAATCATGAAACTTTTGATTTCCCCACCAATCTGGATAGGTAACCGACTCATCAATGTCTTCCCTATCCATAGTGTTCTTGAACCCACGTTTAACCCACTCATCAATACTTGCGTTCAAGTACATCTTCAAAAGTGGGACGTGGTTCCTCCACATAACAGAGCATGGATGGTTAATCCACCCTTTGTAGGGGGTACCATCCAGCTTTGGTCTGCCTGTAATCGCACTGATAATTTGATATGTCTCAACTCGTTGTTTTCCAAGTCTCTTGTTGTCAAGGACTCTCATTGATTCAGTAATGTCTGAGTATGGTAGGAATGTTTGCATACAACAAAGGTATACAAATTTATTATAATTTCAAAATAAAACCCCACTTTCTAGGTGGGGTTGGGTTTTATTCTATTTCGTAGTTTGTGATAACTAAATGATTAACATTTATTTCGGATCCAACTCTACCACTGTGAATTTTGAATGCATAATTTTTTGGGTATTCAAATTTAATATACCCATCGTATAATTCTCTTATGAAATCACTTCCTCCCACAACCATCAAACACTGATTTTCAGTTGTTTTGAATAACTCAGAAAGTTCTATTTGTTTGTTTCTGTTGAAATTATCGAATCCGTAATCACTAAAAACGGAATCATAGGGTTGATCAATAAAACAAAAATTATTCTTAGAATTATATTTTTCAAAAACTTTCACATAGTCTCCAATCATTATGTCTGTTCTTGATAACAAGTCGGTATATTCTTTGTTTCTCAATTCCTCGAAAGTTACTTTCTTATATTTTCCCCAAGGTATATTGAATTCCCCTTTTTCATTGTATCGTAACATCCCTCTGAAACACGTTTTTCTCAAATAATAAAACTGAGCGGCTTTTTCGATATTATTTTTAGGTTTGAATGGGATTTCTCCATTTGTCAATTTTTTTCCACCCCCTCTAACAATGTAATATTCTTTTTCCCCCTGACCGAAAGATGTTACTAAGTCGTATATCTGTTCAGCATGTCCTAAAGAAATTTGCTGATAAAAATTGATTAAATCTGGATGTATGTCATTTATGACATTTAATCCATCGAAATTTAATTCAAAGAAAACCGCCGCACCGCCAGCAAATGGTTCAATAAATCTATCGAATTTTTTTGGGTAATATTCTTTGAAGATTGGTATTTCATTTCTCTTTCCTCCTGACCATTTACACATAGGTTTCAAGGATGTTTGTATTTTTGAAGTCATATTATTATAAATATAAGAAATAATGTCTATTAAAAC
>Ga0247723_1002249_pt1 | contig 10444 bp, 26 predicted proteins | sample MSEWelMarce5H_FC_FD_189079 | JGI IMG/M metagenome (GOLD analysis project Ga0247723, IMG submission 189079) | Subsurface sediment microbial communities from gas well in West Virginia, United States - MSEEL Well Study Marcellus 5H_FC | ecosystem: Environmental > Terrestrial > Deep subsurface >...
GTTGTTTGAAATTGTCAATAAGAGAGTGAGTATGACCCATGAACACGAAATGAAGAAAATCATCATGGCCACAGGGGCGGCTGATTTATTAGTCCACCTGTCCCGTGATGCCAACATAGACGCGGGGGCATTTAGCCTAATCATGGCCTCTTATGGGCGGTATGTTTACCAAACGCAGGGACGTAGAGTGCCTACCAATCCCGCCACTTATGTAGCAACAGGGGAGAGTTTATGATCACCTATGATTTTGAATATGATGGTGAGTTACTAGGCTTTGAGTGCGAAACCAAAGAGGCGGCGGCCAATGCCGCTAATGAATGGTGGGCTAACCGCTGCCTTGATGACGGTATGCGCGACAATGAAACAAGGGATGATGCGGGCTTTGTCGTCACACTAGATGAGAATAACGAAGAAATAGCGCGGGAAAAATCCCCGCTGGAATACACCTGCGAACCAAGCGACTATGACGAACATCGTACATACTAGGGGGAAACATGAGCCGCATTTTCATCACGACACACCTAATTATATTCTGCACCATAGCGCATTTTGCCATGGCGGACGCGCTGTCGAAGAATCTGTTTGTTAAGCCTGAACGGGTGGCTAAGCCTGTGGTGTTGTATAAGGACAAGTTTGTTATCTACGACAGCAAAGTCGCCGCTGGTGAGGCGATATTGAAGATTTATGGGGGGATGAAATGAACCCGTACCCCACGTTTACACAGGCAGATAGGGATTTTCTGCCTTCCAATGGTAAAGCAACCGAGTTATGTGAAAAGCTGGGGCGGTTGCGCTTGAGCATGACGGACATGGTAACAGCCCGCGCTATGGGTTACGACCCACGGTTGACTAACGGGGAGAGGATTGGAGGAATAGATATATGCGTTTAGACGAATACGAAATACTTCCCCGCGCCGATATACGGGATTTGATTATCACCGTAGTAATGGTGGCGCTGGTGTTATTATCACTTTTCTATTGACTGTGTATGTGTGATAAGATAGAAGGAATGACATATGACCGAAGCCCCAACAGCCAAAACTTACATGAACGCCATGCTCGGTATCGGGTTTATGGTGGTGACGATGTGTGCTTTGGGTGCGGTGCTTGATATTGCGGATAGGAAAGCTAAGGGGGTGAATAATGGAAAAGGCAGATAATTGGATGCCAATAGAATCAGCGCCAAAAGACCGAGAAGTCCGGCTTAGGGGTCGCTATGAACCAAGCGCGGAGGCATACCGCAATGGTGCAAGGGCATGTGATGTTATGGGTGTTGGCCGCGTCATGTGGGGTAATCGGTGGTCAGGTATTCTTGGTGGCCGCCCTACGCATTGGATGGAATTATGACCCAACCAGATAAAGACGGCTGGATTGAATGGCATGGTGGGGAGTGTCCGGTGCATCCTGATACGGTGGTTGAAGTGCGCTTTAGAAATGGAGTCCTGCAAAGACAGCACCGCCCAATAATTTATACTTGGGATATGGTTGGTGATATGTACGACATTTGTGCCTACCGCATCATCACACCAGCACCGAGTTATGAGGGGGACGGAGAGTGTGGTGTCCTCAGCGTCCGAGAGGATAGCGCCGATAAGGCAAGCGGGTTCAAATCCCGCTCCCCCTCGCCCTACGCCACGATAATGCGCGGATTCGCCGCCCAGCATAGCTGCGCCCTATCCTGTGTATTGGTTAATGAGATGAAGGGAGAGATTTTGTGAGTGAGAAAACCTATCTATGCCGTCACAAGGAATATACGGACGATGACGACTATCGGGAAACGCTCGGATTCGATGTTGAGGACGCGGCGGAAACCCATGCGGAGTATATATTCAACCAGTGTGACGGCTGGGAATATATGCCTAACAACACGACTATTATTCTGGTGAAGAATGGCGATACCGTTGCGGAGGTTGGAATCTACACGGAGTTTTACCCGTCATTCTCTGCCCGCTCCACCACCCAGCGTAATGGGGGTGAGTGATGAGGATGAATAAAAATAAAAGCGTGTATAAACTTCCTAACGATGTTGTTCGCGTTAACAGAGTAATTCTCCGAAAAGGAAAGTACTATTATCATCTGCATTTAATGCCTTATCTGGAAGCGCCAAAAGCCAAGGACATAGCTACACCCACAAAATGCGCCTTTATGGGTGGGTATCTGCACTTCGATACTTACCCGCCGCAGGCTTGGAGTTTTTCTGTAGATGTAGACAGAAGGGACGTTTTATGACCACCCCCAACCCCCTATCCCCCGAAGAACTGGCGCGTTGCAGGAGTGCGTTTGAAACGTGGTGGTCTAGCGATGGCTGCATCACCACCGAGTCATCTGCTTGGGTGGCATGGCAAGCCGCATGGTCAGCCGCACAGCCTCATGCCTCTAGTGAGATTAGGGTGGTGTCGCTGGAGAAGTGCGCTAAGGCGCTTTACCGCGCTACAACAGGCCGAAAATGGTCAATGCTAACAAGGCAGGAGCAGCGCGAGCCATTCCATATATCGGCCAAAGCCGTCCTAGACGCAGCAGGAGTGAAGTATGTCGATTGATGTAATTAAGCGGTTACTAGATGAGGCAGCGAAATGAGGGAGGGATTAACATTAGAACAACTTGGCGCGGCTGAGTGGCAAAGGCTCACGGTTCAGGCTGACTGTCTGCTTTTGTACAAAGACATTCAGATTGGAGATGAGGAGCCGCACGGCTTTTATTTTCTGTGTGTGGAGTATTGTTCGCAGCTGTGCGGAGAAAACGCACCGATACAATACGATGTGCTTTTCGAGGGTATCACCTATTTTGACGGTGTTCGCCATCTGTATTTTGGAAGCGAGAAAACGGAAAACTATGGGTATCTGTACTACTGCGATGTACCTATGTTAATAGCGGCTTTGCAGCTACTTGACGAGTTGCAGGTTAAGAAGTGCAAATATGTAGCCGATGAGCGCAAGGAATCCGATGCACAGACACCGGAGCAGCACAGCGATAAGGAGGGCGGGGAATGAGTCTGCGCGGGCTGTTCCGATATTTCTGGCTGTGGCTGCGCTGGCAATTTGGCATCAAAGGCAAGCCCTGCAAATGCAGCTTCTACGAGGCGTCGCACTTCAATAATGCGCTGGAATGGGATGTGGACAGTTACCCATGCGGGCGCTTCACACCGAGAAAGGACACCACCCATGACCAATAGCCCAACAGCAGGACAGATTGATATGGCTGCACTGCGAGAAGTAAAGCGGCGCTTCCCGAGCCAGCACGATATTATCCACGCGGCCATCGAAGTTTACGAATCCGCCCGCCAGCAGCCGCAGGAAAAATCACCCTATGCCGATTACACATGGGAGGATGTGGCAATGCTAGTTCAGGAAAATAGGATTCTAAAGACACAGCAGCCGCAGGTGAGCGTGGAGGTGATGCGAGATAAGGTTGCCTTCTTTATCGCAACAGGTGGATGGGATGACCGCAAAAAGACCCTGCACGATATACAGCACGGCGACTATGCAAAAGCTGATGCTGTGCTGTCATACCTTCACCCCTACCTCACCCATCAGAGCGCAGCGCAGGTGAGCGTGGAGGAAGTAATCGAAAAGCTGACCAACTGCGGCCACCCAAAATACTTAGACAACCCAATAACGGACAGTGAGCGTGGCCTTATTAGAGACGTTCTTTCAGCCCTCACCCATCAGGGCGTGAAGATGGAGGCGGGGGATGCCGATAAACATGAAATGGAATTGCTTGCGATGGAGAGGGATGGAAAATGACCAGAGAAGAAATCATCGAGAGATTTTGCAAGTTATCCAGTGAGGTTTGGAACGCTCTTATAGAGCCACTACATTCCAATGATTGTTTTTGCGGGAAAGGGGGTTTTTGGGGAGGCAAAAGCTACAGTGATGCGGATTTTCGTAATGAAGGTCATGCGCTTGAGTGGATTGAATCTGTTGTGCGCCGCGAGTTACAAGGCAGCCACCCCACCCCCAAACCAGTCCACGCGACTGTAGCCCCCACCGACCCTATGGCGCAGTGCAGGGCGGAGTTTGAGGCGTGGTTCTTAGTGGAGTTTGAGGCATTTGTTTCCGGCTATGGACGCAGGGCAATATTTGAGCGTTTCGAGTTAACGGAGGGCTACCGTTGCCGTGAGGTTGATGCTGCGTGGAAGGGCTTCAAAGCCGCCTATAAACCCACCCCCTCCGTTGAGGCGCTTAGGCGGGCGCGGGAGGCGTTGGTAGGGGTGCATATAGAGTCTAACCGTTTACAATCTTATATGGAATCCGCTAAAACCAAGCTGGACGCAATCATTAAGCAGATGGAGAGCGTATGACCCAACAAGAAATACTGGAGCAGGTGAAGCGGGCGCTGCGGTTGGCAGAAAATGCACTATCGCGTTGCTATGATGTAACTGAGTGGCCAGCCAATGGCACATCTACACAAGATGCCGCGCTACAAACCGCCCGCGAAGCCCTAGCCCTGCTTAACCAGATGCCGGAGCAAGAAAAGGGATGGTTTATTCCTGCCTCCAATATGTCAAGCCTCGCGAAAGAAACATTTGCAAACATGCTGGAGACAATTAACCATTACGGACAGGTTGATGTTGTAGCCCGCGTGGATGGAAGAGATTATCGTTGGGAATGCGATGGGTTGAAGTATGCAAGACCTGTCATCGCCCCCTCCCTCACCCCAGCACAGAGGGATGAGTTGGTGGAGGAGATGGCGGAGGCTATACGAGGCGCGGATAATGGATTAGATGGCGACCCTATTGCCGTTCTTTTGGATGAAGCGCCACAAATTGATTTGGCCACCAATACGCGCAATGAAGCTAATGAATTCATTATGACCGTTTGCCGCTCTGCCGCACGCGCCGCCCTAGCCATAGCAGAGCGTAAACTGGTGGGAGGCGTGTGATGCTTTCCAACCTACTCAAACGCCTATTCCGCCGCAAATGCCGCCACACGCTCTATGCAGATGAGGCGGTATGCTGGGATTGTGGGGAGAACCAGCAGCATGGGTGATTTCCTCTTAGCGATGGTTTTAACGGCGATTCTAGTTATTATATTTGCTATCCAGCAGACTAGCTAGTTGCCTCTGGGTCTGTAGTCTTAGATGGGTTGTGGCAAGCCGCACAATCTGGGTTATTGCACCAATGCTCTATAATCCCGCCTTTGTGTAGGATGTTTTCGCCCTGCAACGTATCCTTGTATGGGTTGTGGCATGTGTTCCATGCGGCGATGACTTCATCGGGGGATAGTTCCGGTTCTGGTGTTCCATCATATCCACACGGATTGGCGTGAAAATCCCCGAAACAGCATTGAATGTAGGCGCGTGGTTCGTAACCGAAATCCTTAATAGTTCTAGTTTTTCCGCCGCGCATCAAAACTTTCTTTTCCCTGCTTACTTTAACCTGCTTCTCCTGTAAATCAGGCAATTCCCCGCAGAACGGACAACTCATCAGCTTATTCGGGAGTGTCATTCAATACCCCCTCTAGCATAAAGCTGTGCCTTTATGTCCTTGCAAAAAACGCAATGCTTTTCGCGTGTGGGAAACCCAGAAACAGAACCGTTATATTTCCATTTTCCCCAAAGGTGCAGCCCAAGGCGGCACAACACCGTATTATTGATAGGGTTGTCGGTCATAACGCCAACATTCCAACCGCAAAAGCAGAGGCCATTAACCCAGCAAGCCGCCAATCAGGGGCGCATCCCATTTGGTCAACAAACCATCCAGCGCTTAATGTAAAAAACATGGCGGCTAAAAACTTCATTCCTTCACTCCCGTATCATCTATTCAGTAGTTAAGGGCGCGGTGCTGCGCCAACTGGCTATCTACGTCCATAGATAAGTTATAGACCTCCATTACCTTTTGCATATTTTTACCATCAAATACATCTGCTTTGTCCTTGGCGCTTTCATCCGTTTTCACAAACACCGGATAGTCGTCATGCTCATAAGTGTCGCAAACCACGATTACATGGGTTGACCCATTTTCCCTGCCGCGCTGTAGCCACATCTTAATATCTTCTTTGCTTGCTGCCATATCATTCCTTAATCTTCTGAGTGTTTTACTGCTTTTTTAGCTTTGGCTATTCTCTTGGCGGCTAAGGCTAGCTTCTTTTCTGAACTTGTAACGCAATTAACAGCAAAGCACTCTATGTGCTGCGATTCAGTAAATCCCACCGGACGCTTGCTGCGCCAGAATGACATAATAACGCTTTCGAGGTAATTTTCATATTCGTTTGCTATTGTCATCACTCATCTTTCTGTTGGGTTGTGGGTGGCTTCGGCAGGGGCATCCAATGGGTTGGGCGGATTCTATTATCGGGTGTTTGGTCATAGCCAATTACCCATCCCGATACCATAGGCCACACATCCCAATAGGCTAGATACATTTCGCCCATTTCCGTATATATAAGGCAAGCAGTGCCATCCTTCGGCGCAGTTTCTATTGGTTTCCACATGCTCATCACTCTATATCCGATACGTTGCTCACCGCCATGTCCTGTGTTTTTCGGAAACCCACTCACTACCATCATATTCTTCGATTTCCCAGTCAACACCATCTGGGATTTCTACCACCTCCAGCCTTCCATACTTCCCGCTGGCCTCAGCAGAACCCATTTCTTCAACAACTTTCACTAGGTCAAGGTCATCACGCTTAATGTTCCAATCACGGAAATGTTCACGCTTATAGGCCTCACTTGAGGCTACGCGCTGTTCGGGTGTTGCATTTGCCCAATCTTTTAATGCTGGGGTTAACTCTGATGGCGGCACGGTAAAATAGTCCATATCGCCGTATTTGCCCTTTTGGGCGTATATCTTCATGCCCTTCAATTCGGCATAGCGCATAACAGCCTTTTCAGATAAACCAAACCCACCGTGGCATCCATTAATTACAATCTTCACGCCTCATCCTCCACATCAGTTATGTGATAAGATAGCAAGCCTCACTACCCATGTAAAGCTGTTTCTTATCAGTACGGATACATAATGGGAAACGGCGAACATCCAGCCGCTTGCTTGTATGGGCAGGGTGAGCAGCTAGTGGTGAATAGCACGGCAAGGATAATCCACCAGCGCCACATCATTTGAGCAGCCCCTCCAGCACTATACGCTGTTGCCTGTATCCTTCGCACTCGGCGGCGAAATCAAGTAGTTCATCCGCTCTAGCATATCCTCGCCAACCGGAGGGAGTGTCGGGGCTTTCGGACACAGTGACGCAGGTGCTTGGGTGCAGGCGCTTATACTTAGTAAGCCTAGCAGCAATATCGGTTTGGCCGCGCTGTAGCTCATCGTTTGCCCCCTTTAGTTTTGTTGCTGCCACTTCGCATTGCAGGTTTAGCTGTTCTTTTAGCGCCGACAGTGCTGACTCGTTCCGCCAACTCATCCAGTTCGCTGTTATCCATACCGCTATCCCCGCTGCTGCTAGATATGGCAGCACCCGAATACCTGAGCTTAAAAAAGAGAATGGCAACATAAGAACCCCCAACGATACCGCCGTATGCGGTTAACAATTCCCAATCAACGCTGTCTGATTGTAGCATAATCCACGACATTATGCCATTACCGATATGAAGCCATAGCTTAGAGGCGCTGAGTCGTCCATTGCGGCTATCAGTTAGCAGGTCTAGGATGCAGACGGAATAGCGGCCAACCCTCAGCATCACCGCTCCACCGTCAATTCAAATTCATCCGGCAATATCTCGCGCAACTTAGCCATAGTCAGGCGGCTATTCATCACGCCTACAATGGTCATATCCTTTTGGCGCATAAAGGAATCACCTACTAAGATGCAGCCATTAGTATCAACGGGTGTGTTTCCCGTGTGTATCAGTATCAGCGACCTATTAGGAACGCCCAGAACGTGCCAATGGTGTCCGTACTTAGGTGACTCCCTGCGAACCACCTTATACGTCCCAGCGGGGATGCAGGACACCATGCGGGCGTTGGATTCCCACGGGTCTTCGCAAGTATGAGCAAGCACCGTATCATCGTCTATCAGCATCCCGTATGTGCCGTAGTCGCCCTGTGATACCGTGCGTAGAATCATACACCCCCCGAAATCACCTGCCGAATACACGCCCCCGCAAACACCGAGAAGCCGAACACGATGAGGGAAGCAACCGCTATAAAGTGGCTCATTCCAACCACCTTATGAGCATCTTGCGGGAGTGTTCTGGCAGATTCAAGCCGAAGGTTAGCCCTGCCGCTCCGAGCGTAAGCAGGTATTTCACCATCTTTATAACTGCTCTTTTTACCATAGCTTTCCATGTTTCAACCTCTAGTTCTAGTGCGTGTAACCTGTATTCGTGCGCTTCGTGTCCCGCCTTTAGTCGCTCTAGTTCTATGGCGGTTTCTTTGTCCATTATAGCCCCGTCCAAGTGCATCCATAATCCGTAGCCAAAGCGCCGCAAAGCGTGTTTAACTCGGCGTTTGACAGGTATTTGCTATAGTGTATCGGCTGCGTGATGAACCCTACAAAGCGGCTTCCTGAGCCACCGACACCAGCACCAAGATTGACCGACCCGCCAGCTATACTGGTGTTTTCGCCATTGGCTGCGGTAGCCACCTGCACACCATCATGGATAAGTTCAACAGTCGTTCCTGTGCGGCGCATAACAACGATGTGCGTGTTGGTATCCCATGCACGGCTATAGGTAGTTGCGGAACTGGTGCTGGTGCGGTTCTGAAAGGTCATAGCGGTTGATGATATAGTAATCCCATACCGCCATCCGCCACCAGACGTAAAGCCGCCAATAAGATATTGGGTCGCGTCACCTGTATTTTCGCTTTGGTAAATCAAAATAATGGTGTTGGCGGTGTTGCCTATGGTCAGCATACCGGACGGGGCTATGAGATAATTACCCGTAGTGAAGCGGAACGCGGGGCGGTTATTGATAGCCTTGCGGTAATAGGCGGGACGAGATGCCTGTGTCGTTTGGGTAAAGCTGTAGGCATTAGAACTGCTATCAACGGCGGTGCTAATACGGTTTGAGCCGTCACGCACCATGTTGGTCAAAGAATCGTTATTCGCGTTTATATACAGGTTCAGGTTCGATACAGCCGTTGGATTTGCCGTAAGTGCCGCAATCGGGACAGTGGTTTCTGCCAGCGCATCTTGTATGGCCTCGCTCCATGTAATATCCGCGTGAAGCTGATAGCCAGCGGGCGTAAAATGAATTTCATCGGCGTTGTAAAGTGTAGCATCAGTATAATCAAAAAAGGTTGAGGCTTCGTCAATTATATAATCAAATGCGGCTGTATTGGCATTTACCAGCGTATTCCAATCCGTGCGGGCAATCTGGAAGGCCGCATCACCAATAGCCGAACCTACGCCCGTGCGGGCTTGGGAATTGCTCATGCAGGTAACATCATAGCCTATCTGCTTTAGGCGATTCTGGAAGGCTAAGAGATTGGCGTAAAGTGTGGCCGGAACTGTGCCGCCAGCCAAATCATTATTACCACCGCGAAGAAGATGGATATTCAGCGGTAAATCTGGGCGGTATGCGGAAAGCGCATTGTTTTCCAGATTATCAATCATAAGCTGCAACGTCTGACCGCTTATGCCCGTATTGCGGATGAATACTTGGCTGGTAAGATAGGTGTTTTCTAGCAACTCTGTGCTGGTCGTGCCACCCCCTCCCTGCCCTGCTCGGATGGAGTCACCCTCTGCGTTGATAAATGCCACAGGCGCAGTCCAAGTTTGAGCCTTGCTGAGTAGCTGCGATTCTATGGAAGCAATATCGGAATCACTCAAAACAGTTGGATAAACCGCGAACAAATAGAAATTCCCATAGTAATCAGTGGAGGCTGTGGCGCTCGTTCCCCACGTTCCGCCCGCCATGCTTACAGACGTTGCAGCGGCCAATGTACTGCCAGCCCGTCCATTGATTCGCATTTTCTGCGCGGAGGCTGACGATGTTATGATTTCAACGCAAGGCTGCGAAGGATGGAACACGCTAAACCTTGCAACAGTCAGCGCATTGGCAACCGAACCACCAGATACGCCTCCTGACCCGCCGCTAATAGGACGAGGCGATAAGCGCGTACTAGTTCCTGCACCCAACTGCGATGACGCTACGAGTGAGCCGCAATGCTGCGGGGCGTGTACCATGATGATGGTACAGCTTTGGCGGTCATGCGTTACCCCTGCCGGAATGGTGTACTGACTAGTGCCATTGAACGTAATGCCCACCAGCCCGCGCCGTTTGCGAATAGCCGCATAATATGGCTGCGTTGCAAATGTGGCTTGTGTAATGTCTACATTATTGCCGGATTGGTCTAACGGCTGGCGGAAACTAACCGTAGAAGCCCCCGCATGTGCAATCATCGCGGCTTCGTCAATAAAGTAATCTGCTCCAAAGCCAATATTAGCTGTGGCGTTATCTGATGCCCTCTGCACTACACAACAGTTTCCAGTATAACCAGATACCTGCATAGTACTAAATATAAACGAAGCGCCAGCGGGCATTACC
>Ga0247723_1002250_pt1 | contig 10436 bp, 12 predicted proteins | sample MSEWelMarce5H_FC_FD_189079 | JGI IMG/M metagenome (GOLD analysis project Ga0247723, IMG submission 189079) | Subsurface sediment microbial communities from gas well in West Virginia, United States - MSEEL Well Study Marcellus 5H_FC | ecosystem: Environmental > Terrestrial > Deep subsurface >...
AATGCCCATAGAAGGATCGTTAGGAGATAGGTAGCGCAGTACAGGTGGAAGGATCGATGCGATACCAGCTGCGATGAGTGCCTGTGGATCTGTCACTCCTGCTGCGTACATTGAGATTGCTGCGACTAGGAAGGCTCTTGCCCATGATCCTGCTGCTGTCTTTAGTTCATTCATTACTTGCTCCTAACATAGGTACTTGAAAAAAAGCCCCATCATTGTCAGCTTCTTTCGCAAACGAGATGTGGCAGTGGTGGTTGTGTTTATTCGCCCCTGTGTATTCTCTCCATGCCCAAGCCTTTTTGCTGGATGCAATTCGACCATCAAAGATAATGTAGGTAATTCTGCGTTCCTTTTTTGACTTGCATAAGAGACGAATCTGATCTGCAATATCTGCCATGAGGTCTGGTTTACTCCGACCACTGACATCACGATCAACATCGATGGCACGAACCCAGCCATTAGCATCGGGATTATGATCGCTAGGCTTAGCCTGATGTCTGGTATCACCGATCCAACCATCCGATGTGCGGTCACGACTTGGGAATGTGTCATCAAACTGTTCCCGCAGTTGCTTAGCAGCTTTACTTAGCTGAGGTTTCATCTAACCAAGCCAGATAGTCAGGGTTATCTTCTGTGCAAGTAACGCGAGTTAAACCATCCTCATCAATACGAGCATAGATTTTTACGCCTTCTTCATTTGTTGTTAATAGTTCGTATTTCATTATAGTTCCGCACTCCATCCTAGATAAGCGGTTGTTGTTGCACTGCGACCCATACAAGAAGTGTTATCAATAAGTATGCCAGCAGTGGGAAAATTGACTCTAATGTTGTAGGTGGTTGAACTTGTAAAAGTTGGAACTGCGTTTAATACGGTTGCGCCAGAGGCTTGTAACACTGTGTAATCTGTTGCCGTGCCACTTTGTTCCAATGCCGTTGGTCGTGTTCGCATCTCTACTGGGAAACCAATCAAAAGGCTTCCAGCATTTGCAGCAACATATCCTACGCCGTAATTTTGACCCGATGCTGTTGGAGTAATTCTTTGGTAATACCTCTGGCACATAGCCAATTCAGCCTGTGGGCTTCCACCGCTTGCAGTTTGGAATGGTGTTGCCTTTGAGCCGTACTCAACCTGCACACCCCAGATGTCGAAAGTAATGTTTTGCTGACCAAGAGACCCAGTGCGAGCATCAAAGTTAGATCCAGCAGATAGCCAGAATCGGAAATCTGCGTAAGAGTTTGCTCCGATAGTTTTACCAGTAAAAGAAGGAATTGTAAAAGTCGTTGAATAGCGAGCCCAAGATGTTGTCAATGCTTGCTTAGCAATAAAAGTCAGCACTGTCGATGAACCACCGGAACCAAAATTTTGAGACAATTCAATAGCAATGCTTTTTGCTGCATCTGCTTTCGCATAGTAGGATATTGTCATTGTATTATTGATGGTTCTTACATCTTCAACGCGTTGTAAAAATTGAACAAAATTAGAAGCACCAGCAGCAAAAGTAGTTGCAACGCGAGCAAAATATTGTGATTCATAATTAGAAATTGGCGCAGAGCCTGCTGTAAAAGATTGCTGTGAGTATGTAACAGTATCTCCACCAGAGGCTAAAAGCCATCGGTCTGCAAGATATTGGTTAAGAGCTACTGTTGGCCCTAATGTTGTGCCACGTTGCCAGATACCAAAATTACCATTAATAAATTTATTCTTACCAGCTTGACCATAGCCGACATTCCAGACAGATGTGTCAATAGCATCGCCTAATGCACGGATGTCCTGTGCGCCATTTTTGACAAGGCTGCTGTTGTCTGGTTCTGACCAGCCATAGTTAGGTGATAGTGCCATTAGGTTAGTGCTCCGATCGCGTTAGTCCAAGTAAGTGTACCATTTACGCCCGTCCAGATGAGTGAAGCAGGAATAACTGTTTCCCATTGTGTAGTAGATAGTGAGAAGTCTGTTGCTGATATGTATAGGGTAATCTCTACAAAGCTAGGGGTTGCCCGTAGTGCGACATTCTCCACAAAGCCATCGAACTGCCCATCAAGCAAGTTAGAAGGCAAGTTTGTAATCTGCATAGGCTGACCAAAAAAGACCCCGATAAGACTGTCAAGCATTGCGCTCGGCATGTCGGGATTATCTAGGCGAAAGGTAATTGCTCCTAGTGAGCCGCGTGGATTCTTACGCAGTAGAAGCTCTCTAGTGCCGATCTGAGTGATGTCTGCAAGGTTCTTAATGTTAGAGTCAAATGACCGCTCAAAGAGGCCGTAAGAGGCTATTGAGTCGCTATCTGAGACACTGTAGGTTGAGCCGTATCCTGTGGAGTAGCGATAGATAAGGCTGTTACGGATGCGAGCAATCTGAGTTGTTGCGGTGATAGAGGATGGTGTTGCATATGCGCCATCGATGTTAGTAAAGCCGTTTGCTGCAAGATAGTTAGATCTGTGGTCTGCATCTGCATAAGAGACATCCCCGTCCTTTTCCTCATAGATCTGACCTAGTGCGCTGGTCGAGATTTCATCGACAAGGGTCTGAGACTTAGCAGAAGCACTAGCTGCAAGTGCGATCATTGTGTAGAAGCCTGAGTCAATCTCACCAATATAAGATTCAGCAGTTTCCCAAGTCTGTGTGGCTGGATAGGTATCCCAAGTTACAGTAGGTGTGACTTCTGCCCATGACAGATTGAGAGCTGATCCTAGAATGGCTGCAATCTGTGCGCCGTCTAAACCTTCTGCAAGTGCTGTGTTATAGACAACCTTAGTTAGTTTAGCCAGTGAGCCAATGCCTAAGATAGTGCCTGTAGTTATGTAGCCTGCTTCTTCAGGGCTACGCACACCGATATTAAAGTCTGATACCTCGCCACCGAATACAGTGACATAAGTGCCAGATGAGTTCTTTAGCTCTAAAGTAATTGGCTCTGTGACATTGATAGTAAAAGGTGCATTTGTTGCATTGATGATCTGTACTTGACAGTAACCTGCTGTAGCTTGTCGGTCAATGTCTAAGCGACCAGATGCAAAAGACACAGAAGTGACAGTCGTATAGACATCATCACCTACTGTTACGCGCCATTCTGGGAGCCATGTCATGGAGTCGCGTACTGCCTTAATGTGCCACGTTGGGCTGCATCTGTGAGGACTTGATCGATAGCTTCTGCAATAGCGTTAGGATCGCCGATGCCTGTATTAACGATTATTGTGTTGCCAGCAGAAGTACCTAAAGAGCTTGCGTTAAAGGCTGCTGCATCTGCCGCGTTTTGCATGTCTAAGAGATCGGCAAAAGCATTTGCTCTAGCTGTAGCCGCATCTGCATATTCTAGAATGGCTGCAATAGATCCGCCAGAAGTAGAGATAGGTGCAATAAAGTCGTTTACGGGTATGCCACTAGCTGCGACTCCAGTACTTGAACCCCCAGCGGTCGAGCCGCCTGTTGCAACGTTAATCTTGCCTAACAAAGCAAGAGCCGCTTCTAGGTTCATTAGGTTTATTAGATCTTTAGGTTTAAGGCTATCTAAAATTGTTTTGATGTTTGCAAGTTTTAGATCTTGTCCAGTCAAAGCCCCAAGAATACCTATGTCCGCATTAAGTTTCTTAGTTGCAGCAGTAATAGCAGCTTCATCCTTAGAAGCCATAGCATCCTCAAGCGCAAGAATTGACTTCTTAACATTTAGGCGAGCAGTATCGTTAGCAATCTGTAGTAACTGTGTGCCATTAGTTGCCTTACCTAATTGCTCTGCCTGAGAAGCAAGAGCTGCTGCATTCTGGATTTTGTCCATGTCAAAGACTTCTTCACCCTTACTAAGGGCAAGATTAGCTTTGTCGAGTGCAGCCTTTAGGCGAGCTGCCTTCAGTGCTTTGTTTTCTTCTTGAGTAATCTTCTTTTTATCTTTGAGTATTTCACTCGTATATTTTGCTTGAAGTTCTGCAAGGTGAGCTAAGCCTTGAGCATTGATTCCATTGCCACCTTGAGATGCTTTACCTAATTGATTGAAATAAGAGATATATGCTCCGATGATTGGAATCATCTGAACATCAAGCGCACCAATTCCGGGTAAACCTTTGAGTTTTTCAACTAACACACCAATACCACGAATAACATCTGCTGTGTAAGTGGCTACACTCTCCATTGATTTGGCTAAGTTATCTACTGAATCTTCATCGCCTAAACCTTTAAGTGCATCAATTAAACCTGTACCAATAATTTCGGAAGCATTAGCAGCAGCAACACCTAATTTATCGATTGAACCCTGAAAGGTATTAGCAGCAGACTGTGCTGATCCTGCAAATGTTTCCTGTAATTCATTTGTGATATCTTGAAAAGATTTGGCTTTAAGATCTGCCTTAGAGATGCCTACACCGAGTTTAGATAAAGCGGTGTTATTTCCTAGGTATGCACGACTCAATGCGGATGTAACTGAGCCTAAGTCTTTGCCAGTTGAGGCCGCAATATCTAACGAAAGATTAAGAAGTCTCTGAGACTCGGCTGTGTCCTGAGTTGCTATAGCAAGAGTCTGATAGGCAGGGCGCAGCTTGTCATCAAGTATGCCAAACTCACTTTGTAAGTTCTGGATGTAGGCTTCTGTGCTTGCAGCATCTCGCTCAAGCCCGACATTCTTTAGAGCTAATGCAAGTTGCTTTTGTGCCTTTTCATCTTCTGCCGCTGCTTTAATTGCTTTCTTGCCGTAAGACAGAATTGCCTGACCGCCAAAAGCTAAACCTAATGTGCCTGCTAGTTTCTTGACATTTTTAGACATCTTGTCTGTTGCTGTCTCAGCTTGTCTAAATGCTTTCTTGCCAGTGAACTCGGCGGCAATATCAATCTTTACATCTGCTGCCATTACTTGCCCTTCACTCTCTGCTCAAATTTAACTTTAGAATCTTCAATCGCTTTGATAACTGCCGCGTTAGCCTTGCCTTGATCCTCAGCCCATGCACGAAAGATTGCGCGACCCTTCATCTTACGAGAAGCGCGACCCCTTTGTCCTTCTTGTCTTTGATAAGCATTGACAATAAGTGAAGTGCGATTCATAGCATCGATGAACTGCTGACCAGCGTTGGGGTTATTACTAACAGATTCGCCTTTAGATCCTGAACGAATCATTTTTCCAAAATTAGAATGGCCGGGCGCAACTACTTCAGCCAATGGAGCTTGAGGTCTGCCTTGTGGATTTAAGCGACCAGCAGTCTCATAAATAGATCCAGAAGGTGAAGCATTGACGATACGAGCCAATGCACGAAAACCTGAACGATTAGGCTTTGATGGTGATGTCTTATATCCAACGCCACGCTTAGCTTCAGATGATGACCAAGTTCGATTACCCCAAGTGCCGTTATTGCTTTTAGCCCATCCGCTTAAAGGTGTGCTAGATGGAATAAAGCCACGAGCCTTTGCAGTAATAGGCTTGAGGATTGCTGCAATCTCTTTTTGAGTTTCTTTAGCAAGATCAGGAGTGAACTGTCTAAGGGCTTTGCGAAGTTCAATTGCGCCTTTTACCTCTGTTGGCATCGCGCACCTCTTTCGCTTCATCCTTGAGCCCTTGCACTAATGCATCGAGCATGGTCTTATCTAAATCTAATAACTGCTGTGGCGCGATTCCCAATCTAATGCTTAGCCTAGCGATTAGATAGGTGAATGGAAGATCGCGCTTTAAGCTAAAGGGTCTGAATCAAGCACCTCGACACTTTTGAGTGTCTCAATGAAATCCATACCGAAAGGCTTAACAGTTTCACCTGACCTGCGTGTTACTTCCCATGCTAACCAATAGACATCGCTCTGCTTTTCTTCATCACGAAATGCCTTATGGAAACCCTTTTTTGCGTACTGCTCAAATGAGTACTCCACTGCTGGAGTGATCTCGCCTTCTAGCACGCTTCCATCTGTACGAACTATCTTTAGTTTTGCCATGGTTTGCCCCTTTGTTAGTTTTTTAGAATGTGCCTGTAGTGGCTACTGCGACTGTTGAGTTAGCAGTAAATGTGATTGACTGAGTAGACATATCGCCTACAGCACCATTGATGTCTGTAGTGTTGTTTACTAGCAATGAAACAGTGTAAAGAGGGTTTGTAGCAGATACTGCTGTTCCCTTTTCCTGTAGGAATACACATGTGACTGTTGTACCCCATGCTGCCTGTAGTGTTGCCAATACATTCGCTGAAGCTGTGTCGTTTAGGAAGTCGATAGTTACGGATGATGCTTCCAAGCCCTTAACGAACTTGTGTGAAGAATCGCCCATAGCTGTAACTTCTAGCTCGTCAAATGTGCGGTTAAGAGTAATGCTTGTAACGTGGTCTGAAAGATCGACAGTGTTAATCTTCACGCCGACCTTGTTGTTTAGAAATACAGCCATGAGATTATTCCTCGTCTTTCTTAGTAGTTACTGGCTTTGGTGCTGGTGTGCTTACTTGCCCGATTTTCTTCAGGAAGTCAGCGTTTTCTTGTTCCCACTCGGACATGTTTAGCTCCAACTCGTTAGGATTGATACGGACATCTCGCAGCTGAGTAGGTCACCCGAAGCAGCGTTGAGAATACTAGGTGCGCTGATTGCGCTTACATTATAGGTTAAAGATGATGCTGCAAGCTTTGCGAACACGCCGCAGACTGTATCTTCAATCCCGTTTAGGTTTCCCTCATTGTCAAATAAAGGCACAGTCATAACAATTTTGAAATTAGCCATTGGACTAATGCTTATGTGTTGATTGTTGCTAGGTGTTAAGTAAGGATCATCTGGAGACACAATTACAGAATTAGCAAGGACTGTTGCAGGTGGAAAGGCAAAGGTCTGCCATTTAGCGTTATCTACTAGGGCAGTTGCTAGTGTGGTTCTAAGAGTAGTGACGGCAACAGGCATCAGCCCACCATCGAACGCGGATCAAGTGCGTGAGCGATCAATCCTCGCACCTTAGCGAGAAGCTGCGCGCTCATTCGGTAAGGGCTTGGCTGGAAATCGACAGCGTTACTGCCTGAAAGGGTGGCTGTACGCGCTTGCCAGATTTCAACAGATATCATTAAAGCTGCTTGCTGGATTGCCATATCGGTAGTCCAGTCTGTGTAAGTTCTTGAAGCGACTGAGCCATAAGGCGCGATGGCATGCTTAGGCTGCGCTGTAGTGTGATTTGTAGTCATGCTGATTGAATAATCTCCAACGGCTGTAATAACTTTACTGCCATTGTAAGAAGATCCAGAATTAGAAATTGTTACTGTTTGACCTACATAAAAGATTTCTTTAACTGGCTCGTTAAAGTAAAGAGTTCCCTGTCCAACAATATTTCCATGAGCTACTGAGAAGTAAGTAGGACTCCAAAGCATTGGAAGCAGGACTGCATCTGTTGCATCACACACTTCCTGCAAGGTTGCATCTGGATACAAAGTACCGACTCCGAGAGTGCTACGGAGTTCTGCAACTGTTGTAAGTGCCATGATGTCCTTTCTAAAGACTCTGGGGAGTAGAGGGCTACTACTCCCCAGAGCGACTTAAGTGTGGCTAATTACGCCTTGTTATTCTTGAATGCGCCTGCGCCGACCTTAGTAGCGATTGCTCCAAAGCCGTAGTAGCCGATAGTTACCTGTCCTGCTGCAGTTGATTCTGCGCGTAGGCGGTATGTTGGTGACTCGTACCATGTGTAAGCATCTGGGTTAACGATTAGAATTGTTCCATCGCCATCGCCACCATTTGTTGGATCAACATATAGGTTGAGTCCTGCAACGTTACCTGTCAATGATGTAGGTGCTACTTGACCGCCTGCGTTCATTGGCTGTGAAGCTGTGTAGATTGGACGGCCTGCATCGTTTAGAGACATGATGTTAGACCATTGTCCTGTTGATACGACCATGTTGCGAGCGAATGGGTTAGGTAGTCCTGCAGTTGCTGCATAAACTGATGCTGAACCGCGAGCAACAATACCTAGCAACTCTGCTGCTGTTGGGTATGTAACTGTTGTTGTTGCATCTGCTGTTGCGCCTGAGATTAAGGCTGCGTTTACTGCTGCGTTTGTTGTCTTTGCGTAAGCTGCTGCCATGTTGCGAACTAGCTCATCAAAAAATGCTGGAGATGTACGATCTAGAAGTTCAACAGAAAATGTCTGCTGTCCTGCGTACTTCTTTACTGATACTGACAAGAACGCTGAGTTCTGATCTGTCTCTGTAAATGCTGAGCCTTCTGCAACTTCTCCGACTGTTGGCATAACTGTGATCTTTGGGATCTCAAAAGTCATACCTGCATCTGGAAGCACTCCACGAGAGATTGCATCGATTGATGGACGGATTGTTGTACCTAGTGGGTTGATGATTTCAGATAGTTGGCGTGTTGGAACAAGTCCTGCGTTATCTGTTGTGTCATCTGCTGCAAGTAGGTATTGACGAGCCGACTCATCTCCTAGTGCTGCGCGGATTGTGTTTTCTGCGTACTTAGCTGCTGTTACTTCGATGCGTGGCTTTGTAAAGTATGCTGCTGAAACAGTTGGGCGAGCAGCTTCAACCGCTGGTGCTTCAACTGGTGTTGCTTCGACTGCTGGAGTGGTGTTTTCCACGGTGGCTGTCTCGCTTTCTGTTGGTTGGATTGTTTCTTCTACGGCAGATTCTTCTGCCGCAATATCAGTAACCTGAGCAGACTTGAATGCTGGCTCGGTTACTAAACTTACTTCGACCAAGCGAGCAGCGGATACATAAGTCACGCCATCCTTGATCTTTGACTTTAGGACTTCTGCCCCGATTGACAAACCTGATTGCAATCCTTCTTCTGCAAGGATCAGAGCTTCTGTACCGCGCTGTGAGCGACTTACAGAAAAGACTGCGTTGATTGCATCTTCTGATTCGCTAAATGAAACCATGCGACCGAGAGGCTTTTTTGCATCGTGCTGGCTTAGCAATTTAATTGCTTTAACATCTGCGATGTCAATTGATCCAGAAGCAAAGATAACTTTGCCCATATTTGTAGATCCTGCTTCGACATTGAGAGGCACAATTTTGCCTGATACTGTGCGACTTGCTGAGTCTGCTGTTAGATCAGCTGAGAAGGTAATTACTTGGTTCATTCCATACCTTGACTTCCGTTAGGTGTTAGATCAGTCATTTCCATAGCCTGCTCCTGGGTAATAAGGTTTAGGCTAAGTAATTTTTCGATTACTGCTAATTCTGCAAGTGGGTCAGTGCGTAGGAAGTTCTTATCAATATCGAACTTAACTACATTTCCACGGGCAGTAATATCATCCATAGACAAGCGATCTTCTATCGCCGATACAAAAGGCTGCAAAGATAGCAAGAGAAATTGCTTCCTCTCGTCTTGGACGTTGGCATAAGTCATTGAGTTATTCATTTCTGCTGAAACATAATAAGCAGGCACATTACAAAGACGAGCAATCTCAGTTGCTAGATTCTGAATTGCCTCGTTGTATAACATCTCTTTAGGTGAGAATGAAACAGGATTATACTCAAGAGTAGAAGTTAGGTAAGCAGTGCTGCGATTATTGCGAGCATTTTTCCATGCTGCAAGTAATCCAGAGACTTCTTTAGGATCTAAATCTGCGCCTGTGTTCTTAATGTAACCCGTTGCCATCGGAGTACTAGCTGCAATCGCTGCCGCCTTTTGTACATCAATCGCAGCGCGAATTGTCTGGATACCTGTGTTGAGAATTCCCGGCAATAAAGACTGGAAGGTGACAAGAGATCCCAATCCATCCATAGGTAATGTCATGCCATCGACTGCATAAGATTTAACAAATGTGTTAGTGCTATCTAAAGTAATTGTTACGCGATTGTTAGCGATCCATTCAAAGCGAGATGGTCTGCCATCTTCCTGATAAACTTCAACAACCTTCCAGAAGGCTTGCGAATATAGAAGCAAGGACTCAACTGTGTAAGCAATAGTGACAGAGCGTGGCTGTGAATATGAAGGTTGCTCTAACCATGCAGGCGAACCGAGTTCTTCATTGGTAGATTTTTTGTAAAGCTCTAAAGGAATTGCTCCGATAGTTCCCGCTAAAAGGTTGCGGCATCTTTGTAACGCAGGTACGGAAAGAGCATCTTCTCTGCTGACAAATGCATACTGGAATGGCATTGCATAAGGTGAATACTCGCCAAGAACTTGAGGCGCAGACTGTGCTTCTAGTAGAGGCTTAGATTCTAGACCAAAGGCTTGCAATAATTTACCCATAGACATAAATGGTAGCACATGTCAAGCATTTGACATATTACATAGGGTGTGTCTAGGTATAAATCTGTGGCTTAGGTTGAGGGATCATTAACTTGCTTACTGCCATTGCGATCCCGATAGGGGCTGAGATGTCACCTGCTGACTTGCGTTTGATGATGCGCCATGCGCTGTCATTGACCTTAGCTGCACAGTTATTCATCTGCTGGATAAACTCAGCCTGCCCATTGTGAACTACTCGATGATTGACTAGGCCTTCTAGAAGATCACCGCAGGCTTTGTAGAATTGCTGCCCTGAGA
>Ga0247723_1002251_pt1 | contig 10434 bp, 5 predicted proteins | sample MSEWelMarce5H_FC_FD_189079 | JGI IMG/M metagenome (GOLD analysis project Ga0247723, IMG submission 189079) | Subsurface sediment microbial communities from gas well in West Virginia, United States - MSEEL Well Study Marcellus 5H_FC | ecosystem: Environmental > Terrestrial > Deep subsurface > Rock...
GTTCCAAATAATGGAGGAAACTCTTCTGCGTTTGGACTTACTGCTGTCGGTGGTGGTGGTGGTGGCGGTGGCTTCCCAGGTAGAGCAGCTGTTGTCGGTGGTTCTGGTGGTGGTGCTGGTGGCTATGTCGGTGCATCAGGTGCTGCAGGAACAGCTGGTCAAGGAAATGCTGGTGGACTTGGTGAAAACGCTAACGCATATAGAGCTGGTGGTGGCGGTGGAGCTGGTGGTGCTGGTGGAAACCTAAACAATAGCTCTGGCCGCGGTGGTTTTGGTGGCCCTGGAATTGTAAGCAACATTACTGGAACATCTGTTACCTATGCAGGTGGTGGTGGTGGTGCTTCTTACGTTGGCAACAGCGGTGGTGGAGTTGGTGGCACTGGTGGTGGTGGCGGTGGAGGTACAAACTCTTCTTCTGGCGGACCTGGTGGTACTGGTGGAGTTAACGTTGGACAAGCTGGAACTGCGTCAAACACTACAGCTGGAGATTCTACTCCTCGAGGAGGAAACGCAGGAGCCAATACAGGTTCTGGCGGTGGAGGTGGAGGACACCAAACTGCAGTATCTGGTGCTGGCGGTTCAGGAATTGTAATTCTTAGATACCCAATTACACCTGCAGTTCCTTTTATACCAACAGTTGCTACAGGTGGAACAATTGCTACATATACAGAAAGTGGCGTTACATACAGAACGCACTCATTTACTTCTACTGGTGCTTCTACATTTGCCATTACTAATATGGGAACAGCAAACGAATTTGATATTTTGCTAGTTGGCGGTGGCGGTGGAGCTGGTAACTACTCTGGTGGTGGAGGTGGTGGAGAAGTTGTCCACATCCAAAAGCGAGCACTATCTGTAGGTAGCTACCCAATCTCCGTTGGCGCTGGTGGCACTGGAACTACTTCAGGCTCATGGGGCAATGAACGACATGGTCAAGCAACTACAGGGTTCGGTGAAACAGCTAAGCCAGGCGGTGGTGCTAAATCTTCTGATGACTACGACGTACCAGTTGGCGCAAACGGAACTCTTACTTCTGTAGCAAACGGTGGTGGAGGTTCATCTCGTTCTGCTGGTTACTTTGGAACTGTTGGAACAACCGTAGGTACTTCTGGAACAACAACTCGTTACGGTGGAAATCGTGGTGGACAGGTTTCAAGTGGTGGCGGTTCTCAGAACCAAGGTCCTAACTACCCTGGTGGTGGTGGTGGTGGAGCTGGTGGAAGCGTTAATGGAGATACAGGTGGAACTACTTCTGCTAATGCTTCTGGTAACGGTGGTCCAGGCGTATCTATTCAAATTCTACAAAGCGCTTTTGTGTTTGGTGGCGGTGGCGGTGGTGGTGTTTACTACAACAGCCCAGCTACAACTGCTGGTTCTGGTGGTACTGGTGGTGGCGGTGGTGGCGGTAACGTCGGCAACGGAGCTGGTGGTACTGGCGGTATAAATCCAGGTGAAGCTGGTTCTACTTCTAGTCCGTTCAACGGTGGAAGTGGTGGAGCAAACACTGGTGGTGGTGGCGGCGGTGGCCGTGGCGAGACTGGTGGCCGTGGTGGTTTTGGTGGCTCAGGAATTGTAGTTATTCGTTACCCAATAGCGGTAGTCTAAGGAGATAAATAATGCCAATCAATATTACTGCTAGTGGTGCTGCAGGCGTTCACAACTTTAGAAGAGTGAATGTTAATACTGAAGGAAATTATATTTTCTTTAGAGACGCGAACATACCTGCTTCAATTGTCGATGGGGTTAGTTATATCTACAACGATGGTGTAGGTAGTATTGATGGAATTTCTGAAGGAGCTCTTGTCTACGCTGATGTTATAAATACTTCAGTTTTAAGACTAAAAGATAGCACTAATACAAATGACATAGACCTTACAGGCTCTGTTGCTGGAACAATTACACTTAATCCTCCGATTGTATATGACACCAAACTCAATATTGGGTCATCAACTTCATCAAACCAAGCTGTTAAGTACTATACGAATGGCACTCCACTCACTGGACTAACTAGCGGTAATACATATTTCTTAAAGAATGTAACTGCAGGTTTTACAGGTACGCAAGCTTTATATACCATGACTGGTGACGCGCACACATTCACAACTGCAGGAGTAACAGGACGAGTAGGTCCAACAATTACTCAGGTAAGAGCTGCTTACACAGGCGCATCTTCATGGTCTGGCACATATTTACAGCAAGGAAACCATCAAGGTTATCAAGACTGGACAGTACCAGTCTCTGGTATTTACGAATTTACTGTTGCTGGTGCTTCTGGTTTTGATGGGTCTGGAGCTGGCGGTGCTGGTCTTGGGGCAAGAGTCAGAGGCCGAGTACCACTAACTCGAGGCGAAATTATCACCATTGCTGTTGGTCAAGTTGGTGCCGCACCTGAATCAGGAACTATTTGGGGCGGTTCTGGTGGTGGAACATTTGTTGTTCGTAAAGCTGGTAATGAGCCTTTGTTTGTTGCTGGTGGCGGTACTGCAGAGGTTAATGCTATTGCTGGTCGTAACGCAGTCCTTACTCAATTAGGAGGCTCTGCACAGAATGGTCAGCCAGCTAATGCTACAACTGCTGGTTTTGGTGGTGTATCTACTGGTGGTAACTCTGGTGCTGGTGGTGGTTTCCGCTCTCGTGGTGGTGACACAACTATTGGTGAAAAGGGTGGTGGTTCTTTCTTTGACGGACTTCTAGCAGTTGACAATGGAGTTCGCACTGGTGGTAACGGTGGTTTTGGTGGTGGTGGTTCTTCTGATTCAACATTAGGACAATCTGGTGGTGGTGGAGGTTTCTCTGGTGGAGCTGGAGCCCGTAGCGGTTCAGCCAACCAATCTGGTGGTGGAGGTGGTTCTTATATCGTCCCTACTGCAACAAATGTTGGAACTTCTACAGGTCAATACGAGGGTTCTGGAATATTTGCTGGTAGCGCGATTACAAATCTGTCTACATTTAACACGGGGGAAGGTTCTGTAGCGGTATCACTTGTTAGCTCATTTACAACTGGTAACGAAGTTTACCCAACTGCTGCTGATTCTGAAGCTGGAACAAACAAAATTTCTATTGCTGCAGCTGGTAATTCATACCATGCATTTGTTCCAATTAACTATGATTCAGATAATGATTTAATTCACAGTTCGAGTGAGCACGGTTTGGTAGATGGCGAAGCTATTGTTCCAACATTCAACACTACAGCTCCTTTAGGACTGTCAAATGGAACAATTTATTATGTAGATGTAGTCAATAATTTTACATACAGACTACAAACACTAAGTCTTCCATCAACATACTCAACAATTAACTTAACTACACCTTCTGGCCGCTCAACTGCGACTTCAGATAGGATTTCTCGAGTTGTTGTAAATACATTTACTGACACTTTAACTATTACAGCGCATGGTTTCCTTGTAAATCAGCCAATTCGCTATGACAATGGAAGTGGAAATCCTGCAGGTACAAATACTGGCTCTATTGCACCTCTGCAGCATTTAACTACATACTATGTAGCAGAGGTTATTAATGCTAACCAGATTAAACTCAAGGTAGCTTTAGATTCAGAAACAACTATTAACTTTACATCTGCTGGAACTGGAACAGCTCATAGCTTCATTTTCATTACTGTAAACGAGCTTGAAAATAGCTTGTACATCCCTAACCACGGTCTTGTTGCTGGTCAGGCTGTTCGCTATTCCAATGGTGGTGGTGGCAATACAACTATCCCAGGCTTAACAAACAATGCTACTTATTACATTATTTTCCAAGACGCAAGCATTGTAAAGCTTTCTACGGCTGCCAACTTATCAAACACCGTGGATATTACTGGAGTTGGAACAGGTACTCACTCACTTTTAATTACCTCCCTCGACTACGCCACAAACACTATTACTATCCCTAAGCATGATTTCTTAGCAGGAGAGCTGGTTTTGTATGATGCAAAGGGTCAGACTGTTATTAATGGTCTTACAACTGCAACTCCGTACTATGTAATCTTTATTAATGGAGACCAAATTAAGCTGGCAACTACTCCAGAAAATAGAGTTGCTGGTATTGCAGTTGATATTACTGACACACCTGTAGGTGTTGGTGTTCACTCACTACAGTCACTCAGCAAGACTCCAGATGGTATTTATACTATTTCTTCAGTCCCTACACCAGAAACATTTACTGCTGTTGCATCTGGTCGTGTACCAACAATTGTTAAGACATTTAACCCAAGAGCTTCTATGGACTTGAATCTCAGTGCCTTTAAGATTCCATCACACGGTTTCTTGACTGGCACCGAGATTACATATCTACAAGGTCCTGCTGCTACAGATATTGGCGGTCTTGTGGACGATACTCACTATTATGTAGTGGCTATTAACCGAGACTACATCCGTCTAGCAGCCACACCTGAAGATGCTGCAGCTGGTATTACTATCACAGTTACAGATTTTGGAACTGGTATCGCCCACGCATTTACAACAAATCAAATTAATGGAAACATTACTGGTGGAGGTTCTGTATCTGTAGCTTCAGGTTCAGTTCTTGTAAATGGTACTGGTACTCAGTTCTCTAAGATTCTAAAAGTCGGGGACCGATTCCGTTTGTTCCCGCCTAACACAACAATTAATACTGATTTTATTTCTACAGATATCAATACAACAAACAATAGAATTACCAAAAATGGACATGGTTTTGCAACTGGAGACACTGTTGTATTCTCTACAAATGGTGGAGTAGCACCATCACCATTGGTTGACCAGTACTACTACTTCACACGCAGAATTGATGCAAACACTATAACTTTGCACTCATCTGCAGCAGATGCTACCTCAAATACAAACGTAGTAGACATTACAACAACAGGAACTGTCGGTTCAGCTGGTTTCTTTAGCTTAACCGAGACTACCCCTGTCGGACCAATTGTTCGTCGTATTACTGCTGTTGGTTCTGATACGCAGATTTCTGTGGACCGTCCATATGCTTCTGCATATAACGCTGTTTCTTACTCATACCCAACATTCGTATATGTTCGTCCAGAAGGTTACTCACTACACCGTCCATTCGATGGTGGTGTAGAAATGTCCGCTGGTGCAGGTACATCTAACGCGCAGATTATCCGTCAGACTCGTAAGTATTTCCGTTACCAGTCAGGTAAGGGTCTTCAGACTTCTTGCGGTATCAACTTTAAGCCTTCAATTGATGTTGAAAGCATGACTCAGTTCAGTAGTACAATTATCGAAGTCAAGACTCGTCGACCACACGGTTTAATTTCAGGTCTAACTGTCAATGTAAGCGAAGCAGTAGATTCATTTGGAGACCCAAGCACTGTTTATAACGGTGAATTCCAAGTAACTGTTGTGGACCTAACAACATTCCGAGTCCCAGCAAACGGAGCTATTGTAGAAAACCGCGCATACGGATTCCCTCAGTTCTACGTTGTATCTTGGCAGAACGGTGCAGTTCGTACTGGTATGTTCGACTTCCAGAATGGTATGTTCTTCGAGTTTGATGGTCAAAAGCTTTATGCTGTTCGTCGTTCTTCAACGCAGCAAATTGCTGGAACTGTTGCTTGTTTGCAAGGAAACGAAGTTGTCTTTGGAACAAATACAAGCTTTGAAGCTCAGCTAGAAGTTGGCGACTTTGTTGTTATGCGTGGTCAGTCATACCGAATTGTTGAAATTGCTAGTGATACTCGTATGTCAGTTCGACCAGAGTATAAAGGCTCGTCTGGAACAGAAAAGGAATTCAATCCTCAAATTGTTGTAAATACAACAACTGATAATTTCAATATTATTGGTCACGGATTTAGTGACCTTCTTCCAGTCGTGTATAACTCGATTGATGGTGAGCCTATTGGAGGTCTTATCAACGGTCGTACCTACTACATTGATTTATCAGACGCAGGTGTGGATGCTAATAATAACTTTAAGTTACTAGCTGCACCTGACGCAGAGAGCAATGTAAATCTTTCAAGCACTGGTACTACAACAGTCCACTCATTTGTACCTGCTAAGTCAGGTATTATCGTTACAAAAACTGTTGACACCCGTGTTCCTCAGGAAGACTGGTCAATTGACCCTTGCGATGGAACTGGTGTAACTGGTTACAACCTAGACCTAAGCCGTATTCAGATGGCTTACATTGACTACTCTTGGTACGGCGCGGGTAAGATTCGCTTTGGTTTCAAGACAACAGACGGTCAAGTTCGGTACGTCCACGAGTTTGTCCACAATAACAACTTGTTTGAGTCATACCTACGCTCTGGTAACCTTCCAGCACGCTACGAGGTAAATACATACGAAAACCCAACCTACATTCCGTTCCTATTCCACTGGGGTACTTCGGTAATGATGGATGGTCGCTTCGATGATGACAATTCATACTTGTTCACTCAGTCTGGTCAAGCCTTGACAATTAACGGAACTACTGCAAAGTCTTTCTCTGCAGCTGGAGTAAACTCAACAACAAACCTTATTACTATCCCTTCACACGGATTTGCTACAGGTGACATTGTTCAATACGAAGGTATTGCAACTAATGGTTTGCGTGGCTCTAACCTACAAAACACGCCATTGTTGCGTAGCTCTGTATCTATCTTAAATGCAGCACTTAGCGGTAACACAGTAACTATTAACACAACTGCTAATCATGGATTTACAACGGCACAGAGCGTGTTAATTGAGAATATTGATGCAACATTTAATGGAATTTACACAATTGCATCAGCGTCTGGTTCAACATTTACATATGCTAAAACAGCAACTGATGTAACACTCTTTACTCCTACAGGTGCCACAGCAAGTAATATGGGCTTCTACAATAAAGAAGCAAATCTTACAAACGCTGGAACCTATATTGTTTACGCTCCAACAACCAGCACACTTGGTCTTTTCCCAAGAACTACTGGAGTAGATTCGGTATCTGGTATTTCTGTAGCAACAAGTGAGCAAACAACAACTACTGTAACTATCACAACTGCGACCAAACACGGTTTGGTTACTGGAGATGTTGTCAGAATTACTGGTCTAACACGAGTGCCTAACTATGTTGGTCCAGTTACTCGTACTACAGACACAGCATTTACCTACACAGCAGCAACTGGTTCAGTTACTTCTGGTGCAGATACTGCTGGTCGAGTCTACGAGCTTCTTGACTTCACAGCTGCAGGAAACACTCAGTACACCTTCTTCTTGTATCCAAATGGTTCGCTTAACAACACCTCTGGACCTAACTACCAGCCGCTCATCTCACTACGCTTGAGCCCATCGGTATCTTCTGGTCTCACGGGCAAGCTTGGTGACCGTGATGTTATTAACCGAATGCAGCTGCGTCTAAAAGAAATTGGTATCTCTACTACACAGCTTTTGGATGTAAAGGTTCTACTAAACCCTCGTCTAAACAACTTGAACTTCCAAGGTGTAGACGCTCCATCTCTAACACAAATCGTTGAGCACACCTCAGCGGATACAGTGTCTGGTGGAGTTCAGGTTTATAACTTCCGTGCTGCTGGTGGTGCTGGTGGTGCCGAGTCCACAACTAGCGTAGATGTGTCCTCGCTCTTTGAGCTTTCAAACTCAATCCTCGGCGGTGACTCAATCTTCCCTGATGGCCCTGATATTCTTACTATTGCGGTATCGCGTCTAACTGGTAGCGCGACACTTGCATCAGCTAAGCTTTCATGGTCTGAAGCTCAGGCATAGGAGGCAAAAGTGCCAATCACCCGACTTGGACTTGTTAACCCAAATGCAAATACAGATACTGCTTTGGCAACTTTTGATGACCCCCACTTGGTGTCAGTTATTGCTGCAAATAAATCAGTAACTGCTACCCCACTAACTAAAGTCACTATCTGGGTCGTACCATCAAACGCTACTATTGCTGCTCAATATGCATATATAGGTTTTAATATAAATCTAAATCTTGGACAGTCATTTGAAACCTTTAGATTTGCAGTAAATGCTGGGGATACTATCTATGTAAAGTCTACAGTTTCAACTGTATCTTTTAGCTGTAGCGGAATTATTCAAGGAGATGCTGGTCAGCCAGAGAACATCACTCAAACACTTACTAATAAGACTATATTTGGGACAGACAACACTTTATACTTAGACCAAGGAACTACAGCTGAACGACCAGTAAGTGCTGGTATAGGCTATGTAAGATTTAACACCGAGACAGACAACCTAGAGGTAAAAACTTCTACTGGTTGGCAGATTGTGAGTGCTAGCTAATGCCAGTAAAACGTTTAGGCACTGCCAGTCCAGCGGCTAATACCACTGTTGTTTTAACAACATCTGATGTAACTGGAGTTGCTTCAGTAATTGTGGCAAATAAAGGTTCAATTGCTGCCCAAGTTACAATTTATGTTGACCCTTTTGCTTCTGGTGGAAACCCAGCAAATAGAGCTTACATTGTTAGTGCTTTAGAGGTCGGTGTAGGTCAATCATTTGAAACTTTCAGATTTGCAATAGATGTTGGCGATATTATTTATGTTGCAGGTAGTACAGCAGATTGCGCTTTTTCAACAAATATTGCATATGAATCCGCTGGTAGAGCAAATATTCTATATCAATCAAATCAACCAGGTAGTCCTCAAGTAGGAGACATTTGGATTGACAGCAATGACGAATCAGTGAACGTCTATAATGGCTCAGATTTTGCTACTGTCGCAACAGCAGCTCCCCAAGGTCCATTAGGTCCTACAGGTCCATTAGGCCCTACAGGTCCATTAGGCCCTACAGGTCCAGCTGGTTCTGGAGTTTCTGTATTAGGCTCATATGCAACTGTAGAGCTTTTAGAAGCTGACAACCCACTTGGCAATATTGGTGATGCTTATGTAATTGGTCAGGACCTTTATGTGTGGTCTGACTTAAACCAAGAGTGGTTTAATGCTGGCACTTTTGTAGGTGAAATTGGTGCTACAGGACCTCAAGGAGATACAGGTTTTACAGGACTAACTGGTGACACAGGACCTACTGGTCCTACTGGTCCATCTGGAGGACCAACTGGACCGCAAGGACCTACAGGTCCAGTGGGACCAACTGGTGCAACTGGTTTAGGTATAACAGGTCCTAGCACACCAGAAAGTGCAACTTCTACAGGTACAGTTGGAACTGTACTTTGGGATAGCGGATATGTTTATATATGTGTTGCTACAAATACTTGGAAAAGGGTTGCAATTAGCACTTGGTCATAGTAGTATAATGTTATTATATTTAGAGACGGAAAAAGACAATGAGCGACTATGTAAACTGGTTTGTCAATGATGGTCAAAAAAACTTTGAAAACTTTTTATTAGACCTAAACAGTCATGGACCAGTTCGATGCCTACAAATTGGCGCATACACTGGTGATGCATCCGTATGGCTTTATAATAATATTTTAAAATCTTCCGACTCTGTTTTAGTAGATGTCGACACATGGGAGGGCTCAGAAGAGCCTGTGCACTATGAAATGAATTGGCACACCGTCGAGTCCCTGTATGATGTTAAAACAGCTGCAGGTAAAGCTGATAGAAAAATTATTAAGTACAAAGGGACTAGCGATAATTTCTTTAAAAATAATAGAGAGATGTATGACTTTATATACATTGACGGAGACCACACAGCCTACGGGGTTCTTAAAGACGCTGTAGCAGCCTACGAGTGCCTTAACGTAGGTGGAATTATTGCTTTTGACGATTATCAATGGTCTGCTGGGCTTGGAGCTATAAAAGAACCTAAAATGGCAATTGACTCTTTTAGCACTATATACAGTGATAGGATAGTGGAAGTGCTTAAGGGATATCAGCGCTGGTTTAAAAAATTAAAGTAATTTAGTGCTGCAACTAAAATAAGGAGAATGTAATGACAGAAAATCAAGAAAAAGACATTATGGACATGTCTGAAACCTACTGCTATACCTACGAAGTGACAATGGTTGTACAGATTATTGCACCAAATAAAGAGATTGCAGATGCAAAACTTGATAAAGATGGTGGATATGTTAGTAGTCGAGAAGTTAAGTTTTTAGATTCAATTTTTTTATACAAAAATAATAAAGAAGAAAAAACAGAAGAAACACAAAAAACAGAAGAAACAGACAAGTAATACTCAGCGATAGGTAGACAATCAGTGAAAATAGCAATTTACACAATCGCTCTTAACGAGCGTCAGTTTGTTGACACATGGTTTGAAACAGCAAAAGATGCAGATTATCTTTTAATTGCTGACACTGGTTCTACCGACGGAACCGTTGAGCGTGCCCGCGAACTTGGTATCAATGTTGTAGATGTTCGTGTAGCACCATGGCGCTTTGATGACTCTCGCAACGCTGCGCTAGCGGCACTTCCAATTGATATTGACATGTGTATCTCTCTAGATATGGATGAAGTTATTAAACCGGGATGGCGTCCTTTGCTAGAAGCTGCATGGGAGCGTGGCGTTAATCGTCCTCGCTACAAGCACATCTGGT
>Ga0247723_1002252_pt1 | contig 10432 bp, 11 predicted proteins | sample MSEWelMarce5H_FC_FD_189079 | JGI IMG/M metagenome (GOLD analysis project Ga0247723, IMG submission 189079) | Subsurface sediment microbial communities from gas well in West Virginia, United States - MSEEL Well Study Marcellus 5H_FC | ecosystem: Environmental > Terrestrial > Deep subsurface >...
CTCTTACTGGAATCCCGCTTACACAAGAGCAGGTACAAGATTTTATAGCCCCACTTTTTGCTCACGCATTTCACACAAATGTTACAGCAACATATGATGATACAAATAATAGAGTAGTTCTTGAAGGCTCAGGCGGGGGAGGATCAGGAACAGGCGGCAGCCTAACAAACTCCTGGTTCCTAGGAGCATAATATGGCAGTCAGACGTTTAGGTATATCTAATCCAACACTTAATACAGACACTTCTGTATTCACTGCTGCATCCGCTACATACCTTTGCTCAGTAATTGTTACAAATAAAGATTCTGTCGAAAAGACAGCTAGAGTTTGGGTAGTACCTTCTGGCGCTACTCTCGCATCTCAATATGGATATATTGTTTACGATGTTGCAGTTCCTGCAGGAAACTCGATTGAAACTCACCGATTTGCAATTTCGGACGGGGATGCAGTATGGGTAAGAGGAAATAGCTCAAACCTATCATTCTCTCTCAACGGTATATATGATTCGTCGGCATCAATAGATGATCATATTATTGATACTACAGGTGTCCATGGAATTGCAGATACAGCACAATTAGCCACACTTACTACAACAAATTCCCTAAATACCCGCCTTATCTCAATTGAGCTAGGCCTAGGGATATTTGATTAAAACTTACAGAATGCTATAATACATTAGGAGACAAAAATGCCAAATTATTCAAGTTTATCAACCCAGATCGATGCGATCAAGAGTGAAATATCATCCTCTCTCGCAGCATCTGCCTATTCCGCTCAAGATCTAGTATATGTAGCCAAAGCGCTACAAGCGCTAGGTTCAGTAGTTGCACCAGATGGTGTATCTAATATCACGGTTAACGACAATATTTATCTTGGCACAACAGCAGAAGCGTTTGCAACCACTGCTGCACTAACAAATCCTAATTTAGTAATCACTGTAAGCGAAGATGACTACGCACAAATAGCATTCTCAAATAGATCTTCAAATGCTAATGCATCTACAGACATTATTCTTTATTCAAATAACGGTAATGATGGATCTGGTTATATTGACATGGGTATTACATCTTCTAACTTTGCCGACCCAGACTTTACAGTTACTGGAAAAGGCGATGGCTATATATTTATGGTCGGAGCAGAAGCTGGCACAACAGATAGAGGAAACCTAGTATTTGCAACTTCAGATACTGGAACACAAAATAAAATTATTTTCGCTGCAGGAGGATTGGCTTCTGACAATGAGCAAATGTCAATTACCCCAGATCAGAATGTACACATTGAAATTGACACCCCTTCAACATCACCAACTACTGGTGCATTGACAGTTGTCGGTGGAGTAGGAATTTCTGGTGACGTTAACATCGACGGAACAATTACATTTGGCGGAGCGGGAACCACAGTAGAGACTTCAAACCTTGCAGTTACAGATCCTCTTATATTTACAGGAAATGAAAACCAAGGAGATGCACTTGACCTAGGATTTGTTGGAGAATTTGCAAATCCAATTGCAACAATTACTAAGACGGTTTCCAACAAGGCACTTACATCTAACGTAGCAACACTTACTACATCAGCAACCCACGGATTCTCCGTCGGAGACATTGCTGTTATCACAGGAGTGGACGCAACATTTAATGGAACTTACTATGTAAAGGCAGTTCCAACAACTACAACATTTACTTACGATAAGACAAATGCTAACGTAACTTCAGCAGCAGCGACAGGCTCAGTCTCAGTATCAGGCCAACGCAGATTTGCGGCGGTAGCAAGAGATGCTTCTGACGGAGTTATCAAATTCTTAACAAACATTACAACAAAACCTACAACTACAATCAACTTTTCAGAGGCAGGAACAGTATACGCAGACATACTAGTAGATGATATTACAGCAGATGCAATTACTGCAACATCAGCTACAATTGGCGATGTGTCAAATACAGAGATACAGTATCTAAATAACGTATCTTCAAATATTCAGACACAGTTAGATTCTAAACTGGCATCTACTACTGCTGCTACAACATATGCCACACTTGCTTCTCCAGAATTAACTGGAACACCATTATCAACAACAGCGGCAGCAGATACAAATACAACTCAAATTGCTACAACAGCATATGTAGTCGGACAAGGATATCTTAAGTCTAATACAGCATCTTCAACATATGCCCCGCTTACAGGAGCATCATTAGTTAGACCAGTATTAACATCAGCATTTGAAACAAACTCGGTTTCTGCAACTGCAGCAACAGGAACTGTAAACGTAGATTTATCTACAGCAGCCGTTCATTATTACACTGCAAATGCAGCAGCAAACTGGACATTTAACTTTAGAGGAAATGGATCAACCACACTTAACTCATTGTTATCAGTCAATCAGTCTGCTACAGTAGCATTTTTAGTAACAAATGGATCTACTGCTTATTATCCAACAGCATTTCAAGTTGATGGAGTTTCAGTAACTCCAAAATGGCAGGGTGGTGCAGCACCAGGATCTGGAAATGCTTCTTCAATAGACTCTTATGTTTTTACAATTATTAAAACGGCAAGCGCTACATACACAGTACTTGCTTCACAAACTAAATTTGCATAGGGGGGGTTGGCTAAATGCCACTATTAGAGACTAGAGCTTCTGGCTCTGCAATATCATATGGATTAAATAGTTCATCTGGTGGATTGCTTTCTGATCCTTACGCATCATTTTTACAAATTGCAATGCCTTTAGGTGGATCTTACGGAATAGCAGATTATTCTGCAACAATTAAAAAAACTGGCTCTAACAGAACATCTACCGCAGTTCGAGGTGGCGGAACAAGTTTTACTCAATCTAAATTCTATGAAAGTTCTTACTTTGCAGGACTATATACATCACGGAATAGTGTAACTGTACCAAATTCATCTTCTTTGTGGCTAACAAATCAAGATTTTACAATTGAAGGATGGTACTACTTTACACAAAATAATATTGGGTATCAAGCACTAGCAACTCATGCTGGAGATAGCGGAGATCAGCAAAATGGCTGGATTCTTTACATTGAAGGAAATAATCAATTAACTTTTGCAGCTTCTAGCGGAGGCGGCTGGCAGCTTGGGGTTTCAACTGGATATACTCCGCCAACTGGACAATGGATTCACATAGCAGTTACAAGAACTTCAAATAATACAAGAGTGTTTGTAAACGGAGTACAGCAAGGCGGAACATCAACACAAGTTGTAACAATTGCAAATCCATCTTCTAGAGAATTTAGATTACATAATTACTTGTGGTTTCCAGGTGGAGAAAGAGGAATGAGTGGTTACATTCAGGACTTTAGACTGTATGTTGGCGTATCTAAATATTCTTCTACATTTACTCCTCCACAAGCAATGGCTAATGGCTCTACAACAAAGTATGGTTTAACTTCTTCTACTCCAGCAGCAAGTATTGCTGCATTGAGATTAAATGGAATTACTGGAGATGGAGTATATTGGTTTTCAACAAACAATAATCCAACGCCATTTAAAACATTTTGTAAGTTTAATTATTTAGATGGAGGAGACTGGGCGCTCTTATTAAAAGTACACAATAGGGCAGACATGCCATCAGGTAGCTCATTTTGGACTAATACAACCGTAAATAATGCAGATGAATGGGATTTATACGGAAGCTCTACATTTTCAAAATATAATTCGTGGAATGGAATACCATTTACAAGATTAGCAATGGATATGAATGGTAGAGTTCCTCCTATTATGATATTTAATCAGTCTAAGACAATGGCAGAAGCAATTACAGCATCAGGCGCAACAATGAGCAGTAATAACACTGGGTATTTAGCTTCTTCATCCGACCCCGCATTTGGGCCAGGAACAGGTCATGACTATTCTAGCTCTTCAGCATTTCCAATGAAGGTTGGTTCAAACTTTGCAAGACAATCAGGTGGAGCTGAGTGGTATGTTCAAGGATGGGGAATTGGTTCTTTTGCTGGTGCTTCAGGTCACGCTTCTGCTAACACTTCAGACTCAAGTTTTGGATCTCTATCTACAACAGCAGCAAACGGTGCCTGGATTGGCGCCCCATTAGATGAGCAATCTCACACATTTGGTGTTGCTTCAAATGGTGGCGCAGACTCAGGTTTTGGATTTGGAATGACTTGCGGCAACGTAAATAGAACAACATCTGCAGGATATGCAGAGTGGGCATCTGGTGCAATAACAGACACGCTTCCAGGATATGTTTGGGTTAGATAATGGCTATCTCAAGACTAGCAACATCTAATCCAGCATCTAATACAGATATACTTTTGTATACTGGATCAAGAACTATTTTAACTTCAGTTATTGCTACAAATAAATCTTCAGATCCAGCCACAATTAGAGTATGGGTTGTCCCACTAGATCAGGATGCAACTTCTGCAAATCATGTATTTATTTCTTACAACGTTTCAATTAGCGGGAACGACAGTCTTGAAACTTTTAGATTCCCCGTTTTAACTGGAGATAAAGTTTATGTACGAGCATCAACAGGAGATATTTCATTTAGCCTTTCAGGTATAGATGATACAACAGTTACTGGGCTTGAGTATGCGACCTTAGAGGCGCTTATTCTGGGCTTGGCATAGGAGATATAGTATAATAACAATATGGCAAATTTCGGGAATGTAAAGTCAGCTTCAATAGGAACCTCGGCGGTGAGCCTAAAGGTTGTAACTACACCGACCCTTGTTACAGGATGTAATATCCTAAATAAAACTGGATCAACTGCTTCAATATCTCTTTATGTAACAAACAACTCAGTAGACTACTACATATTTAAAAATAAGCAGATTGACGGAAATACAAACGTAGAAGCAATCACAGGAAATAAGATTGTTCTCGTAAACGGCGATACATTAAAGGCAATAGGAGATGTTTCAGCTGCCTTTGATATAATCGTTTCAACTTTGGATGGATTCTAATGGCCACAATAGCTAACCCAAATGAGGTCGTAGACCTTAGTTTTGCTAATACTACATTTTACGGATTTAGAATAAATGCCGCAACAGGCAAGTTTTACGTAGATGTGATAAATGACGGGTCAACCGTAGAATTACCAGCAAATGACGTACTAAAAGATAATCAGTATAGGACTTGGATTTGGACTAAAAATACTGTACAATTTAGTTGGGACGCCACCAAAAAAACACACCTTAAGATGGAGATAAAATAATGACACAAATTGTTGATTTAGGAAAACTAAGATTTTACTGGGCAGACTCATGGAGTTCGTCAACAGAGTACGAATTAAACGACGTAGTCAAATACGGCGGAAACGCATACGTTTATACAAACGCATTAGCGACAACTGGTAACCTCCCAACTAACACCACATATTGGAAAACAATGGTGGAAGGAATTAACTTCTTAGGTGTATATTCATCTGGCACAGCATACAAGCCAGGAGACTCAGTAACACATGGCGCAAACCTTTACCTTGCAGAAAATCCTACAACAGGTAACACTCCACCAAATGCTACATATTGGTCATTGATTGCAAGCGGAATTCAATATAGCGGAACTTGGTCAAATGCAACAACATACCAAAAGGATGATGTTGTAAATTATGGCGGATCAGCTTATATTGCATTGCAAGATGGTTTGAATAATAATCCATCGTCAGCTACACTTTTTTGGACTAAACTTGTAGATGGAACATATCCAGATCAATCTGGTCTAGCAAATTATATTTTAAAGACAGATGGTACAAACGTATCATGGACAAATGCCCCAACATTAGATGATGCAACAATTGCTGACGATCTAATTGTAGGAGGAACAACATATGGTGGAAATGATGCAGATAACTTTGATGCGGCGGCAGCCCTAACTGGAGCACGAGCAGTATTTGATATAGACTCATCTCCATATGGACAGATTGCAGTACACAACTCAAACACAACTTCATCAACAGATGTTATTGCATATTCCGCAAATGGAGTAGATGCCTCTGGTTGGATTGATATGGGTATCACTGGAGAAGACTTTAACCAAGCAACATTTGGAATTACAGGACCAAATGATGGATATATCTTCATGCAAGCCCCTGAAACATTTACAGAGACTGTAACAAACAAAGCATTAACAAACAACGTAGCAACACTAACCATTGGAGCAAACGACTTTAGAGTTGGAATGCCAGTAACCGTATCAGGCGTTGACGCAACATTTAACGGCACATATACAATTACAGCCAGAACATCAACAACATTTAGTTATGCAAAAACAGCAAGCAACGTATCTTCAACAGCGGCTTCAGGCACAGCAGTAGCTGGAAAAACTGGAGCAGGTAATCTAGTTCTTGCAACTGGATCAAATGGAACAGATAATAAGATTATCTTTGCAGCAGGTGGATATGATTCTGGTAATGAGCAAATGAGCATTACCCCTGATGAAAATGTTCATATTGAAATTGACACTCCTTCAACATCTGCTACAACAGGAGCACTTACTGTTGTCGGTGGAGTAGGAATCTCAGGATCAGTTAATATTGCTGGTAACACAACAATTACAGGTAACCTGTCATTTGGCGGAGGATCAACAAGCGCAGAAAACCTAACAGTTACAAACCCAATGGTCTTTACAGGAACTGGAAATAACGCAGATACCCAAGATCTAGGTTTTATTGGAGAATATTCAGCAACAGTAGTAGTTTCTACAGCTACAGTAAATAACAAAGCATTAACAGACAATGTTGCAACATTAACAACAGCAGCGGCACACAATTTCCTAGTAGGAGATAGAATAACAGTCGCTGGAGTAGATGCAACCTTCAATGGTACATATGCACTTACAGCAGTTCCAACATCCACAACGTTTAGCTATGCTAAAACAGCATCAAATGTAACTTCAGCAGCGGTATCGCCAACAGGAACAGCAGATGCTGTAACTCGTCGTAAGTACGCTGGAGTAGCAAGAGATGCAACTGATTCAAAGATTAAATTCTTTCAAAATGCAACAACTACTCCTTCATCAACAGTAAACTTTGGAGAAGCAGGAGTTACATACTCAGATGTAGTAATGGATGATTTAGAAGTAGATCAAATTACTGCTACAGGCAACCTTGCAGTCGGCACAGATAAACTAACAGTAAATACCTCAACAGGTGCAGTTGGAATGTCTGGAGCCCTAACAGTAACTGGCCTTTCTACTCTAACTGGAGGAATTTCATCATCAGGAAGCGTTGCCCTAACAGGCGGAGTTTCAATGAGCGGAGCAGTAGATGTTCAAGAACTTCGTGAGCAAGTTGTAGATGTAACACTATCTTCTAACTCAGGAACTCTAGATTGGACAGCAGGCAATATTTATTATATTGCAACAGCACCAACTGGTAATATGACATTTAACGTAACAAATGTTCCTACCGATAACTCAAAAATTATGACACTTAACGTAATGGTTACACAAGGGTCAACAGGATACATTCCAGGAACATTTCAGATTGGTGGAGCTTCTCAGACAATTCGTTGGGCTGGTGGATCTGCACCAACTCCAACATCTTCAGCTGGAAAAATTGATATCTTTTCATTTACAATGCAAAGAACTTCGTCTAGCGCATGGATTATATACGCTTCTTCAGCACTTAATTTCTAAAGGGAGGCTATAATGCCGTTTATAAATAGCGTTAGAGCAACTTTTGGTGCACAAGGAAGAATGGGCCAAAGACGCTTATCTGCCGCAACAGGTGGAACAATAACAAATTCAGGTAGTTACAGAATACATACATTTACAGGTCCAGGAACATATGCTTTTACTCCAGATGGGCCAGGAAATGTTGAGGTTTTAGTTGTCGCAGGAGGCGGGGGCGGAGGACAATCTTATGCTGGCGGTGGCGGCGCTGCTGGTTTAGTTTATTCTTCTTCTTTATTAGTTTCTTCTGCTGCAACAGTAATTGTTGGAAGCGGTGGAGCTGGAGGAACCTCACTTGGTCAATTCGGTGGAAACGGAACTAGTTCTGGATTTACTGGCATTACAACAGCAGTTGGCGGTGGAGGAGGAGCTTCTTATGGCTCAGGATCTTCAAATGGAGGAAATTCTGGTGGAAGCGGCGGCGGAGGATCGGAAGAAAGTAATAACGGAGGAAATTCTGGTGGTGCTGGAACATCAGGTCAAGGAAATAATGGAGGTGCAGCAAGCGGATTAGGAGGAAACTCTGGTTCATATCAAGGCGGTGGCGGTGGTGGCGCAGGATCAGCAGGATTGCCAGTTTCAAGCAATGGAGATGGCGGAAGCGGTCTTCAATATTCAATTTCAGGTACAGCAATTTTTTATGCCGCAGGCGGTGGAGGAGGAAAATACTATTCATCTAACACAGCTCGTGCAGGCATTGGTGGAAGTAGCATTGGTGGCAACGGAGTAAACGGAGCTGGAACAGCATCAGGAGGAGCATCAAACACTGGTTCAGGTGGTGGTGGCGCAGGTGGAATTGGTTCAGGAACTGGCGGAGGTTTAGCAGGTGGTGCAGGAGCAAACGGAATAGTCATAGTTAGGTACATTCCATAATGCCGTTCATAAGTAGTTTAAGGGGATCCTTTGGTGCACAAGGAAGATTTGGTAGATCAAAATTTTCAGCAACTGGCGGTGTAGTTACAATAGGCGGAGGGTATACAGTTCATACTTTTAATTACGCACAAACAAATACAAATTTCTCTGTTGTCGGAGGTGGTCCCATAGAATTTTTTATGATTGGTGGTGGCGCTGCAGGGGGAGATGGATATTCAGGAGGCGGCGGAGCAGGTGGTGCAATTTATAAATCTTCACACTTACTTGCTTCTGGTTCGTATAGTGTTGTTATCGGTGATGGTTCTTTAGGTCCATATAATAATACAAATTATGCTGCTGCTTCAAATGGTGGGAATACAACATTTAACAATTTTATTGCAACAGGCGGCGGAGCAGGAGCAGCGTATTCATTCGTTCCAGGAAATGGTGGTTGCGGTGGAGGTTCACACGGTGCTGGAAGCACTAATGAATCTTTTTCACTATCTCGGTCTTCTTCTACAAGCAATTCTTATTCAGGGGCAACTTCGTATGGAACAATCGGCGGCGTAGGAACAGACGCAAATAGTTATTATGCAGGAGGCGGCGGAGGAGGAATAGGAGGAAATGGAAGTAATGGAAACAACTCAAATGGAAATGGAGGGGCAGGCGGACCAGGACTTCAATTTTCTATAAATGGAACATTAAGCTATTATGGAGCAGGTGGCGGAGGAGGAAAATACTCAGATGCGGCTGGTAGCGCAGGAGCAGGAGGTACTGGAGGCGGCGGAGCAGGTGGACGTGGTGCTGAACAAGGCGGAGACGCAACAACACCTGGGTCTGCAGGCGGAGGAAGCGGTGGTATTGGAAATGGTGGAGTTGGTCAAGGACGTGGTGGTAATGGCGCCAACGGTATTTTAATTATTAGATATCTTTCATAATGAGATTTAAATCAACACAAAATATATTTAAAGATTTTGGCGAAGTATTTGAACAATCATGGATGGACTCCAACAAAGTTGGTATGCCACCAAAAACAGAATGGGATTATTCTCGCCAACTACAAATTGAAGATGTAGATATTTGGGAAGTTATTTATGAACAAGGTGGGGCAGTAGGAGTATATGCTGCATGGTCTCCATACGCTGAATTCTATATGGTAAGAGTCGGATGGAAAAAAGAAGCACACGGTTATGGTGTTGAAACATATTATGGTCCAGGGGCACAAAAACAAGTACAGAATAGAATGCGTGAGATGAGCATTCCTTTTAGCCTTAATCAAACATGGGTAGAACCAGAAGATATGTGGTTATATACAAATTGAGGTATAATTAAATCATGCCTGGATACCTAACTAATAGATATATTACCTTGAATCCCGCTGCCGATATTCAGACGGTAACAACAAGCGTAACAACCCTTGCCTCAAGAGTAACTGAGGCGGAAGCAAGCATAGATGATCTTAGCCTTAATATAGGCGTTTAAACCTACTTAATGCTATAATTTCAGAAGGAGATACACATGGCACTTACAACAGAAATTGGTTTAGTTAAAACGGAAATAGCTTCATCGCTAGCCGCTTCTCTATATACCGCAAAAGATTTAGTATACGTAGCAAAGGCAATTGAAGCCCTAGCAAATGCAGAGACAACAACTGGAGTCTTTGAGACAGTCGATGTAAACTCTCTTCTATATGTTGGCCCAAATGCAGATACATTTAATACAGCGGCGGGACTAACAAATCCTGTAATCGTTGCACAGATATCAAATAATGATTATGCTCAAATAGCATTTAAGAATACCAGCTCAGGCGCAAACGCCTCAACAGACTTTATTGCATACTCAAACAATGGAACAGACTCAGATGGCTACATTGATATGGGTATTACTTCACAAAACTTTTCAGACCCAGACTTTACTATTACAGGAGCTGGCGATGG
>Ga0247723_1002254_pt1 | contig 10422 bp, 14 predicted proteins | sample MSEWelMarce5H_FC_FD_189079 | JGI IMG/M metagenome (GOLD analysis project Ga0247723, IMG submission 189079) | Subsurface sediment microbial communities from gas well in West Virginia, United States - MSEEL Well Study Marcellus 5H_FC | ecosystem: Environmental > Terrestrial > Deep subsurface >...
CTCAGATACTGGCCCATACTAAGGAAAAATCATGCAAATTGCAATCTTAACTAGCCCCATTACAGTAGGCGATTATCGTGAACTGTTTAGCAATACATCGTTTAACTCAAGTGGCCCAAGCGATGAATTCTTGACTGCTAACAATGCTAAGAAGGTTAATGCTTTCAAAGCCCATGACCGACTGACTCAGAAGTTGGTTTCATGCTCTGCCTATGACGATGGTGAATTTGTTTCTGTTGTCCAAGTGGCTGACATGAGTGCTGAAGAAATCCAAGCAGCTAAAGACTCTGCAATGGCTAACATTCGTGGTCAACGTAACCAGTTACTCAAGGATTGTGATTGGACTCAGATTGCTGATTGCACTATCCCTAAGAAGGCTGAGTGGACAACATATCGTCAGACTTTGCGTGATTTGCCAAGCACTATCACAGAGCCTCGCACCTTTACTGATTGGCCTCATAACCCTGATTGGGTTGATATGTCTATCATTTGAGGTAAGTAATGAAAGACGAAGTTACTCACGAGCACATCTATGATCGCTTACTGGCTGTAGAGTCCAAAGTAGATAACATAGAGAAGAATACACAACAGGTTGTTCAAGCCTTCAATGCTGCATCAGGTGCTTTTCAAGTACTTGAATGGATCGCTAAAGCTGTGAAACCTATTATCATCATAGGTGCTTTCTTTGGAGCTATTTGGTTAGCTATCGACAGTAAATTTCATGGAGTTAAATAAAATGAACCTACCTACACGTGGTCAGAGAACAGCTAAGAACAAGATGAAGAAGGTTATGGGTGAGTACAAAGAAGGTACTCTCCACAGCGGTAAAGGCGGCCCTGTGGTGAAGTCTCGTAAACAAGCTATTGCTATTGCTATGAGCGAAGCAGAACAAGCTAAAAAACGTAAGAAAAAGTAACTATTTTGCTTGACAATAATACAAAAGTATGTTACCATATTAATTAAGTATAAGGAAGATAATGGCTACGACATATCTACAGTTGGTAAACAACGTATTGATACGCTTGAGGGAGACTGAAGTATCGTCAGTTAGTGATACTCCTTATAGTTCCCTTATGGGTGTATTTGTTAACGATGCTAAGAGAGAGATTGAGGATGCCTACGATTGGAATGTCCTCACACAAACCATTGTAATCCCTACAGTGGCTAATACTCGTAACTATACACTGACAGGTTCAGGTCAGAGGTTCCGTACTGTAGATGTCTTAAATGACACTCAAGATGTACCTATGAGAGCTGTAGCTACTAACTGGATGAATAGACAGTACTACTTAGGTAATGTACAGAGTGCAGCTCCGGTGTACTACAACTACAGCGGTATCTCCGGTGATGATACTCAGGTGGATATATGGCCTCGTCCTGATGGTGAATACTCATTGAGGTTTGAGCTAGTTATCCCTCAGGCTGACTTAACAGCCAATGCTGATTCTTTGTTAGTTCCTCATCACTTAGTACAGATGTTAGCCTACGCTAAAGCTGTTGGTGAACGAGGTGAAGACGGTGGTACAGCTTTCAGTGAGGTTTATCAACAATATCGCTTAGCTTTGGCAGATGCTGTAGCCATTGAGCGTAACAGATACGATGAAGAAACTACTTGGGTTGATGTCTGATGGTAGCTAAAATCTTAACCACAACTGTAGCAGCTCCCGGCTTCATGGGGTTGAATACACAGGATAGTTCAGTCTCTCTAGAGGCTGGCTATGCTACTGTGGCTAATAACTGTGTGATTGATAAGTTTGGACGTATTGGTGCTCGTAAGGGATGGTCTACATCTCACGCATCTAATAGTGACTTAAGCGATGCTGAAGTTAAAGCTATCGGTGAGTTAATTGATAACGCTGGTAACTCATACATTATTGCTGCTGGTAACAATAAACTATTCAAGCTTGTAGGTACAACACTATCACTGTTAACCTACGGAGGTGGCGGTACAGCCCCTACAATCACAAACAGTAATTGGCAGATGGCTCCGTTGAATGGAGTTTTATACCTCTACCAAGCTGGACATGATCCATTAGTGTTTGACCCTGCAGTCAGCTCAACTACATTTAAGAGAGTATCTGAGAAGAGTGGTTATGTAGCTACAGTGTCCAGTAACAACTGTGTTATCAGTGCCTATGGTCGTACATGGTCAGCTAATAATGCTACAGTTAAGAGTACCATTCAGTTCTCAGACTTACTATCAGGTCATGTCTTAAGTACAGGTACAGCTGGTACATTGGATGTATCTCAAGTGTGGCCTAATGGTGCTGATGAGATTATATCTTTAGCTGCACATAATAACTTCTTGATTGTCTTTGGTCGTAGACAGATTCTTATCTACTCCAATGCTACTGACCCTAATAATCTAACATTGTCAGATGCTATCACAGGTATTGGCTGTGTAGCTAGAGACTCAGTAGTAGCCACAGGTGGTGATGTAATCTTCTTGTCTGACTCAGGTGTACGTTCATTGATGCGTACCATTCAAGAGAAGTCAGCTCCAATGAGAGACATCAGTGCCAATGTACGTGATGATATTGTACTGGAGGTTAGTCTTGAGACTTCAGCTGATATTAAAGCTATATACTCAGACAAGGAAGCTTTCTATCTGTTAGCTTTACCAGCTCGTCAGTTAGTGTACTGCTTTGACATGAGAGCACCTCTACCTAATGGTGCTAACAGGGTTACAACATGGGATGGTTTAGTTCCCACAGCTTTTAAGTACACTCGTAATAAAGACTTACTGTTTGGAAGAGCTGGATACATTGGTAAGTATGATGGCTACAAAGACAATGCTAACTCATACTTGATGAGATACTACACTAACTACTTTGACTTCCAGTCACCAACTGTGATTAAGATTATGAAGAAGGTAGGCGTAACAGTTATTGGTGGTGGTGGTTATCCAGTTACTTTAAGGTTTGGCTTTGATTACAGTGATATTTTAAACACTAGACAGTTTGACTTAGCCAATGCTGCAGTAGCTGAATACAACATAGCTGAATATAACATTGGTGAGTATGGTGGTTCAGCCTTTGACAATAAGATTATTAACATTGGTGGTTCAGGTAAAGTTATTCAACTTGGCTTTGAAACCAGTGTATTTAATAAATCAATATCCATTCAGAAACTTGATGTCTATGTTAAGACAGGGAAGACACGATAATGAGTAACTATACAAAAGCAACTAACTTTGCAATCAAGGATAGCCTGAATACAGGTAATGCCGGAAAGATTATTAAGGGTACTGAGATTAACACTGAGTTTGATAACATTGCATCAGCAGTGAATTCTAAACCTGATGCTAATAACGGTGCACTCACAGGCACAGCCACTGCAGTAAACCTTACTGTCTCTGGTACTTTTACAGCAACAGTTGACGGAGGCACATACTAATGGCTGATTGGACAGACTTAATTGGCCCATTGTTGGGCACTGCAGGTAGTGTATATAGCTCTAATCAAGCTGCTAATGCTACCACTAACGCTGCTAACCAAGCTGCACAGGCTGCACAGTTCCGTCCTGTAGGAGTTACTACAAGGTTCGGTAAGTCAGGCTTTAACTATGACCCTACAACTGGACAGCTAGTCGGTGCTGGTTATCAAGTAGCTCCTGACGTAGCTGCAGCTCGTGAAGGTCTAATGGGCTTAGCTGGTACTGGTATCGGTCAAGCTCAGGGTGCACAGGCTCAGCAAGCTGGTATTACTCAAGCTGGTCAAGGTTTGTTTAACTTAGGTGCTGGCTACATAGCTCAGACACCTCAAGCACAAGCTCAACAGTACATCACTCAACAGCAACAGTTACTTGCTCCCGGTCGTGAACAAACACTGGCTAATCTGACCAATACACAGCAACAGCAAGGTCGTTTAGGTCTAGCTACTGGTGGTACGATGGCTGGCTACACTGCAGGTGCTCCCGGCTTACAAGCTACTAATCCTCAGATGGCTGCATACTACAATGCTATGGCTCAGCAAGATGCACAGTTGGCTGCACAGGCACAACAGGCAGGTCAACAACAAGCTACATTTGGTCAAGGATTGATGACAGGTGGTTTGAATCTTCAAGGTGCTGGTTATGGTTTGCAGACACAAGCTCTAGCCCCATATACTAGCTACATGGCAGGTGCTTCTAATATTGAAAACTTAGGTCAGAATGCTTTGACTCAAGGTTTAGGATTGGGTTCATCTATTACAGCAGGTTCTACAGCAGCAGCTAATATTCAGAATGCTGCAGCACAACAGGCAGCAGCTTTGCAGATGCAACGTAACAATGCTGTAGTTGGTGGCTTAACAGACCCTATCAGTCAGTTAATTAGTGGTTTATCTAGAGGTTCTGCAACACCTTATCAACCAGCTGCTGTTAGTGGCTACTACGGATATTAATAAGGAATAACATGGCAACACCACAATCAATACAAGGTTTGTTTGGAGGCATGGGTACTCCTGAGGAAATGCAACGACAGATGACAGAGCAAAAGGCTATGCAGTTTGCTACTATGACTCCTCAACAACAGACATCATATAACATCTATAAGAACACAGGTAACTTAGGTCGTGGTTTAGCTGGTGCTTTTGGTGTAGACGTACAAGATCCAGCTATCAAGAGAGCTACTATGCTTCGTCAGATGGCTTCTCAGTTTGATACTAACACACCTGAAGGTTTGAAGCAGATGGCTCAAGCTTTACAAAGCACAGACCCTGAGTTAGGTTTTCAAGTGATGCAACGTGCTCAGGCTATGGAAATGTCTCAGGCTAAATTAGGTTCTGAACAAGCACTTAAAACACAGCGTGAACGTGAAAGAGCAGCTGCAGATCCTTTCCAGAAGCTTCTAGAGACAGGTAAATATACTCCTGAAAGTCTTGCTAAATTTCAGGAGTCAGGTAAACCATCAGACTTAAAACTTGTTGAGAAAGCTGAACCTAAACAAGCTACTTCTGAGTTTGAAAGATTAGTTGATAGTCTTCCAATTTCAGATGAGAAGAAACAATCAATGAAAGCTCAAAGAGCTACTTCTATGATGTCTGGAGATACTTCAGGTCTTAAAGCTATTACAGCTGAATTAGCTCAAGCTCGTTTAGATGCTTTAAAATTAGAAACAAAGCAAAAAGAAGAGAAAGCTAACGATGAAAAGAGAATGGCTATTGAAAAGCTAAGCTCTGTAGAGTCAGCTGTTGATACTACTTTAAACACTGCTGAGAGAGCACTTAAACTAGCTCCGGGAACAATGCTACAAGCTACTAATCAAGCTTTGTTTAATAACATTCCATTCTCAGATGCTAAGTCAATGAAGAATTTAGTAGGTTCTTTAAATAGTGAGAAAGCTTTACAGACACTTGAGCAATTAAAGTCACAAAGCAGAACAGGTGCTACAGGTTTTGGAGCTTTAACAGCACCTGAACTTCAACTTATTATTGATAAGACACGTAGTTTAGACCCAACTGACAAGATGTTTAAGGAAAACTTAGGTATTGTCATGGATGGTTGGAGAAAGGTTAGAAACTCCTCAATGGATAGTCGTATTAACCTTCAAGGTAAAGGTGAGAAACTTTCTTCACTTAAATCAAAGGTAGCAGCTGTTAAAGCCAAAGGATCAATGACAGCTCAAGAGAAGTCTGAGATTGAAGGTTTGAAAGCAGAACTAGGAGTTAATTAATGGCTAATGAATTTGACATTTCTGGTATTCCAGTAGAAGGTCAGCCGCAAGTAGCACCTGCACCAAAGCCAATGGAAGACCCCGGTACTTCTGTTCTAAGCCCTAATTATCGTCCTCGTGGTGCTTTTGGTGGTCAGCAAATGGGAGGAGCTGTTTTAGGAATTCCCGGTACTGTTTTTGGCCCAATAGGTTCTGCTGCTGGATCTTTTGTAGGTGGAGCTGCAGGAGAACTTGCAGAACAAGTAGTTAGAGAAGAGCCTATTTCAATTACTCGTGCAGCTATGGCTGGTTTAGAAGAGGCTGCTTGGGATGCTGGTGGTAATCTTGTTATTAAAGGACTTGGTAAGACACTGAGGTTTGGTGGTGACATACTAGGCTTTACTAAGAAAGATATTCCAGATGCTAATAAAGCAGCTCAGACATTCTTAGAGAAACAAGGGTCTTCATTACCAGCTTCAGCACGTACAGGAAGCAACCTTGATGCAACCTTAGAAGGGCTTGTAAATACTCCGGCTACTTCTGATTTGTTTAAGAACAAACAACAAGAGATTGCAACTGCATTACAAGCAGGTCAACAGGATGTATTGAAGAAGTTTACAACGTCACCCGAGTTTGAACAAGCACTACGTAGTGGTTCATCAGCTCAAGTAGCTTCTGGACAGGTGTTTCAAAACTTCATAAAAGAAGGTGAAAAGGCTTTAAGTGAGTCTGTAGACCCTATCTATACTCGTATTTTTTCAGCAGTCCCTAAAAGTAACTTACTTGAAGTAACAACTGGAGGTGCTCCTCAAGTTAATATGTTCTCAGTTAAATCATGGGCTAACAAAGAACTACAAAATCCAGCTGAATTGACAGCAGGTCAGCGTTCAATTTTAAATGAAATGAAAGCTCTTCCACCAACTGTGGATTTCTTTACACTTCACAAGATGCGTTCACGTTGGTTAGCTGAGAATCGTGATAAGTATGCTTCTATGAGTTCTGAGAAAGATTCTAGAGCTTCTGGCACTATTTCAAATGTTATTAAACAATTTGATGATGCTTTAGATTTCTCAGCTGGTAGAACACTTCCTCCTGAGTTACTTAAAGAATATAAGACAGTAACTAAATCATACAGAGATAGTATTCAAAATCTTCAATCAGATACTATTCAACAAGCTCTTGCAAAGCGTCCTGAAGAAGTTGGTTCTTACCTTTTTGCTAATGGTAATGAAACAACCATTAAGGATGTTTACAAAGCAATGGCTACAGCGGGTAACTTAAATAAGAAGTCTTCTACAGAAGTTATGAATGCTTTGCGTGTAGGATACTTAGATGCTCTTACACAAACACCTGAGAATATGCTTAAGTTCTCTAAAGATCTAGAGCAGAATAAAGCAATGCAAAACACTTTCAATGTTCTCTTTGGAGGAACACCTCAGAAGGAAGCTATTGAGGCTATGAACAATGCAGCTAAGTTAGGTCTTATTGCACCATCTAAAGAAGCAGGGTTTAACATGGCTACAGCAGGTGCTATGAAAAGTCTTGCCGGAGCAGCTGCATTATATGGTTCTGGTTATATTATTCTTCTAAACCCTAAGCAACAACAACAAGCTAAGGATAACTTACCCGGTGTTCTTGTCACAGCTGGTGGACTTTTGTTATCTCAACGTAATTTAGCTAAACTGTTACTTGATCCTAAGGGTGCTAAGTCATTGAAGTTTATTGCTACAGCTAAGGATAAACTTTCTAGTCCTACAGCCTTTACTAAATTGGTTATTGAGCCAATGAATAATATTTTAAATACTCCAATGTCATTTGAACAGAATCCTTTTCAAATTAAGAGTGAATACGATATTTCAAACTTACCTATTAAGTAACCTCAATGAAGAGGCTAACTCTAGCCCTTCTAATCCTTTTTACGAGTTTTATAGCTACGGCTGGCTTCGACCCTAATGCAGATAGATGTGTTAGGTGGACATGGAAGTGGGCTGCTGACTATAAGACTCGTATTGTCGTGTGTCTCGAATGGAAGAAAGCATATAACAAATGATTGATCCAATGACAGCACTTGCTGGAATACAGTCAGCAATATCAATGGTTAAGAAGGCTAGTAAGGTAGCCAACGATCTAGGTTCTCTTGCACCTATGATTGGTAAGATGTTTGATGCTAGGAGTGTAGCTACAAAGGCTATGCTTCAGGCTAAACAGTCTGGTAAGGGTTCCAACATGGGAACTGCATTACAAATTGAGATGGCTTTGGAGCAAGCTAGAGCCTTTGAAGAAGAACTTAAAATGCTCTTTATGCAGACTGGAAAGATTGATGTCTGGAATAAGATTAAGGCTAGGCAAGCTGAGATGGATTTAGCTGATGCTAAAGAACTAAGTGCTCTGAAGAAAGCTGAGAAAGCTGCCAAAGAGAAAGAACAAGAGATGAATGAACTAGCCATGATTATTGGTGGTGTTGCTTTTGTCTTACTTTTGGTGTTTATTGGCGTGAATGAGATGATGGATTTCTGTGCAACTACTCGTAGGTGTGGTAGATGAACGAGTACCAAAAGACATTTGACCTATGCCTAAAGATATTTGTCTATGGTCTAGTAGCTCTGTACTTCTTAGGCTTCCTTAAGTTTCTCCCTGATGATCTTTCTGACAAGATTGTTGCTTTATTATTATCTAAGATAGGACTCTAATGTTATCACTATTTTCTACCCTCGGTGGTCTACTAATCTCAGGTCTTCCTAAACTATTAGACTTCTTCCAGAACAAAGCTGACCAGAAGCATGAGTTAGCTTTAGCTCAAGTACAGACTGAACGTGAACTTCAAATGGCTGCAGCTGGCTTTGCAGCTCAAGAGCGTATTGAAGAGATTCGTACAGATCAGATTTCTATGCAGACTGATGCTCAGATGACTGAAGCTGCATTGAAGCATGATGAGAAGATCATGGAGAGAGCTAGTACATGGGTGGTTAACTTCGTAGGTACTGTACGTCCTGTAGTGACTTACATCTTTATCCTTGAACTGTGTGCCATCAATGCTTGGATTGCAATCTATGTCAGTAACCATCCTGAGTTGATTACAAATATTGATAACTTGATTGCAGTCTCTGACATTATCTTTAGCAGTGATGAGATGGCTATGCTTGGAGGTATCATAGGCTTCTGGTTTGGCTCACGTAGCTGGAGTAAGAAGTGAAGCTAAGCAAAGCTGGAGCTGACTTGATGCACAGGTTTGAGGGATGCAGGAATAAACCTTACCTGTGTCCTGCTCATATCTGGACTATTGGTTATGGTCATGTCCTCTATCAGGAACAGATACGCTTACCAATGGTAGCTAAAGAGGGACAATCTACGATGATTCGTAAGGAGTACCCATTGAAACAGGAGGACAATCGTGTATGGTCTAAAGAGGAAATCGAGAAACTATTCGCAGATGATGTCGGTCTTTTTGAACGTGGTGTTCTTCGACTTGCTCCTACTCTATCTGGTCGTCAAGGGGCTTTCGATGCGTGTGTCTCTTTTGCCTTCAATGCCGGACTGGGCAATTTTCAGCGGTCTACTATTCGGATGAAGATAAATAGAGGTGAATGGGATGCAGCTGCTGAAGCTTTCATGCAGTGGACTAAGGGAGGTGGTCGAGAACTGCCCGGCTTAGTTAAACGAAGGAAAGCTGAAGTAGCTTTATTCCTCAGTAGTTTCCAAGAAGATGATGAGTAACAGAAAAGCCCCAAAGGATCACTCCTAAGGGGCTTTTTAGTTATCCTAGTATATTCTTCAGTTCATGACGATTAATCAAGGATAAATGCTAAGGTTAAGAAGCCTATGTGTAAGTAGATAACTTGATTGGCTTCATCTGACATATTGTTCTCATCATCCATGATGTACAGTTCATCAGCTTCAATGCCAAAGACTAAGCCAGTCTTGAATTCAAAGTCAAGTATCATATCTCACACGCACCAGCGGTACACGCTAGTGTCTGAGCACCTTCTACGTTGTCAGTACCTTCAACCAGTTTTTCCCAGTCAATACCAGCTGGCATACCAGCAACCATAGCATGATACTCTTCTTCAGTCATGGACTCATAAGGAGCTTGTCGGTATGTTCCACCATCCATAGGTAGGAAGCTCACACCTGTAATCTCATCAAAGTTATTCCACACCCAAGCACCAACTTCAGGCCACTCAGTCTCAGTCACTGAGATAGTCACTGAAGGCTTATGCTCACAGTAGTGACGCTGGAACAGTAGCCACAGTTTCAAGTGTTGGATAGCATTCAAGTCCTCACGCAGTACAGCACCCTTCTCAACTCGCATTGGGAAGCTAAAGATAGTTGTGCTATCAGGCTTCATCACACAAGCCTCTGAAGGGAACCCTTGAGATTGCAAGAAGGCAGTCAGAGGGTCTTTGTTATCAGAGCGTACCCGACGAATAAAGTACTGACTGTGCTGAGGGTGGATGCCACTAGCAGTGCCTGTGAGCTGCGATACAGTTCCTTCTGGCTTAATGGCAGTGATGGCAGCACTACGATTAATACCGATAGCGTCAGCAAACTGAGCGTTAGTGTCAATAGCAACATTCTTAAGTCCTTCCAAGATAGCTGGCAGCTCAGTGTTATCAGGGTCATTGAGCAAAGCATTGTCCAAGATACCAGTCATAGATACACCCAGCAAACGCTCATCTTCAGTGTTTGTCTGCCACACCTTACGCAGGTACGGGAAGTTAGTCATCGTCGATTGAAAAGTCCCCAGAATAGTAGCCAAGCGCACTTTATTCCGTAGAGTATCCACACTATCA
>Ga0247723_1002255_pt1 | contig 10420 bp, 11 predicted proteins | sample MSEWelMarce5H_FC_FD_189079 | JGI IMG/M metagenome (GOLD analysis project Ga0247723, IMG submission 189079) | Subsurface sediment microbial communities from gas well in West Virginia, United States - MSEEL Well Study Marcellus 5H_FC | ecosystem: Environmental > Terrestrial > Deep subsurface >...
CATCCAACAAAACAGCGTTCCTGTACTTTATGACTTCTGTGAAAACTGCTGTTGTTCAGTTTTCTTCGTTGCCTATTTTTGGCGCACCTGTCCTTATGTCTCGCCACAGTCCCGCCGGTGTAGTTGCTGAGATGGGCAAAATGATGTTGGTCTTCAACGACGTCGGCGTTATTGATAAAGATGGAAAACTCAGTCAAGTGTCCTTGGCAAACTCCCGTCGCGTTAAGATGAATGAGGAAGAGCAACGGGCTATTGAAGCAATGACAGACCGTGGTGTCAGTGAGATCACGATGGCCTATGACTTGATGGATCGCCGCAAGACTCCGTCAACTAAATACTCTGGTGCGTGGAAGACTGCAACTAACATGATGGGTGGCTTGTTCCACCACGTTGAGCGTTTGAACCGTGAAGTCATGTTTATGACCTCGTTCCGTTTGAGCCGTAAGCCCGGGCCAAATCAACTATCTTTTGATGACGCGGTCGAACAAGCGGTTAAGGATACTTACGATGCTCTTGGTAACTTCTCCGAGCAAAACCGTCCACGCATGATGCGCGGCCCAGCCGGTCGTACGCTGTTGCAATTTAAGACTTTTCCTCTTTTCGTAACCACATACTTAACCCGTAATGGCTATCGTGCTATGGCTGGTATGGATGCGGCGGCTAAAAAAGAAGCGGCTACTCAACTGTTTGGCACTTTGTTTATGTCTGGCTTGTTAGCTGGCTACGTTGGTGTCCCGGGTATCAGTGCGGCTATGGGTGCTATCCAAGGCATTATCAATGCAATGCGCGATGAAGATGATGAAGATCCGTTAGAAGAGCGCGACCTTGAGTTCTGGTTCCGCAGTGTGTTTATTCCTGAGTTCTTTGGTGAAGCTCAGATTGGTGGAAACAAAATCAGTGACATCATTGACTCCGGTTTGATTGACACCATTACGGGCTACAACATGTCTAATAGCTTGTCGATGAATAACATGTGGTTCCCAGACTTAAAAGAGCAACGCACTCTTGAAGACACAGTACGGGAATACGCATTGTCGTTGGCAGGGCCGTTTGCTAGTTTGACATTAAATCAAATACCTTCGGCTATCCGGCTACTGCAAGAGGGTAAAACCATGCAAGGCTTGGAAAGACTTCTCCCTGCCGCTTTGCGCCAGCCGTTGACTGCGGTTCGGTATAGCGAAGAAGGCGCTACAACAAGTACAGGCGCGGTTATTAGAGAGCCTGAAGAGTTTACAAAGGCGCAGCTACTTGCTCAAGCAGCCGGTGCACGGACTACAGGTTTGGCCTCTGCGCAAGAAGCTAACTTCAAAGCCAACGCACTTAAAGCTAAAGTGATAATTGAAAAAGGCAAGCTCGTTAATCGTGTTGACCTAGAAGCCTCACGGGGCGATGACGAAGCCTTTGATGACGCACTGGAAAAACTAATTGCGTTTGGTGCGCGTAACCCACAAGCTAGGATTGATGGCGCAGACTTAAGCAAGTTAGTTCAAGCGCGTATAGCTAAGCGTGCTAAGGCTGATCGTGGGTTTGATGTGGACAAGAAGTTCTACCCATACTTGGAACAGTTGCTTGAATCCTCTCGTGAGAAGCTCGAAAGAGAAGCGGCGAAATAAAAAACCCCCGGGGATTAGCCGGGGGTAAAAGGAGGGCAACCAAAATAAACCGTCGGCAACTGCTTCCCGACAACTTAAGTTTAGCTTAAAGCCTCCACACTCGCAAACCTTTTATGCCGTCTTCTACGACTACTTTCGTAAGTAGTTCCATCTTTAGTCGGCGGGCCACTCGGTTAAGTTCCGCTTTAGCCTTTGCTGTATCAATGCAGGGTACAAAAAACGAGTACCCCTTGCGGAACTTGGCCCAGTTAACCTCATAGTGAACTGTCTCGATTTTCATCGGTGGTTTCTATGTGAATAAAATCAGCTTGAGACGCATCAAACATCAGCGCACGCACTGCGGGGGACACAACCTTCATGCCCTTAGCCATGCGCTTGTTGACCGCTTCTTTAAATACATTGACCTCTTTTAGCTCGCGCAGTATATCTTTATAGTTAATCTGGCGCTCGACACAGAAGTCTTTGAACGCCTTGGCCGCAATCCATAACAACTTGGTGTCTGGCTCGTAGCGTATGAATAGCTCGCCTCGTGGCTCCATAGTCGGCATAGGAATCATGTTGCTTCGTGCGTCATTCTCGCCGTTTACAACCAGAGCGTGGTTCATGTTGCCGTTGATGAATTCGCCAAGGGTAGAGGCAGGGTTGCTGATCGGTGGCTTTACGTCTTCGCGCATCTCGCCGAGCATGCCCACCAACCATGTATAGACTAGCTTCATGTCGTAGTCGTGCAGTTGCAAGTTCTTGGCAATCAAACCACCGGCAATGTTACATGCGGCTACGGCTGACCAGAAACGCTCACGCTGTGTGAACTTAACTTCCTTGTCGAGCTTGGCCTGAATCTGACGCACCAAGTCTTTGGCATCTTCCAAGTTGTTAACAAGCCACTGGGCGTAAATCTCACCGGCAAACCCATAGTTCTCACGCAGTTGGTGGTCAAACATCTGCTTGCCTACCTGCACGTCAATCAGGTTGTTAGGCTTGATCTCGTACTCAAGTAGACGCATAGACTCGCCATCGGGGGAATCCTTGGCCGCGCCAAGCTTTTGGTAGAAGCTAGCGTTTGAGGACGTTAAGGTCATGCCGTTCCAGCTAGTCAAGTTGACACGCTCCTCGTTGACCGAGCCACGCATCTTGTTCTTGCCCCGACCCTGCGAAATGCTGTACGACAAGTCAGAGAACTCCGTGGGGCTGGTGTTCGTAATCTCGTCAATGGTGTTGGGCAGGTTGTTCATCACACCAAGCCTGTGCATCTTTGCGTTGAACGTATCTTTCCAGATCGAGGCGTTCTTAACTGGGTGACCCCATACACTGTTGCACATAAACAACGCTGTCGACTTGCCTGAGCCTGAGCTACTGTGAATCAAGTTAATGATTGCACCAGACATACCTGTAAATTTCAACAGTGGTGAACCGAACGCTGTCAGTGCGGCAAAGGCATGGGGCTCAAGGCCGGGCCTAGCGTACATGTTGAAGACTTCTTTCCACTTGTCAAAGTCACCGTGCTCAGTAAGGTGCTCGGCTACCGACTTGGTAATGTGTGAGGGCGGGCTGTAGTACACGCCGTCCTTTGTGATCTCTCTGTCGCCGAGAATGAACTTACTGTCATTGTCGACCCAACCAAACTGTGTTCTCATAATATCTGCTCTCCGCATAACTTGTAAATTTTTAACTGCTGTAATCACATACACGCACATGAGGTCAACTTGCTTACTAAACAAGCCCACGCCCTTAGCCGCCAATGCTTCCCGCAGTTTGTCTTTTGATGAAAGGACTCCGAGTGGAATTGCAAACTCTTTCATGCCGTCCATGGGTAGGTGCAATCGGAATAGCAATGTCTCCCCAATATCGGGGTCGGTTAGCCGCTTGATGATGTATAGGTCGTGCTCATACACAAGGTCTGGTTCCGCTTCATCATCCGAGGGCCTGCGGTAAATGCCGCCGTTCTTGCCCCTGAAGAATGGGAATGGATACTCAGGTATGCGTACAGTCTCAACCTCACCGTCCTCGGCTTCAACTACAACGTCGTAGTCTTCGTCTTCGGCTTCTTCAATTTCCACACCAAGCATGATGGGGGACTTGATCTTGCCCTTGTGTTTACACCCTTCACAGCCTGTGGGGTTCTGCTTCTCAAAGGTAGCGCAGTGATGCGGCCCACCCGTGCGTTGCAAGTCTTCAACTTTGTACTCGGTCTTAAACCGGTCGTAGTCTGGATGCTCCGCAGACATTTTGTGTATTGCGGAATCTCGGTCGACGCAAAAAGTTGCAATCGAAAGCGCTGAGCGCCATAAGTTGTAGTCGAGTGTGGCTTGATTCTCGTAGCAGTGCATCAGTTGGTTGCAACCTTCGCCCTGCGCTGATTTCAGCATTATTGTTTTGAAACGCTTGACCTTATTCTGCATCACCGATTCCATCAAAGGACTCATGGTGCGCGGGATAAAGTCTGGCCGCTCGTCTTCCGGTTCTGGGTCGGGTGCGCCGAGTAGCTCTTTCACCTGCGCGTAGGTCATGCGCTGAGTGACTTCGTTGAGAACCGTTACTTCTACCGGTTCAGCTTTAAAGTTGTATGTGCCGGGGACACGCAGTACTCTGGATGCTTCAAATACAGCAGGGTCGACAATGAATCCTTGCTCTACGCACAACTCACGAAGGCGGTTTGCAAGGGGTTCCCATTCGTGGCGAGTTAAGGTCTCTTCAAGCAACCAGTATGCGTGGATGCCGTAGCCCGAACTAACTAAGATTGGTTGCGGTAACCCTACGTTTTTGCAGAACTTCTTGAACTCGGCGAGACCTGTGGCTTGGTCAATATAACCTTTGATAACTCCCTTTTCATCGGGTACAGCCTTCGTGGGGCCGCAATCAATATCCATCCACAGTGCGCGAACATGGGCTACGTTTTCGTGTGTGCGGTTGTTGAGTGGGCCGAACTTGGCACAACCAAAAAACACATCAAACTTAGCTTGTACTAGCGTCTCAATTTGCTCATCTACTTCTGCTCTCGTACTAAAAAACTTCTGATCTGGATACTTCCCTAGCCCAAACACACAGTACCGACCCCCTGTGGGTAGTACTGCGTCTAGTAGGTCAAAGTGGGACATATTTTGTTTTTGCTTCTCTTTGGGCTTTTTTGTAGGTTCTCATCCATCCAATAATCCGAGTACCGTTTTCTTTTGAGGGGTGGGTCTCCCCCATCAGCCAGTTGTAAATCGTCATTCGACTTACCCCTAGGGCTTCAGATGCTTCGGTAACCGGAATATTGTTGCGGAGTAAAAACTTTCCTAAAGCCACATCCAACGACTTAGAAGTATCGTTTTTAATAGATTCAACTAAGCGTTGGCTGTAACCATAGGTCATACTTACTCCTCTTCGCTCCAAGCCTTAACCACAGAATCCAAATCCTTCTTGGTCACGGGTGCTGGCGCGGCTTTAGCGGGGCGTTTGATTGGCTCATCAATGGGGTCAGCCTTAGCGGGTGCTTCTGCTTTAGGGGCAGGGGCTTCCAACTTAGCAGGCTTACCTGACATGTCTGCTTGGTATGGTGTCATAACGACCATCTTCTGCACTTCAGGAGTGTTAGCCACTTTGCTAGTCACAGCGTACTGTGTCTTGTTAATGTACTTAGTCGGCGTAAACAACACAGACTGGTTGTCATTGTCTTCGTTGAAACTAATCTGCGTCACAACGTAGTCCAAGCTCTTGCCGTTATTGGACAAGTACTTAGAGTAGTTTTCAAACGTGTGCGTGTTATCGCCTACGCTATCACCAAACAAAGACTTGGATGCCAAGTTCATTTGATAGACTGAACCTTCAAGGGATGTACCAAAGTCTTCTTCCAACACGAGCGCAATGCGACGTGAGTAGCGGCAAGCCTTAGAGTTACCTTGGCCTGAGCCTTTGATATTCTGACCGCAACTATCGCAACGATCTGCTTGTGGGTTAGCTGAACCTGCATCGGGAGCACGTCCATCGTTAGAGAAGCAATCAGGTGCAGTCGGCTCAGCATCGGGGCTCCACTGTTTAGCGTAGAAGATACGACCAACAGCAGGGGATGCGTTAACAATGACGGCATTCACATTGCCTTTGACCTTGCCCATCTCTTCGCCACCGACTGTCTTACGGAAGATGCCATTCTTGGGCACAATGCGCTTGACTCCGGTACGACCTGCGAGTTGTCGTGTAAGGTCGCTAACTCCTGCTGTTTGCAAGAATTCGGGGAGGTCTTCGTTGAGGATTGTAATGTTACTCATTTTCAGCTTTCTTTAGAACGTCTAACTACCACGGTGTATTCACTTTCGACATTTAGCCCCTTGGGGTAAAGGTCAGGATTCTCAGCGAGAAAGTCTTTCATGTTTGTTTGATGAAGTCGTTTCTCTAACAGGCCAAATGCTCCAGTCTCTTCGATGAAACTGTAGATTGAATCCCAATCATTTGTCCAATACCGTGACTTAATTGAACGCATGATCGTGCCATGTGGGGTGCGAATGCTATCGGCATTCATGTCTTTGCATACGTCTAGCATCTCTTGCGCTAACACTTGCATTTGAGCTTCAAGGTCTTGATCTTCAGCTTCAAACACTTTCTTATTCGCAGATCGCTTGTCGCGTATCTTGATGTAGAGTGAAGTTAGTTTATCTAACGACACCTTCTCTTGAACTTCTTCCATCTGATTCTCCTAATAGTTTGGTGTGTGGCAATGACAGTTCACATAAAGCAGTGTGTTTTAGCGTTTCGTCCGCTAATAAGGGATTTATAACGGCGCTAACCCGTTACCCGTCACTGCCACACAACTCGAATATAACACAACATTTGACAATGTCAAGAGGCGTCTAAAAATTCTTGTCGATAAAGATCAATTATTTTGTTATGGTTCGCTACGTTGTTACGCAACAAAGCATATAAACGTTTCTCCGTTGCGCTTCCGTGTATGTGTACGATAGTCATAGGATTGCGTTGGCCGGGCCTGTCGATGCGTGCGTTTGCTTGCAGATACGTTTCAACACTGGAGGTGGGAGCGTACCAAATAACAGTGTTAGCCGCAGTCAGTGTTAACCCGTGTGATGCCGCTTGCGGTTGAATGACAAGCACCTTGGGGTCAGTGCGTGTTTGAAACTCTTTGACGATCTCTGCACGTCTGTTAGCAGACACAGCCCCGTTAATGACATCGCATGTGATGCCGTTTTTAATTAAGTATTTCGTTAACAACTCAATCGTGTGCGTGAATGGTACAAACACCAACACCTTGTGGCTTGACTCGTCAATCACTTCCTTAATTACTTTGAGGCGGTCGGTTACATCAAACTCAATTACTTCTTTGTTGTCTGAATACACTGCACCGCCTGAGATTTGCAAGAGCTTGTTGAGCTTTACTGCGGCGTTGATAGCCGTAATCTCTTCTCCTGCTGCCTCAATGAGCATCTGCTTCTTGAGTATGTTGTAGTACTTCATCTGCTGTGGTGAGAGTGGAGCCTCTCTGTCAACTGCTGTAACCTCGGGTAAGTCAAGGCAGTCGGCTTTCTCAAACCGAATAGCAGGCTGGAGTATGTTGTGTACAGTGGCTTCCGCAGTGGGCTTAGGTATCCATCGGTAGTCGGTTATCTTGTGCATGACTGAATCGCGGAACTGACCAAAGAAAGGTGACACACCCTTGGGGTTCACGAGCTTTGCCAATCCGTAAGCATCCACAGGCGACTGAGCCGCCGGGGTTCCCGTCAACATCCACAGACCCTTGACCACTTTGGTAATGTCCCGCATGGTTCTCCACCTGTCGGTCTGTGCGTTCTTATATGCAGACGCTTCATCAATCACGATGAGATCAAACCCACCCGCCATGATTTCTTTCTTGACGATCTCAACGCCATCAAAGTTAATGATGACGAACTCAGCAAGTCCGTTAATGATTTCTTTGCGCTTCTCTCTTCCACCGTGTGCTACGGCTACTGTGCGATGCAGAGCAAACTTAAACAGATCTTCTTGCCATGCGGCCTTCATCACCGACAGTGGGCAGACAATAAGCACTCGGCTAATGACTCCAACTTTCATCAAATAATCCACCGCCCAAATCACTGATGCGGTCTTACCTGTGCCCTGCTCATTGAAGCAAAAGCTCTTGCGATTGCCGATTAGAAACTCGGCGGTGGTCTTCTGATGATCGAACGGGGTGAAGCCGTGTGGCCTTGGCCAGTCATACTCTGATAATTTCATTTGGTTTTAATCTAATTGTGTTTCTTGCAAGTTCTAGTTCAAGTAAGTCACGTTCATACAAGTCGTTAAAAAGCGGCATCTGGTCGTGGTTGTGAATTTCCATCCAATCAACCCATCCACTACCAAAGATAAGTAGCCACTTATCCTCGGATGTCATTTCTTCTTACGTTCCTTGGTGCTTGTTTCAGTCACCAACTTGTGCTGTGAGTTACGCTTGAACGAGCGGTTGGCCGTTGGGGATTGCACCTTCGTGCCATCTTTGTTAGCGCCACCTTTGCTCAGCGCCTTAACGTGGGCAATGTCTTTGCCTTCCCTAGAATCCGCAGTGCCGTCCTTGTTCTTGTCAGGATGCTTTTTATCGTACTCATTACGGGCACGCTGACGCTCCATCCGATCAGGCAACTCACCACGGGCAACTTGCTGTTGGTATTCCTTCTTATAAGGTCTTGGTTTGTTTACGTAAGGCATAGTTCATCCTTTGTTGTGTTCACATTGTTTAACCGAGCACCACTTACAAAGTGGGCCTGTCTTGGGGTTCCATACCCCGCTCATGAATGCACCTTCAAGCCGCTCAATATCGGGCAGTACTTTCTGTACATACACAGACTTCATTTTCGCATCATGTTCTGCTTTTACAAACTCTTTACTGACTACGAACATAAGCGCAGACTTGACCCGCTCGATCTCGGGGTACTTGGCAAACAGGGCGGCGGCAATCAGGTCTAGCTGACCCATGTCGGCATAGCGTGCGTTCTTACTTGTCTTGTAGTCGACCGAGTAGGCCAGCTTCTTCTCGCGGTCTAAGATAACCAAGTCGGCAATCCCATGCCACCACACGCCTTCGGCTGAGAACTCGCAAGGCTCTAGGTCTTTGGTTAGCCCTAGCTTTACCTCGCAATGCTTCTCCCCGGGGATGGCGTTTAGTCTATCTAAAGAAGATCTAATGTACGCAAACTTCTCAGGTATGGGCGTGCTATCTCGGATGTATTCCTCGGCAACTGTGTGCATCTCTTTGCCGTACAGCGTAGCAGTTGTATCCCCCTCGATTACATCTTTGGCAACCTTGGTGTGATAGTACTTCTTAGGGCACTGCTGAAAAGTCTTGAGACTGCTGAACGACCAAATGAGTTGTTTCATTTACTGCTTTCGTCTGAGTGGGGTAACGCTTCTTCCGCATATTTAGTGCGACGTTTGTACTTAGGTTCGTGGTCATCTAAGTAGAAGCACGTATCACCCTCAAATCTAACAGGGTCGCCTCTGTATGTCCAAACAGACTTAGGTATGCCGATACCTTTTTGTATGAAGTCAAACCCCTTTTGAGTCAGCACCCACTCACCACCTGCCCGAGTGCCGTCTTCTTTAGTAGCCTTACCTACCAACCCCCAATAGCGTAGCTTCTGAAAGTTGTCCCATTGGTTTCTAGTCAACCCTAAGTTCTTGATGTTGATTGGCCCACCCGCAAAAAAATGTAGTCGGCCTAGACCAACCGCAAGTGCTTTGCTAAATGAGTGTTTGTACTCAACCATCTTTGCCTCGCAGTGAGGGCATTTGTTATTTGCTTTCATATACTCTCCTTTGTGTATTTCTTCCAAATGTCCTTTGCGCTCATACCCCAAAGATCGCCTACCAATTCCTTTAGCTCTTGGTACATCTCGGGCTTTGACATTTTTAAACCTCTGACCCATGCCGCATCCTCAAGCGCGGGTCTAAGTTCTTGCCATAGCTCCTTTTGCTCAGGGGGCATGGTTTTTTCTCTGTAATGAATTCGTTGTTGCCGTTCTCTAGCGTCTTGCCATTCTCTTTGCCGCGATTCAATCTCGCGCCTTTTGTCCTCGGTTGTCTCGTAGTACTGCTCGGGCATCCATACGCTTCTCAACACTGAATTACGAAAGGGGTTAAACATCTTACGCATTGCTCTAGCTTCAATCTGCCTGATGCGCTCGCGTGTGACTGCAAACCTTTTGCCAACTTCTTCTAGGGTGTAGTCGCAGTCCAACTCAATCCCATACCTCATGCGCAATACTTTAGCTTCCCTTGGTGTAAGGCTATCCAACATATCTTTGACTTGCTCGGCTAATTCTTTTTTGTATATTTCGTAGTCGGGGTCGATGTACTGTTCTTCTTCGGGTGGGCATGGTAGCTCGGGAAACATTGAGTCTTCCTTGTACCCGTAGTAGTAATACGTTTCACGCAGTTCTTTGCTTGCGCCCACGAGCGTGCCGTAAGGGATGCTTTGCCCTTTGTTTATCTTGCCGTACGGCCTGTTAGATTTAGCAAGAGCCATAGGTTTTCCCGCATCCCGATTCGCAATTTAGCGGTAGCTCAAGCGCCCACTTGGGTCGCACGCGCATACACATCTCTACGTATTCTTGCGCAGTGTTAGCCTCGGGTGTCGGCGCGATACAAGCAATCGCATCATGCACAGTCATCACAACCTTGTACTTCTTGGCAATCAGTAGCATCTGCTCACCAATCACGATACGGGCTAGGGCTTGGCATACGTTCTCAATGACCTTGCCGCCATAGATTCGGTTGGGTATCGTAGCCTTGCCCCGCTTGGTGTCGTACACCATCTCAGCTTTGCCTTCTTCGTTCTGAAGTATGCGCAG
>Ga0247723_1002258_pt1 | contig 10406 bp, 16 predicted proteins | sample MSEWelMarce5H_FC_FD_189079 | JGI IMG/M metagenome (GOLD analysis project Ga0247723, IMG submission 189079) | Subsurface sediment microbial communities from gas well in West Virginia, United States - MSEEL Well Study Marcellus 5H_FC | ecosystem: Environmental > Terrestrial > Deep subsurface >...
ACTTTACTGAATAAGGCTGTTTCTTACTTGGAGCATCATTCTTCATGATTCCTGTAATCATCGTCCCCGTCTTAAACAGGTATGACCTACTAGAACGCTGCCTGCAATCCATCGACTATCCGGTGGAGACACTCATCGTCATTGACAATGGTGGGCAGTCCACGTTGCATGATTGGCCTTGGGTGATTGACCGTCGCCATGTCAAGAATTATCACGTTTGGTCTATGCCAACGAACCTCGGTGTCGCCCCATCATGGAACCTCGGTATCAAAGCAACCCCTCACGCTGACGGCTGGATAATCCTGAACTCTGACGCATACTTTGAGCCAGGACAATTAGAGGTTTTCTACAACGATTGCAAACCTGATTCGGTGACATTGACTGAGGCGAAGCCTGGTTGGTGTTGTGCATGGATCGGGTCTGAGGTGATTGCAAAGGTTGGATTGTTTTCGGAATGTTATGTCCCCGCCTACTTTGAGGACAACGATTTTGAAGAACGTGCCAAGCGAGTCAACATACAGTTCTGGACTTCGGATGCTGAGATAGTTCACGACAACTCTTCTACGATTAACTCTGCACCAGAACTAAACGAACGCAACGCTAAGAGCTTCGCATCAAACGCTGCGCTTCACACGATGCGCTGGCAATCAGGTTTACCCGATGCTGGACATTGGGACTTAACACGACGAAGGGAACTCGGATGGGACTAAGAGAATACGACCCGATGGACGACTATGAGAATCTGCATGAAGGCGAGACCATCTATGTTCTCGGCTCAGGTGCGACACTCGACTATCTGTCACCAGGCTTCTTTGACGACAAGGTAACTATCGCAGTTAACTTCGTTGGCTCAGTATTTGGGTTGAAGGGTTATTACTGTTTCAGCCATTATCACGAAGACGCTCAGCATGAGGCGAAGCGTGAGGATTGTATTGGGGCGTTTACTCCTGAGCGTGAGCATGGTACTGATGGGGTGTTTGCTGGGTGTGCTGGGAATCTGACGACGTTCGGTACTCGTACCGGTAGACCTGGGACATCGTTTGATCCGCACGGTAAGGATTGGCCTGTGTTGTCAGGACAGTTGACTATCGGGTCTTCGAGCATTCATGGGGCGATGCACTTGGCAGCGCACATGGGGGCGAAGTTCATTGTGTTGGTTGGGGCTGACTGTGGGCAGTTAAACGGTAAGGACAGGGTTGACGGATATGTTGCTGGTGATTCGCATTGGGCTTTGTATGAGATGCACCTTCGAGCGATGAAGCAACGGTTGTGGGATGTTTATTCCTGTCAGGTGTATTCGTTGAATCCGTTTGTGAACTATTCGCTTGAGGGTGTGCAGTATCGTGGTGCTGCGAACATAAACTAGAATCGGGACACCATGATTAACCAAGGGTACGCAACCAGAAATCAAGTTAAGGCAGCTCTCCGCATTGGGACGGCTGACACTCTTGATGATGACTTGATTGATAACTGTGTTGGTGCAGCGTCACGTCTTATTGATGGTTATTGCAATCGTCGCTTCTGGCAGACAGGCACAGCGGAGGCACGGGTTTATCAGGCAGAGGATTCGTTTTACTGCTCTATTGATGACATCGCTGGAACAGCAATCACACTCAAAACATCTTCACAGGCTGACGGAACTTTTGACGTGACATGGAAAGTATCTGACTACCAGCTTGAACCATTGAACGGAAACCTTGACGGGTTGACTTGGAGTTACGACAAGATTCGTGCTGTAGGTGATTACCTGTTCCCAACGGTGAATGCGAACTATGGTGAGCAGGCTTTGGTTCAGGTGACCGCTGTATTTGGTTGGCCTTCGGTGCCAGAGCCAATCACCCAAGCTACAATCATCCAGGCTTCACGCATCTTCAAACGCTACGACTCTCCGCTCGGTGTGGCTGGCTTCGGTGACTTGGGTGCGATTCGTGTGTCTCGCTTCCTTGACCCTGATATGGCTCAGCTAGTCGAGCCGTATCGTCGTATGCGGATTTACGCATGAGCTATTCCGTAACAGACATCAAGCAAGGTATCGCTAACGCCCTTGCCACGATCCCAGGTCTGCGGGCTTACGCCCAACAACCAGACAACATCAATGCTCCTTTCGCTTGGCCTATGTTGGATTCAATCACCTACAACGGGGCTATGCGTGGCGGTCTGGTAACTCATGTGTTCACGGTGTCGGTGGTTGTAGGTAGGGCTGCGGAGCGTACCGCCCAGACTGCTTTGGATGGGTTTCTGTCTTATGAGGGTACGACTTCTGTTCGTGCAGCATTGGAAGCGGATCGCTCGTTGGGTGGGGTGGTTCAAAATCTGCTGGTCGAATCTGCGAGCAATATCTCCACGATGGATGGCAACGATGCAACCTATCTGATGGTTGACTTCCGTGTCGTGGTGTACGCTTAGTTGATACGCATTCCTGCGAGCGTGTAGAGTTTCAGTAGTAAATCTTCGAGTGCCGGAAGGCAGGAGTCACAAACATGGCAAAGCAAGTTCTCACAAACGTGGCGGTTACCTTCGGTACAGCGAACACGGACATCACCTCATACGTAACGTCAGTAACACTCAACCTGTCAAAGGCAGAAGTTGCTACAACTTCGTTCGGTTCATCTGGTGCGGTCACTCGAATCGCAGGCCTCGCAGACAACTCAATCACACTTGAGTTGATGCAGGATTACCCAACGATTGAGAAGTTGTTCTACGACGCTTGGTCTGCTGGTACTGCTGTACCGATGACGGTGAAGCCAAACGGAACTGCTGCTGCTTCAAGCACGAATCCACAATATGCGTTTAACGTGGTACCACTAACCTGGCAAAGCGTGAACGGTGCGGTGGGCGACATCGCTACGGCGAGCATCACCTACCCAATCGACGGTGCTGTAACTAAGACCGGTACTGGCGCATAACTTTTCTAGTTAACCCTTAACCCTGCGGAGGAATAATGAAAATAGCGTTAGAAGTAACGTCGTCATTGGATCAATCAAAGCGCACAATTATTGCTGCGTTCCCAGACTTCATCGCCTTTGAACAGAAGTTCAGTAAGAGCGTTGCAAAGTTTGAAGCCGAACTAACTCTCACCGATTTAGGTTTCTTGGCTTGGCATTCTGAACATCGTCAGAAGCGCACAGGTTTAGATTTTGATTCATGGATTAACGAGATTGAAGCATTGGAGTTGGGTAACCAAGCTGACGCTGTGATCGTCCCTTTGGAGATCAGTCAGCCCATTGGATGATTGCGTACCTGTCTGTTGAGACAGGTATCGCTCCTTCGGTGTTGCTGGCAGAAGACCCTCGAATGTTGTTCACGATGTTTGCTTATTTGCGTTGGAGAGCAATTCATCTAAACAAGTAGTCTTGCTGTATGGCGGTTTTCGGCAGAGCAGGACGAGTCTCAATTACTGGTGGCAACGATGCCATTCAGATTATTGGTATCACAGAGTTCCTGCGTGATGCTTCAAAGGCTGACAAACGCTTTGACGGGGAGATGCGTAAGGCTGCACAGAATGTGGCTGAGAATCTAAATCTGAAGGCTAAGGCTGAGGCTGCGACTGTTACTCGTTCAAGCCAGGCGATTGAGGTGATGAAGGGGATGCGGGCTAGGCGTGACCGTATCCCGACTATTAAGTTGAGTGAGAAGTCTGCGTTTGTTTCTAAGTCCAATCCAAATCGCAAGCGTAAGCGGAAGGTGACTAGGGGTGACGTGTTCTTTGGTGCTGAGTTCGGTGGTCAGGCTCGACCTAGGACGAAACAGTTCTTGCGCCATCGTGGGCGTTCGGCGTACTTCTTCTGGCCTACTGTCCGTAAGGAAAAAGAGAATATCGCTAGGGAATATCTGGACGCTATTCAGAAGGTTTTGAATACCCTAAAAGATTCTTGACTTTGGCTGAGTTTCCTGTACCCTTCTAGAAGGAGGGGTTATGGCAGTTCTGTTCAGGAATGTGAAGTCTATTTATCCGAAGCCGTTGGCTTCGTCTTGGGAGCAACTCAAAGAGCTGTTGTCGTTGCATGAGGAGAACGCTGTCAAGGCTGCGGGTGCGTTGTGGTCTCCGGTTGAGTATGACGCTGGCACTACCAGAGGCAACCGTAATGTGAGGTTTGTGGAAGCCCTTGTGGTTGACATGGACGGTGAAGCGTTTGACCATGCACGTCTTGACGGTTTGGAATGGTTTGCGTATTCGACCTATTCGCATCGTCTAGACGATCCTCACTATCACCTTGTTTTGCCGTTAGCTGAGAAGGTACCTGCGTCGTTATGGCGTGTGGTGTGGCAGGAGTTGCATGACCGTATTGGGTTGGTTGGTGACCCTCAGACTAAAGACCCTGCACGTATTTTCTATCTACCTCAACACGCACCCGATCAGCCGTTTGAGTTCCATGAGGGTCATGGTGTGTTGTTGGATTCATCGTTCAGGTTGGATGTTGAACCTGTCGTCAATCCTGTGTCGCCTCGCTCGAAGCAGGTGCGTCAACCTCGTCAGCGTCGTGCTGGTGCAGAGGTGTTGGATGAGGCTTGGTGGAATGCGCCTACAGATATTTCTCGTTGGGATGGTTTGTCAGGTAAGGAACTTTATTCTGTGATGTTGGATGAGTTTGTTGCTTTGCGGAATGGGCTGACTGTTCTTTAGTAGAATCGTCCGCATGGCTGGTGAGCGGACATTCGTTGTTAAGTTTATTTCTGATACCGCTGCTGCTAAAGCTGGGTTAAAACTTCTATCCGGTGACGTTAAAGGGTTCGGGAAAGAGGTCGGGAAAACTGCCCCATTGTTTTCCGCTATGGCTATTGGGGCTACCGCAGCTTTGGGTGCTGTTGCTGTTGGGTTGACTAAATCGGTTAAGGCTGCGATGGAGGATCAGGCCTCGCAGGCAGAGTTGCAACGTCAGCTGGAGAAAACCTTTGGAGCTAATGAGGCGTTAACTGCTTCGGCTGAACGGTATATCTCAGTTACTCAACTCCGCACAGGAACTTCCGACGTGGAACTTCGAGACTCGCTTGGCACGTTGGTTCGAGCGACAGGTGACCTCACTCAATCTCAAGACCTTCTCAATACTGCTCAAGATATTTCTGCTGCGACAGGTAAAGACCTTGCGTCTGTTTCGTTGGCGTTGGCTAAGGCCAGCCAGGGACAGTTCACAGCGTTATCCAAACTTGGTATCCCACTCGACGACAACATCAAAAAGTCCAAAGACTTTGAAAAGGTTGTAGGTCTATTGAATGACCAGTTCGGTGGTGCTGCGGAAACCGCTGCTGGAACCTTCGGTGGACAGTTAAAGATTCTGCAAGGTCAGTTCGGTGAGATATTAGAAACAGTAGGCGCAGCGTTATTGCCGTATCTCCAACAGTTCTCGGAATACTTAGTGAACAATGTTGCTCCAGCCATACAGCGTGTCACCACAGTCATCGGTGAAAAAGGATTGCTCGCAGGTTTCCAGCAACTCTTATTTGAATCAGGTAGTGCCGGTAAGGCCATTGTCTCAACACTTAAGTTCATAGCAGTAGGTTTTGCCCTCGCTACTAACGCAATCGCTCCGTTCATCTATTTGTCGAGAGCTGCATATAGAGCTACGACTCTTGACTTTAAGGGTGCTTGGGAAGACATGAAGTCTTCGGTCAAAGAGCAAATCCCTATCGTGCCTTTGATGAACTCGTTTGACAAATTAGGAACATCTGTAAATCATTACAAACTGAACATTCGTGACGCTATAAATCAGCAAACAAGTTTCAAGGGTTCAGTTGATGATTTGGCTGGTGATACGACTGGTTTGGGCAAGGTTAAGAAGGCTTTGAAAACTGTCACCGAAAAGTTGGATGAATACAACAAGAGCCTGGGTGTGTCTGAGCGTTTGCAGGATCGGTTAAAGAAGGCGAGCAAGTCTGAGGAGAAATCGCTTGCTTCGTTGACTGATGCGAATACGAACCTGGCTAACGCTAAGGCGAAGTTGGCTCAGATTGAGCGTGGTTTTGGTGCTGGTTCACCGGAGGCTATTGCAGCGCAGAAGGAGTTGGACAAGGCTCAACGTGCGCAGGAGCGGGCGACGTTTGCGGTTGAGGAGGCTATCTATTCGGTGGCTGATGCTGAAAAGAATCTGGCTGATGTTCGTAAAGACCCTGAGTCTTCACCGATGGATATTCGTCGAGCAGAGCTGGATTTGGCTGAGGCGAAGTTGTCGGTGAAGGATGCGATTGATTCTCAGATTGATTCAACTAAGGAGTTGAATGACCAGCAGACGTTGTTGAATGAAACTATTTCTGGTGCGACGGTTGGTTCTATCCTTTACGATGAGGCGTTGAAGAATCTTACTGATGCAACTACTGAGCAGGCTTCAGCGTTTGAGGCTTGGGAGGATGCGGTCACTAGCACGAAGGAAGCTCAGGATGAGTTCAATAAATCGTTGCAGGCGACAGCTGATTTGATTGCGAAGTATCCGAAGGTGTTGGGTGGGATGCCTAATCCGATGGCTGGGGTGACGAGCCAGGTGCCGGTGACGGCTGGGGGTGGTTTCTCGTTAAGGCCGAATGATACATATCAGATCAATATCAATGCTGCGATTGCGGAGCAGGGTTTGCCTCAGAAGGTGGTTGAGGCGTTGCAACAATACAATCGGAGTATCGGCAAGATTCCTGTGACAACGAAGTAGCACGATGGCTGTTGCGATTCCTAACTGTGGCACCTATACGGTGGAGATGGATTATGGTGCGTCTACGAATGCGTTTGTGTTGGATTCAGCTGTGGCTGGTGTGCTTGACCAAAGCGTGTATGTGTTGGAGGGAACTACTGACTGGCAGGATGTGACTGCTTATGTGAAGCAGGTGTCGATCAATCGTGGCAGGCAGAACAGGTTCCGTGACCCTACAGGTCAGCCTTCGACTGCGACGTTGCAGATTGAGGATTCGGATTATCGGTTCAGTCTGGTGAATGAGGGTTCGCCTTATTGGAATACGGCTAAGGGACGCTTGGGGTTTGAGTTGAACTCTGGTGTACGGATCAGTCGTAATGGCACCTACCTATTCACCGGCATCATCACCCAGTATGACCAGCGCATCGAGAATCCGAGTCGGTCATTGGTGACTGTGAACTGTTCTGATGAGCTGTTCAGGTTGAACAACACCAAGGTCGCTTCAGGGTCGGTAGTGCCGGAACGCTCTGACGTGCGCATTGACAAGGTGCTGACTTCGGTGAATGCGTTCGGCAAACCAGGTCAACGGGTGCTGGAAGAAGGTGTAGCGAACTTAGGTAACGCACCGATTGACGCTTCGTCATCAGTTATGGAATATCTGATGCGTGTCAACAACTCTGAGCAAGGCCGTATCTGGGTCGATGGTGCAGGGAACTTCCATTTTGACAGACGGCTTCTCGGCAAACTACAAGCGATCAACGGCTACCTATCCGATGCCGGTGGCACAGCCATCCCATACACGACCTTTGACATTGTGAGTAACTGATATGTCATTCGGTTCATTCTCCTGGCAAGTTGACCTCACACTTTTCTCTGCTCAACTTGAAGCAGAACTAGCGGACTATTTCGCTAAAGAAAACTCGTCACGCCCTAACGACTTCACCCCAACCAACCCGTCCGTAGTCAATACGGTGAACGTCGCTATTGCCCCGCCAATCCCAACAGCAGACAACCTGCAACCAACCATTGAATACGCTCAAGCTGTAGTTGCTGAATCTGTTGCTGAGTTCGGTGTACAAGAAACACCACTCGTCGTCACGCTGCTAGAAACCTTGGACGATGCAGGAGACCTCGCTGGGTACCTCACTCGTCCTGTGCCTGCGTTCTGGTTTGGCAACATTCAAGTCGTAATGAACGGTCTCACCGATGCACAACGAACCACCATCAGTTCACTCGATATCGGCTCACAACTATCGGTCACCAAATCGTTCCCGAACTCAACCCCATCAACAGTCACACAAATCATGGCACTCGAAGGAATCAGCCATGACATCACCCCAGACCGACACATCGTCACCCTGTACACCAATCCTGCCCGCATCTACACCTACTTCATTCTTGGCACCGATGAACTAGATGATGACACTAAGGGTTTAGGCTAGAGTAGGAGTCACTATGGCTGGACTTGGAAAGAAAACTTGGTCTCCTGGTGATGTTCTCACCAGCTCAGATGTAAACGGTTATTTGATGGAACAATCGGTGATGGTTTTCGCCGGTACTGCTGCGAGGGCTTCAGCGATCCCTTCCCCTTCTGCGGGTATGGTTGCGTATTCAACGGCAACGAATTTGCAGGTTTACCATAATGCTGCTTGGTCGAATGTGGGTTCGTCTTCTGGGTTGGTTTATATTACTGGCACTTCGTTTAGTGCTGCTGCGACGGTGAGTTTGCCAGCGAACACGTTTACTGCAACGTATAAGAATTATTTGATTAGATACACGATTACGGCTGCATCGGTTGATTCAACTGTTATCAATGTGCGTCTTCGTGCTTCTGGTACTGATTCATCAGCAGCTTCATACAGTAATGCTGGTGTTACTTATGTTATTGGTGGAGCAACGATTGGTGCAGCGAACATCCTGAGCGGTACATCTTGGCAGTTCACACAGTTCAACTCCTCTGATCGCAACAAGGTGCAGCTGCAAGTGTTGTCACCGCAAGTCGCAGCAGACACAAACTTCTTTTGGGACACATACGGTCGTGTTGGTGGTGCACAAGGTGGCGGTCATGGAACAGGCGAATTCCGTGCAGCAACCCAGTTTGACTCGTTAACCCTTTTCCCGGCATCAGGGAACATCACAGGAAGTTATGAGGTTTATGGTTATGCCCTCTCCTAAACCAATGGTGCAAGACGGTTTTGAATATCGTGAGATGAACGACGCTGAGTTCGCTCAATACGAGATTGACCAGGTTAAGGCTGGTGAACAGGTTGAGAAGGATTTAGCGAAGGCGAGTGCGAAGGCATCTGCGGAGTCGAAGCTGAAGGCTTTGGGTTTGACTGATGCTGAAGTTTCTGCGCTCCTCGGCTAGTCGTTATCTAGTCTTTGTCCCTGCGCTTCTTGGTTTCCTAGTTACTTCATCGTCAGCGAAGGCTGACGGGTTTGGGGTGTGGGAGTTCTCGAAGTCTTGTCTTGCCAATGAGGGTGGGACGGTTGTGCCGGTTGACGGTGGGTTTAGGCTGACCGGTGCTGATGGTGGGACGTGTGCTGGGAAGTCGAATTGGGTGAAACTTGAGGCCGTCATCCCAGAGGGAACTAACGAACTCGGTTTTCAATGGGCGTATCAAACGAATGATGGTTGGTGGTATGACCCTCCACAGATTGTTCTCAATGGTGTTGTTACACAGTTGACGAATCAGAACAATGCCACCGGATCAGCAATCATTCCTGTTCAGCCTGGTGATGTGTTTGCGTTCCGACAGTTCTCAACTGACTCATGCTGCCAACCAGGCAACCTCACGATTACAGGGTTGACATTAGGCTTGGGTGAATGGGTATCTACAACCTCATCCACAACAACGACGACGACCTCTACTACTACTGTCCCGTCAACGACTGTCCCTGTCACCAACCCGACTACTACGACAGTTCAAGAAACAACTACTACGACTTCGAGTCTTCCTCAAACATCCGCCCCATCAACCACAACGGAACCACCACAAACGTCAACAACAATCCAAGAAACAGTTTCACCGGTTACCTCAACTAGCTCAACGACGACAAGTACATCAACGACTGTAGCCCCAACAACGACCACGACGGTTTATGTCCCACCGGCAACAACTTCTACTGTTCCCGAAACAACGACAACCACCATAACGGAACCAGAACCAGCACCCACCACAACGGCGAAGCCTCCAGCAGAAACAACCAGCACAACTTCAACAAATCCACCAACAACGACATCAACCATCCCTCCTGTGACCACATCTGAACCTGATGTGACCACAACGCTACAAGCCCCCACAGACGAGCCTCAACCGCTCACCCAAACAGAACTACTCAACACCCTAGAAGCCCTCTCAGAAGCGTCCCCAGAGGCCATAGAAGCCATCGTGGATGAAGTACTAACCAAAGACCTAGACACCAGCCAAGCCACCCTCCTCATCACCAGCCCAGCCGTACTCAACCACATCACCCCCACCCAAGCCGAACAACTCTTCAACGAAATCACCCCAACCGAACTCAGCCCTGACGAAGCCGAAGCGGTAGTCGAAGCGGTACAGGAGGCACCGAACTCGGTACGCAAAGCATTCGAGGCGGTGCTGAATATCTTTCAAGGTTTCGCAGACAACTATGTTCCACTCAACTCAACTGTGCCAATCAGCACTCGTCGTGCGTTGATTGCGTTAGGTGCTGTATTCTTGACCGTAGCCCCTGCACCGAGTCGAAGGATTAAGTGATGAAGTTTTGGGGTGAGTTCCATGCGCTGATATGGACAATCGCAGCATCAGT
>Ga0247723_1002259_pt1 | contig 10405 bp, 13 predicted proteins | sample MSEWelMarce5H_FC_FD_189079 | JGI IMG/M metagenome (GOLD analysis project Ga0247723, IMG submission 189079) | Subsurface sediment microbial communities from gas well in West Virginia, United States - MSEEL Well Study Marcellus 5H_FC | ecosystem: Environmental > Terrestrial > Deep subsurface >...
CAGTTTACCTACTGAAAACTGTTTGGGTAACCTGGCCTCGTTCAGATGAAAAACGTTTGTTCCAAGAAATGGGACGTGATCAAGCAAGATGGCATACTATCGATACTCAATTTGGTAATAAATCTGCTGTTCACGATGCTCCAATTTTTCTGGCACCTCCCGACGCTTTTCCTGAAATGCTCATTTTTCCTCCAACATCTCAAACCTTAGGTGAAATGTGCGGGTAGTCTCCACACAAGGTAGTCGCCAGATCTCCCAAGGTAGTCGCCAGATCTCCCAAGGTAGTCGCCACACAAGGTAGTCGCCAGATTACCAGATCACAGCCAATTCAGAACATGACCAATATTCAGATCCGCCGCCAGGAAGACGACGATGAATAATAAAGGGCAATTTGCGTTCGAGTATTTCCCGCTTTGCCAAATTCCAAATAAATTGAGGACTTGCAGTATCCAAACCTTTTAGATCTGCTAGAGGTTTAGATCCTTCAGCCAACTGTTGAGCACGTGTTCCAAGCAGAACAGTGTACTCATACTTAGAATAGAATGGTAAGGTTTTGCGGTCATTAGAAAGAGACTCCGTGATTTCTTTACGATGAATTGGGATTACTTCGGGGTGCAGGAGTCGGGATGATTCGCGTAGGACTTCCATTTTATCCTTATTGAGTAGCGAAGAGTTAGATTCGTTTTTGAAAACGAAAATAAATATTTATGGGCTCGAATCAATAAAAGATGAAACGACGTGATGCGGTAGGAATTAAATTTCTACGCCCTGCACTACCTACCCAGGTAATCAGAGATAGTTCGGGAATAGAATTAACTGTAAAAAAACAAAAGTTAAATCCTCCTGATTATCCAACCCCTCCAAGGAAAACTACGTAGCCGTTTGGCTTACTTTAAGTAGCCTGGGCGTTCTGTTTCCACGTCGTATCGCAATTTGCGCATTGGTACATCCAAATGACATTTTGGCGATCGATTTTTACTCCTACTACATCGGCTTTCGTTCCAGATCTAGATGGACATTCAGGAGCAGGACACTGAATCTCGGTGAATCGAGGTAGGGTAGGGTCGTGTTTCAGGTAAGGGTTCAGAACTAATTTGGCTGAAGTATCTTCTCTGAGCACATGTTCGTAGACTACAGGATGATCAGGACTAATTTTTTCCTTATATTCACATTTACGGCAATTCTGGACGGCATGGCCAGACTCTTCCTCAATGGAGTACAAAACGTTTTTGCATTCAGGACAGAACTTCATGTTTACTAATTCAGAAGAATAGGTAAATCGATCCATTTTCGAAAACGAATTAAGTCAAAATTAATGTCTCAACAGTAAATTACGCCATGGACGGACCGATGAATCTACAGAGATTTCTCATGGCGAACAGTTCTACTACCGTTTATACCCATACAGGACTGAAAGGTGGTAAATACTGGATTCCAGATGATAAACTTGACCAATTTTATGATCTGTACTCCGAATGGATTCTGGATGGACATCCGGCATTCCTAGTGGAAAAGAATACCAAGATTGGATCTCTGAGGGTTGATTTTGATTTCGTCTATGAACCTGTAGTAAAAACACATCAACATACTCGTGATCAGGTTATCTCATTTTGCAAGGCGTACATGGCTCAGGTTTCTGAGTACCTGGAACTGCCTCCATCTGTTGATGTCTATATCATGGAAAAGCGTAAGCCTACTTTTGATGAAAAGCGTAACCGAATGAAATCTGGAATCCACATTGTGGTTCCTTCATTGGCTACAACCACAGCAGTTGAACAAAGTATTCGCAGAACCCTTCTGAAAACTATGGACACTTATTTTACCGGACTTCCTTTGCAGGAGAAATGGGATAAGGTTTATGATGAAGGTGTAGTGAAACGTTCAGCAAATTGGATGGTTTACGGATCTAAAAAGGGTGAAGAGGAATCTCTGCCCTACATGATTTCGTATATCTTGAATTATTCGGACGGAGAAATCACATTGAATACTGAACTTCCACCTGTGACCTCAAAACTAGTCAAACTTCTTTCTGTACGCAAACAGGATTCTGAAGAAACTCCATTGACAGCAAAGGCACGTGATATTTATACAGCCGGTCAAGAACCTGTTATTTCAGGTGGACGTGCCGTAACTCCAGCACGTGGCCGACCGGCCCAACGTGAACCTGGTTCTCGCGCATCTTCTCCACATAGAGGTATTCGTGCTATTGATCCAGATTACAAAGATTATCTGAAAGCCCACGTAATGAATTTGAAGTCCGAACGGTCTTCTGATTACCAATCTTGGTTGAATGTAGGTATTTGTCTCCACAATATCCACCCCGATCTCCAAGACGTATTTCTAGACTTCAGTTCTCAAAATACCGATAAGTACAATGAAGCAGATTGTATCCAGAAATGGAATACCATTAATTTTCGTAATGACGGAGACAGGCTAAGTATTGGATCTCTGTATCATTGGTCTCGTACTGATAATCCTGAAGGATATCTGGCAATTGAAAACCAGAATGTCAGTCGTCTTATTGAACAAGCCTGTTCAGGCACAGAACATGATGTAGCCAAGGTCGTGAATGCTAAATTTCGTGATCTCTATAAGTGCTGCGATTTTGGAAAGAATGCGTGGTACAGATGGGCTGGTCATATTTGGACAGAAACTGATTCAGGCGTAGATCTTCAAATCCGTCTGTCTTCTGAAATTGCCTCTCTATTCTTCGGAAAGATGAATACGATTGGACGTGATATGGAAGAACGTAATTTGATGCGATGTGTATCTATTGAATCTAAAGCTGATTGTGGAATTTGTGAATATTGTAAGTTGGAAGCACAACGTATGGGTCTGAATAAGATCTATACCAAACTGAAAACTACAACTTTCAAAAACAATGTAATGCGTGAATGCCGTGAACTATTCTTCGATGAACAATTTACGAAAAAGATTGATTCCAATAAAGAGTTGATTGCATTCAATAACGGCGTTCTAGATTTGACTACCTTCGAATTCCGTGATGGTAAACCTGACGATTATATGAGCTTCAGTACCGGAGTAGATTATGATCCTGATAGAGCCTACCAATCTTATCCTGCATGGGCACAGATTGAACTCTTTCTCAAACAAGTTCTTCCTGATTCTGAAGTTCGTTCTTATTTCATGAAACATTTGTCTACCTGTTTGGTAGGCGGAAACAAAGCACAGAAATTCCATATTTTGACCGGTTCCGGTTCAAATGGTAAATCTATGTTGATGAATTTGACGGCCAAAGCTTTGGGTGATTATGCAGCAGTAGTTCCTATTTCATTGTTCACTCAAAAGCGTGGGAAATCTGGTGCGGCTGCTCCAGAAGTTATCCGACTCAAAGGTAGACGCTTTGTGACTATGCAAGAACCTGATGAACGTATTGCCTTGAACACTGGCCTAATGAAAGAAATTTGTTCTTGCGAAAAGATGTATGCTCGTGACCTATTCAAGTCCGGCACAGAATTTGAAGTTCAAGCAAAGTTTCATCTGGCTTGTAATGATAAACCTGAAATCAATTCAACGGATGGTGGTACTTGGCGTCGTCTGATGGTGATCAACTTTACTTCTAAGTTTGTTGAGAAACCTACAGAGCCATATCACTATCCTATTGATGAAACGATTCAACACGCAGTAAATTCAGTAGATTGGGCAACACCGTTTCTCAGTTATCTGATTTCAACATTCAAGAGCGGACACGGGTTTCATAAACTGGTTCCTCCTGGAAAAGTTATGGAGTATACTACAGATTATCGTAATGATAATGACGGCATTGCTAGATTTATCACAGAAAAGATCGGTACTTCTGAAGAGGAAACATTCGTATCTAAAGAAATGCTGAGATCTACATTCAAGCAATGGAAGATTCAGAACGAGCAGATGTCTCTGACTCCTTCTGATCTGGAAAAAAGAATTGTGGAATTGTATGGAAAATATTCGAAAGGCGGTTGGACAACGTTCAGGATTCTGGATGTTTAACGACGGTGAGTTCGGCGTCTATGCTTTCTACCTAGCATCTTATCACCCTTTGCTGTTCTAAAGAGTTTACGCATACTTTTTGATGATGCCGGATTATAGCCAGTATGTTTCTGTATTCTGCGTCCAGCAGTTTGAGCCATTTGTTGACTTTCAGTAACAGCTGCCGCTAATGGTTCGGGAAGTGGGGCTGGTGGAGGTTGTGGGGGTGGACTTACAGGTTTACTTTTAAAGACAGAGGGGGTGTATTCAGAAATAGTTTCAGACCAGGTTTTTGCGTTAGGGTCAGGGGGAGCATCAGGACCAAAGATTCCACCTCCTTTTTTACCTCTAGTTTTTCTATGACGAGGCATTTACTTTACGCAGAGAAGATATCCGCAAGCGTCTGGGAGCCTATCTGCGACCGGCCACTGGAATATATTCTTTTAAGTAGGGAAGGGCAAATGATACTACCGCGAATACAATACCTAAATTCACAGTTTGGACAATTACATCACCAATATTCAATTTGATTCCGCCTATGACCACTACCAATTTGGCTACTTCTCCTTCAGAGGATGCTAGAGGAGATAACACAGGTAAGACCAGATCACGGATGAGGGCATTAAAAAATTTGGTTAAGGACATACCAATAAAAATTGCGACCGCAAATGTAAGTACCTGATTATCTGCCATTTAATATAATGGACACAAAATTCTGGGGTCCGTCAGGATGGAAGATGTTGCACTTAATAACTTTTGAACGAGGATCTCTTGCTAAGAAAAAGAAGTTATTTACAGTTCTAGGCGAGGTTCTTCCTTGTAAATACTGTCGTCAATCTACTCGTGAATACATTCGTGAGGAACCACCTCAAAATAATTTAGCCTTATGGCTATACAATCTCCATAAGAAAGTTAATCAAAAATTAGAATCTCAAGGATTGAATCCAGCCCCTTCTCCTGGTTTTACACAAGTTATTCGGTACTATCGCGAAGAGTTAAAAAATGCTCATCTACCAGGTGTTCCTTTCTTGCTTTCCATGGCTTACAACTACGATTCAAAAATGCATTCACGTGAAGCCCACGAAACCTTTTGGAACGCATTAAAAGATTTATATCCTAAAAATGGGTTACCCAGAGTTCCTGAAATACACGATTGTTATTTTCGAGATGTGTTTGAAATTCTAGTTGAAATGGGATTCCAAGGATCCTATTCTGAAACCTTACAAGAAATAGCAAAACATAAAAGTCCCTGTTCAAAAAAAACATTTCGGGGTCGAACATGTCGCAAACCTAGGAAACGGTAATATATTCTAACTTCTTGATCTTTTTCTTGACGCCCAGAATGTACTGCTTTACATCCTCCAAACGATCACGTAAAGCCTTACCTGCGTCTCTGTTCTCCTGCAACCTACAACACTTGTCGTAAATACGGTCATTGCATTCCAGTGAAAGTATAAGAAGATTTCTTTTATCCAAAACTAGATCCAGAAACCACATTGATTTTGAATTTGACATCGGATTATGTTTTCGACTAATTTCTGCCAGCAGCCTATTTTGAACGGCTGCGTCATGAAGTTCTATCTGTTCTCGGGTAAACCTGTTTGCTTCCCGAGTTCGGAATGTTCTGTTCATGTTAACTCTTGATTCCAAGTCCAAATACGAAAACAAACGTTTCCATATGTCGACATTTTCTTCAAGAACGTTCATCTTTTTCACTGCATTTTTTTCTTTATTTTTTTCCGTTTTAAGAGGTTCGTTCTACAAAAGAAAATGAGTTGTGCGATTTGCTGGGATACGATGGATATGGAAGAATACCAAGATGAGCGTGAAACTACAGAAACATGTTTTAAACTAGAATGTGGTCATGCGTTTCATACGAAATGTATTATGGAATGTTTGCTCAAATCAAAGTCAGCATGTCCTCTCTGTAATAAAGATAAAGATCCAGTTCAACAACTAGAAACTCTCGGAATTGCTCGTAAATTTTTTATACAGGCTGTTAAAGATCCTGAAATTTCAGAGTTTCGTAAAGAGTTCAATGCAGCAAGACAAGAATATCAAGATAAACTTCTTGAGTTTCGTAAAAAATCTAAAGAAGTTGTACAAAAACTAGCAGAAGAAATGAATATTGCTGAACATCGTTCATATTATTTAAAAGCCATGGATCTCGTAAAAAAATCAATTAAAACTAAAGTCAATGAAATGGGACCCAAATATATTGGAGCCACCTTATTTAAAAAAGAACGATGGGATCTTTCTATGATTGATTCCTTACTAGTTCCTGGATATAGACGATGGAATTTTTATCGGTTGAGGGATCCTCGTTTTTCTTGTCCGGTTTTAAACATGAAGAAGAACAAATGAATTGGTTATTTCCAATAGTTATAGGAACGACAGCTATGATATACATTCATTCCTTTAATCGAATCATTAAACTCTATGAAAAATCAGAGCGAACTCTGACACTAGGTGATGTACTCAATATTCCAGTCAGGGAATAGATCTGTCAGCACTGTAATTGTCTCAATTGCTTGAGGCTCTGTGTACTCGTATTCGAGTATGAACTCATCCTCCGGATTAAACTTATTCGTAAAGCAGATTCGGTAGAGTAACATGGTATACTGTTAGTCTATCTAATTTTTTTTAATTCGTTTTCTCATATAAAGATGTTTGATGAGGAAACATTGAAGGCTTTTCAGAAAGCATATAATTCTGAACACCCAAATGAACAACCTATTAGTGGAGATATTTGGGAATCCTTGAAAAAACGATTCCAGAAAAAGTGTAAGGCTGGAAAAACATCCTGTATTGTAGCCAATTTATTATCAAGACCAAAGGCTCCTGATTCATGGATCACAAAACCTGAAGATTGGTTATCGTCTGTAGATATTGAAAAGGTTGAACGGGGATTTGAAAAGTTATTTCCCAAATATAAATTTTTAGGGTGTATTCCTATTGATTTTGATCTGAAATCAGAATCTGGCGAATGTTTAGTCAATGTCCTGTGTTCACTGAAAATTAGAGATCTTCAACATAAATATGATCAGATTGGCATTGTATTCAATACCGATAAACATGATGGACCAGGTAAACATTGGTTTGCCTTGTTTGCAGATATAGACAAATCTCTGGAACATCCTCGTGTAACCTATTTCGATTCGTATGGAACCAAACCTGAAAAAGAGGTTAACATTTTGATGACACGATGGAAAGAAGAAATTGATCAATTAGGATTAGGTCAAACAGAATTGACGTACAATACAACTCGTCATCAATATAAAGATTCTGAATGTGGAGTCTATTCAATTTACTTTCATTACTGTTGTCTTCTAGGTATTCCAATGGACGAACGTATTCCCGATGATGTGATAAATAAATTCCGCAAACTTCTTTTTAAGGTAGGATAATAATGGAAGAAACCGGCATCATAAGACAATATGGGTTTCCCCTTTTTATTATTCTCTTGATTGCTATTGGAGGATTATTGATATGGCGTACGCTAGCAGGATCTGATATGGCAACTGTTCAGCGGGCTTCCTTGACGATGGGGACTTACGAGAAAGTAACAGATTTAGTACCATTAGGGTGTCCAACCGGAGATGATACACGGTTATGTGATTATTATATTGCTAGTTCATCTTATTCCGTCTTTCCTAGTTCTTATGTGTATGATTATATTTCTGACGGTATTCTGCCTCTTGTTATCAAAGCAGGAGCACGATTAGTTGAATTAGATATTTATTCAGATACGGATGGCAAACCTGTAGTCGGACTCAAGAATGAAACGTATGGATACGATTATGCCAAAAATTCTGTATCCTTTGAATCATGCTGTGTATCTATAGCCAATACAGCCTTTAATAAAGTTGAAACTAAAACTGCTTCTGATCCGTTTGTGCTAAGCCTAATGTTCCATACAACTAAAACAAATACTATTGAAGCGTGTTCAGAAATATTGAAACAGACGTTGGCCAGATTCTTTTTGCCTCCTCAGTACGCTTATGAAGGTCAAGGGAAACTCAATTTAGCGGTAGAACCTATCTGTAATCTTGCTGGAAAACTTGTGATTGTATCAGGACCTGAAATAAAGAGTATTCCTTCTATGCATGAACTAGTAAATTTATCTTGGGGATCTTCTAACTTACGCCGTCTATCCTTTATGAACGCTTCACAACCTTATGATCATGAAGAATTGATCAATTCCAATAGACGAGCGATTACCATGGTAATTCCTGATCCCGACCCCGATTTAAAAAATAGTAACCCAACCGTATTGTTCGGATACGGATGTCAATGGATTATGATGAATTATGGTTCATTAGACGCAATGATGGAGATCTATGTAGGTAAGTTTCAGCAAGGAAGTGTACTTGCTAAACCAGCATACTTAAGGTACAAACCGGTCGTCTACAAAAAGCCCGCCCTCCCTCCTCCTGAACATTCCTTTCAACCTATGGCTGCCACATCTCCAATTTACGATTCTAATCCAAAAACTGGCGATAAATCTATTGTGTTTTGAGCGAGTGTGGACGAAATAAGGAGCCTTTGTGGCGACTAATTTTCCTGCGTTTAAATAAAATGGCCAACAAGTGGATTACGCACATCAAGAAAACCATGAAACAGATGAAGAGTCGTGGTACCTACAAGAAAGGTATGGGACTCAAGCAGGTCATCAAGGAAGCCAAGAAGTCCTGGCACAAAGCCAAGCGTGGTGGTGGTGAGTCTTCCGAGGAAGAAGAGGAAAAGACTGCAACAGCTGATGCGGCCGTAGAACCTGGTATGGGTGGACGTCGTCGTCGCAAGCATCGCAAAACTCAAAGACGTCGTAAGCACTAAAAAATTATGCGTATGAACATATAAATGGGAGGTGGTCTTCTACAATTGGTAGCTTACGGAGCTCAAGACGCGTATATTTCCGGGAATCCCCAGATCACGTTTTGGAAGGGTCTATATAAACGACACACCAATTTTGCTATGGAGTCATTTCGTGTCAACTTTAACGGAGAACCCAACTGGGGAACTAAACAGTCTGCAATCATTAACAGATACGCTGATCTCCTGTACTCCACCTATATTCAACTAGAACTTCCTACAAATAACTTAGCAGGAAATCCAGTACAGTGGAATTATGGAGGAGGTGTTGCAGGAAATATTCTTAGCGGGTTAACAGGTACTACTAACGGACTTGGGGGAGTTGGAGTAAATCAGGTTATGACTGAAATCATTAATAAAGCCACGGTTGCAGGTGAAATTGTTCCTCTTGGATTCAATTTTATTGAACGTGTAGAACTAGATATTGGTGGTCAAATTATTGATCGTCTGTTCTGACTTCCGATTTCTTGAAGGCTCGTAAACTATCTGGAATGTTGACCAATGAAAAGTATAATACAGGAACATTAGAATTTTCTGCTAATGTCGGATGCGCTAATGGAAACGGTCGTCAATCTATGCCTAATATTTTGTACATTCCATTGATGTTTTTCTTTACCCGAAACCCAGGAACTGCTCTACCTCTAATTGCCCTTCAATATCACGAAGTCAAGATTAATGTAATCTGGAGTTCTCCTCAAGCAATTGTAGGAGATAATACTTCAGGTAGTGCACAGATAGCAAATCTCCCCCAGGCTTCTTCCGCTGCATTGTACATTGATTACATTTACCTAGATACCGATGAGCGCCGCAGATTTGCTCAACAATCTCACGAATATCTCATTGAACAAGTTCAGTTTAACGAAGATGTAGGAATCAGTTCACCATCTAAACGCATTGACCTAACCTTTAATCACCCTGTAAAAGAACTTATCTGGGTTGTTCAACCTTCTTGCTACACTAATTGTAAGATAGGTTCTCTCAAGTATGCAAGAAATAGTAGTGATCCTACAAATTATGTATTTGGAGGCAATACTCGTCTACTTCCCTTTGTGTACGACCAGGCTGCTGTATTTGAACAGCAATTACAGATTAACGGCCAAGATCGTCTAGAGAGACGTTATGGTGATTATTTTAACAAGGTTCAACCCTATCAACACCATACAGGTGTTGCACCTGGAAAGGGTGTATACATGTACTCTTTTGCCGTGAAGCCCGAAGAACACCAACCTTCTGGTACCTGCAACTTTTCTCGTATTGATACGGCTACTCTAGTTCTGACCATGGATGGAGCAGTAACAGTTGACCAAGCCAATGATGATATTTGGGATATGCGCATGTACGCTGTGAACTATAACGTTCTGCGTATTATGTCCGGTATGGGTGGATTAGCATTCTCCAATTAAAGCGTCTAGGAATCAAAATTTTTTTTTACAGAGCATACTAAAATGCCTTCTAAAACTCTCAAACGAGGATCTAGAAGACAAGTGTGGAACGGAAAAGCCGAAATGACTGCAGGGGGTCTAAAGAAGGAAGATTTGATCAAAAATACGAGGGGACGTATTGT